>MDTB01083634.1_pt1 | contig 19595 bp, 19 predicted proteins | sample 811161 | NCBI WGS metagenome assembly MDTB01 (sample SAMN05326650, study PRJNA326480) | marine metagenome | isolation source: seawater | place: Mediterranean Sea | collected 2009 | reverse complement strand
CTGAGTAGAGATGACATTGTTAGAAATAACTAAAAGCAGTCTTTGGCTAGTCATCAGGGTTAGTTGCTTGAGCCTTAAAGTAATTTAAGGCCTAGATAAATGATAAGTTTAAACGACAGAACCCGGCTTATAGTTTATCTGGCAATCTCTATTATTAAAAATCTCTAAAATTAAGTCTCCTGAACGTTAAAAAAAAAAAGAAATTTCTATAAATATAACTATTGACGGTTGTATTTAAAACCCATAATATCCCATAAAAACCCAAAAATGGGTTTAAATTATGATATATGTTTTTATCTACTTACGAAAACAAATTAGACAAAAAGGGAAGGGTCTCTGTGCCTGCTTCTTTTAGATCATATCTTTCAAATTTAGGTTATAATGGAGTTGTTTGTTATCCATCCTTTAATAACCAATGTATAGAGTCTTGGCCTCAAGATAGAATCGAAAAGATTTCTAATGCAATAGACTCTTTGAATCCATTTGAAGAAAAAAAAGATTATTTTGCAACATCAATACTTGCTGAAAGTATAAATTTACAATTTGACGGCGAAGGAAGGATCCTCTTAACTACAAAATTATTAAAACACGCTAAAATTAAGAACATCATTTTATTTGTTGGACAAGGAAAAACTTTTCAAATTTGGGAACCAACAATGTTTGAAAAATTTAGGGTAAACGCAAAGAAAAAATCAAATATACACAGAGGTAGCCTTAAATGGGAAAAACAATTTAACAACTAAAGGGGGAAAAATGACAATTAACTTCAAAGCACCAGATATAAGAGAGCTAAAACCAAGAATACTTGTTCTTGGCGTTGGAGGAGCGGGAGGAAATGCAATAAATGGAATGATCGATGCGGGATTACAAGGTGTAGAATTCATTGCAGTAAATACTGACGCTCAAGATTTAAAAGAAAGTAGAGCCAAAGCAAAAATTCAAATGGGTTTAAATTTAACAAAAGGATTAGGCGCAGGTGCAAAATTAGACATAGGCCAAGCCGCAGCAGATGAGTCTTTGAATGAAATTATAAATATTTTACAAGGCTCTAACATGGTTTTTATAACAGCTGGAATGGGTGGAGGAACTGGTACAGGTTCAGCACATGTAATTGCTAGAGCTGCAAAAGAGCTTAATATTCTAACCGTTGGTGTTGTTACACTTCCTTTTTTATATGAGGGACCATCAAGAATGAGAAGAGCACAACAAGGATTAGAAGAATTAAGAAAACACGTAGATACTATTATTGTAGTTCCCAATCAAAATTTATTTAAAATAGCAAGTGAGCAAACTACATTTGAAGAATCATTTGAACTTTCAAATGACGTTTTGTTGCACGGAGTTCAAAGCATAACTGACTTAATGGTAAGACCTGGTTTAATAAACTTAGATTTTGCAGATGTTGAAACAGTAATGAGCTCAATGGGCAAAGCAATGATGGGAACAGGATCAGCCGAAGGAGAAGGTAGAGCAATTAAAGCTGCTGAGATGGCTATTACAAACCCTTTAATTGATGATTACACTCTTAAAGGTGCAAAAGGATTATTAGTTAATATAACAGGCGGAAAGGATTTGAAACTTTTTGAGGTTGACGAAGCAGTAAACAAAGTAAGATCAGAAGTAGATCCGGAAGCTGAATTAATAATTGGTGCAATTACTGATCCAGAATTAGATGGTAAAATGAGAGTTTCAATTGTTGCAACCGCTTTAGATGGACAACAGCCAGAGTCTAAATCTGTAATTAATATGGTTCATAGAATTCAAAATAGGAATCCTGGCTACTCAGAACCCCTAAACAATGTTTCTGGCCAATCCTTTAACTTTTCACAAAGTATGTCATCCTCAACCGAGGGTGCAAATGCATTAAAAATAGATGAAGAATTTATGGAAAATGAAAATCAAAATGAAATTAACGCAGAGATAAGTAGTAAAGATAATAATCTAATAAAAGACTTGAATACAGATATAACTCAGAAAGATATCACTATTAGTGATAATGAGATTAAATCTGAAAATCCAGTTCAAGAGAATAAAAATACAAATGGTCTTGAAAACTTTAATATAGAGGAAGAAACTTTAGAGCTTTTTAATTCAGAAGATACCACGGATAAAGAAGAACCAATATCTTTTGATACTAATGAAAATAATACAGAAGATGACGACGAATTTGAAATCCCCGCATTTTTGAGAAGACAAAAAAATTAATGGTCTTCAAAAAAATAAATGAACGCCACCATAAATCTGGAAAAAAAACACATTCCAGTTTTGCTAGATGAATTAATCAGCATTATTTCCCCTCTTTATGGTGGCACATTTATTGACTGCACTTTTGGCCAAGGCGGATATTCGAAGAGAATTTTATCTAATAAAAATAATAGAGTAGTAGCTTTAGACCGAGATCCTGAAACTTTAATAGAAGCTAAGAAATTATTAAAAAAGTTTAAAGGTAGATTTAGATTTGAGAATGAAAAATTTTCAAATATTAATCAATTAAAAATATCTGATCACAATCTAAAAGCAATTATTTTTGATTTAGGTTATTCTACCAGTCAAATAACTGACTTAAAAAAAGGTCTGTCATTTAACTCAAAGGGTAAATTAAATATGAAATTAGGAAAAAATTTTTTTTCTGCTGATGATGTAATAAATAAAATGTCTTATGAGAATCTTAACAAAGTGTTTAAATTTTTTGGAGATGAACAAAAATCGAAAATTATTGCACGAAATATTATTAAGAAAAGATTAAAAAAGAAAATACTTAGTGAAGATCTTGTCAATATTATAGAAAGTGTAAAAAAAAAATATTCAAAAATAAATAAATCTACAAAAGTTTATCAATCTTTAAGAATTCTAGTGAATAATGAAGTAAGTCAATTAATATTTGGATTAATTAATAGTTTTAAGTTACTTCCTGTAGGAGGTATTTTGGCAGTTGTTACGTTTCATTCTTTGGAAGATAGAATAGTAAAATTTTTCTTTAAAAATTATTCTGATGAAAAAAAAAGCTCAAGATATTTACCTGAATTAAAAGAAAATAAAAAAATTTTCAAAATCATAAATAAAAAGCCCATAACACCAAGCAGCCAAGAAATTAAATTAAATCCCTCATCAAGATCTGCAAAACTAAGATGTGTTCAAAAAATTTACAATCATAATAACTTTGATGAGTTTTTAAAAAAATTTGAATATTTACTTAAAATTGAAGAATTTGCTGATCAATTATGAAGAATTTTTTTTTAGTACTTGTTGTTGTAAGCTTAATTTTTTTAACAACATCAATTAAAAATTCCACAAAAAATATTGATAAAAAAATTTTTGAAACAAAAGAAAATATTCTTCTTTTAGAGGATAAGTACGAATTATTATTATTGGATTATAATTACTTAAGTTCACCATCTAAATTAATAGAATTTAATGAAAAATATTTTGATCAAAAACTAAAGCATATAAGTAAATCAGATATTCAAGTTTTGGATTTAAGAAATGAGTAAAAATCAAAATCGATTAGTTTTAGAGGAATATGAAGCAGATTTTAAAAATATAAGATTAAAATCTAATCATAATATATCTTTTAACAGAATTGCATTTATAATTTTTATTCTTTTTGTTATTACGATTATTTTTTCTATTAAAATTATTTATTTAGGGTTACAAAAACAGCAACCAAAAGTTAAAATATATCAGTCTGATTTTAGATCATCTATAATAGATAGAAATAACAATATTTTAGCACAAAGTGTGCTCACAACTAATATTGGAATAAACCCTAAACTTATTATAGATAAAAAAAAATTATTAATTAATCTAAAGATAATATTTCCAACTAAAAATTTTGAGGATATTTCAGATAAGATTGAAAAAGGTAAATTTTTTTATTTAGAAAAAAAAATCTCAAAAGACAAATATAATCAGCTCTTTTTCCTCGGCGACAAGGCAATAATTGAAGAACAAAAAATTTCACGAATTTATCCACAGAAAGAACTATTTAGTCATGTGATAGGACAAATAGATGATAGCAACAAAGGTATTTCAGGTATTGAAAAATCGTTTGATTATGAACTTAGAAGCAATAAAGATTCTTTAAAACTTACTTTAGATATGAATTTACAATACATTATAAGGCAAGAACTATTAAAATTTACAGAAATTTTTAAAAATGTTGGAAGTACAACAATTCTTATGAATATAGATTCTGGAGAGATACTTTCAATGGTATCTCTACCTGATTTCGATTTAAATAAAAGGATAGATTTAAGTGACAAGATTTATCTAAATAGAGCTACGAAAGGTGTTTATGAGCTTGGTTCTGTATTTAAAACATTTACTTTAGCATCGGCACTTAATGAGGGTGTTGTCGATATAAATACTGAGTTTTTAGATTTAAAAAAAGCTATTAGATGTGGAAAACATATTATTAGGGAATATGACGAAAAAATTCCAACAGATCTTACTGCTGAACAAATTTTAGTTAGGTCAGGAAATATAGGTTCTGTTCGCATTGCCCAAAAAATAGGAGAAGATAAGCATAAATTATTTTTAAAAAAAATTGGTATCCTAAATAAAATTGATTTTGATCTTGAAGAAGTTGGTCAACCTATTCCATTTGATTGGGGTAAATGCAAACTTGCAACCGTATCCTTTGGTCATGGTATAACAACAACACCATTACAAATAGCAAAAGGTTACGCAATTCTATCTAATGGTGGTTATGATATTGATCCTACTTTAATAAAAAAAACAAATTTAGAAAAAAAAAAATCAAATATTAAAAAATGGAGTTTCAGAAAAAATAAATTCTGCCTTAAGAAAGATAGTATCAACTAAAGAAGGAACAGCTGAACTGGCCAATGTACCAGGATATGATGTTGCAGGAAAAACAGGTACAGCACAGCAAGTTATCGGTGATGGATATTCTAAAGTAAAAATAAATACTTTTGCATCAATTTTTCCATCAATAAATCCAAAATTTGTATTAGTTGTATTATTAGAAGCTCCGAAGACTTCAGAAGATTATGTTTACAAATTAAGAAATTCGAATTTTACTTTAAAAGGCACACCTTTTAATACAGCTGGTTGGACTACGGTTGAAATTGCAGGAAAGATGATTGAAAAAATTGGGCCAATTTTAGCCACAAAATACTAAGACTTTAAATTATTAGAATGCAATTACAAAAAATATTTAAAAATTTAGATAAAAAATATCTAAAACATTCTTTTTCAAAAATAGAATTTAACAGTAATAACTGTGAGAAAAATGATATTTTCTTTGCAATAAGAGGTACAAAAATAAATGGTAATAGATTTATAAATAATGCAATTAAAAATGGCGCGAAAACCATTGTATCTGATTTAAAATTTCAGGGTTATAAAGAAGATATTTTATTTTTAAAAAGCAAGAATCCAAGAAGAACATTAGCCGAAGCTTCAACTTTTTTTTATAATAAGAAACCCAAAAATCTCATTGCGGTTACAGGCACAAATGGCAAAACTTCAGTTTCAAATTTCTTTTTACAAATAATGTTATTAAATAATAAAAAAGCAGCTGCAATAGGTACACTTGGCGTAAATTCGAAAAAGATTGATTACAATTTATCAAATACAACTCTTGACCCATTGAGTTTAAATAAAATTTTATACAATTTAAAAAAAAAAAAAATTGATACAGTAATTTTAGAAGCATCATCACACGGACTTAAACAAAATAGATTAGATGGACTTCGTTTTGACATTGGAATATTTACAAATTTATCAAGAGATCATATTGATTATCACAAGTCATTCAAAAATTATTTTGATTCTAAAATGATTTTATTTAAAAAATTAATGAAAAAAAAATCTATTGTGATATTTGACTCAAATTCAAAATATGGCTCTAAAATTAAAAAAATCGCCAAAAAAAATCATTCAAAGTGCCTTATTATTGGAGAAAAAGGTTCTAATTTAAAATTAATTAAACAGATTTCGTTTAAAGATAAGCAAAAAGTTTTCTTTGAGTATAAAAAAAAGATATTTTCATTTGAAACATCGCTGATTGGTAAAATTCAAATTAAAAATTTATTAATGGCTATTATTGCAGCGAGCAAATATGTACGAATTAATAAAATTTTAAAATCAATTCATAAAATAAAAGAAGTTAAAGGAAGAATGGAAAATATTGGAAAGTTAAATAATAATTCAAAAGTTATTTTAGATTATGCACACACACCTGACGCATTAAGGGTATGTCTTCAAAATTTAAAAAATCATTACAAATTAAGTAATATTTCTATTGTATTTGGTTGCGGAGGCGATAGAGACAAGCCAAAAAGAAAAATGATGGGAGAAGTAGCAAGTAATTTTTGTAATAGGATTTATTTAACCGATGATAATCCAAGAAATGAAAAACCATTTAAAATAAGAAATGAAATTAAAAAAAAAATAAATAAATCAAAATTATTTGAAATTTCATCGAGAGAAAAAGCAATTAAGCAGGCAATATTAAATTTAAATTCAGGAGATGTATTGTTAGTTGCAGGCAAAGGTCACGAGAACTATCAGGAATATAGAAAAAAAATTTTATTTTCTGACAGAGAATGCATATTAAAATATATAAATGAAAAAAACAAAAGTATCTCAAATGATTGGAAGATAAATGTTATAAACGAGTCTTTAGAAAATTTTAAAATTAGCAATTCAAAAAAAATAAATAAAATTTCAATAAATTCTAAGGAAATTGAAAAAAACGACTTATTTGTTGGTTTGAAAGGAAAAATTAAAAATGGAAATATTTTTGCAGACAATGCTATTAAAAATGGTGCATTATTTTCTGTTATAGATAAAGACTATACAAAAAAATTTAAAGATAAAAAAATAAAAGTTAAAAATACTTTTAATTTTTTTTTAAAAATTGCTAAAAATTTTAGGAAAGTTTCAAATATAAATTCAATTGCTATAACAGGGAGTTCTGGAAAAACATCTTTAAAAGAGTTGCTTGGACAATCTTTAAATAAATTAAATTCCACATTTTATACCAGAAAGTCTTTTAATAATAAGTTTGGGGTACCTATATCCCTTTTAAATATTCATAAAAAAAATCTTTATGGGGTTTTTGAAATAGGAATGGACAAAAAAGGAGAAATTAATGAATTATCAAAAATAGTAAAGCCTGAAATAGGAGTTATTACAAATATATCATACGCACATATTAAAAATTTTAAAAATATTTCAAAAATTGCTGAAGCTAAATCAGAATTAATAGACAACATAGCAGAAAATGGAACTATAGTTTTAAATAAAGATGATAACTTTTTTAATTTTTTTAAAAAAAAAGCTATTAAAAAAAACTTAAAAATAATTTCATTCAGTAAAAAAAAAATAGCAGATATTCAATATATTAAATGTGTAAAAAAAAATCTTACTATTCTATTACTGCGAAAATACAAAATAAAATCAAGAAATTTTTAGTAAATGAAGAAAATTATTTATATATTGATAATATACTTGCAACAATAGCTGTAATCTCTAATTTTATTGATATAGAAAATTTAAATAATAAATTGTTTTTGAATTTTACAATTCCAAATGGAAGAGGAAATAAAATTAATTTAAAAATTGGTACAAAGAATTTAAAAATTATAGATGAGACCTATAATTCAAATCCTTTATCTTTAAAATTTGCAGTTCATAAGTTTAATAAAATTGAAATTAACAATAAAAGAAAAAATATTTTATTAGGTGATATGCTAGAACTTGGAAAGTTTTCAAAAAACCTTCATATTAAAATAGCTAAATTTATAAATAAATCTAATGCGAACAAAATTTATGTATATGGTAAACATATAAGACACACATTTGATAAGATAAAAACACACAAAAAAGGTAAAATTTTTAAAAATAAAAATGAAATTATAGATTTTATTAAAAATGATTTATCGAATAATGATTATTTAATGATAAAAGGATCTAATGCGACAGGTTTAAATAAAGTTGTATCAAAATTTAACAGAGGAGTAATCTAATGCTTTATTCTTTATTTTTGAGTTTGGTTGATACTTTTTCTTTTTTAAATGTTTTTAAATACCTAACGGTAAGAACTGGTCTAGCAATGTTTACTTCTATGATAATAGTTTTTATTATTGGTAATCCTTTTATAAATTTTTTCTCATCAAAAAAAATTCATGATCCAATTAGAAAAGATGGCCCTGAGGACCATATAGTTAGAAAGATTGGCACACCAACCATGGGTGGAGTTTTAATTTTATTAGGGTTATTTTTGAGTGTTTTCCTTTGGTGTGATTTAACAAATCATTTAGTATGGTTTATAATTTTTATAACTTTTTCTTTTGGATCAATTGGCGCAATTGATGATATTAAAAAGATTAAAACAAAAAGTTCAGCGGGCATATCATTAAAAATAAAAATCTTATTTCAAATTCTATTCGCTTTAATTGGTATATTTATGCTTTACATTTTAAGTGATTTTAGTGAAATTAAAAATTTGTATTTTCCTTTTTTTAAAAACTTAATAATTAATTTAGGTTGGTTTTTTGTACCATTTTACTTATTTGTTATCGTTGGATCTTCTAATGCAGTAAATTTAACTGATGGTTTGGATGGTCTTGCAACTGTACCAGTAATCTTAGTTGCTGCTTGCTTTGCGTTTATCAGTTATGTAACAGGAAATATTGTCTTTTCTGATTATTTACACATACCTTATATTGAAGGAGCTGGTGAAGTTACTATTTTTTGCGGAGCAATTATTGGATCCTGCTTAGGATTTCTTTGGTTTAATGCTCCACCAGCAAAAATATTTATGGGAGATACAGGCTCTTTAGCCTTAGGAGGATCTCTAGGTTCAATTGGTATAATAACGAAGCACGAAATTGTATTAGCTATTACTGGAGGTTTATTTGTTTTCGAGGCAATCTCAGTAATAGTTCAAGTTTTATCATTTAAAATAACTGGTAAAAGAATATTCAAAATGGCTCCTGTTCATCATCATTTTGAAAAGAAAGGATGGCCAGAGTCAACCGTAGTTATACGTTTTTGGATAATATCTATAATACTAGCTATGATAGGATTGGCTACTCTCAAGTTAAGATAATGCTTGATTTAAAAGAAAATTTTAATAACAAAAAAATTTTAATTTATGGGTATGGAATAAGTGGCAAGGCTTGCTTTCATTATCTTAAAAAAAAAAATAAGGTTTTTATTTACGACGATAATAAAAAAAATATTCCTTCTGTAACAAAAAAAAAAATTACTAAAGAAAAAATTTTAAAAAGCAAATTTGATGTAATTATAATTAGCCCGGGAATAGATAAAAAAAAATGTGGATTGTCAAAATTCATAAAAAAAAATGATTACAAAACAATTACTGAATTAGATATTTTTTATCTAAATAATTTAAAAAATAAAAAAATTACAATTACCGGTACAAATGGCAAGTCAACGACTGCTAAGTTGATTTATGAAATAATAAAAAAAAATAATAAGGATGTTAGGTTAGGAGGAAATATTGGAAAACCGCTTCTGTTTGAGAAAAATATTAAAAAAAATACGTTATTCGTTATAGAAGCGTCATCATACCAAATCGAATATAGCAAATATTTTAGATCGGATATAGCTGCAATTTTAAATATATCCCCAGACCATCTTGAGAGACATCAAACGTTTAGTAAATATATAAATGCCAAACTAAAGTTAATAAAAAATCAAAATAAAAATGATCTAACTTTTATTAATAAAAGTAATTTAAAATTTTTGAGTAACAAAAAAATTAACTCTAAAATTATAAAGGTAAAAAAATTTCCTCAAGAAACAAATAAAATAAAAAATCAATACTTCAAAAATCTAAATAATTTGAATAATTTATCATTTGCAATATCAATTTGTAAAAAATTAGGTTTGAATAAAAAAAAAACAGAAATTGCAATAAATTCTTTTAAAGGTCTTCCTTATAGACAACAAATAATTTATAAGAGAAGAAATTTACAAATTATTAACGACTCGAAATCAACTAGTTTTTCTTCAACGAATCAGCTTTTAAAATCTTATAAAAATATATTTTGGATATTAGGTGGTCTTCCAAAAAAAGGTGACCATTTTACTCTTGAAAAAAAATATTTTAAAAACATTAAAGCTTATATTTATGGAAAAAATAAAAACTTTTTTCAAAGAAAATTGATAAATAAAATACCTTTTAAAAATTTTAAAGATATCCGTCACGCTCTATTTGGAGTTCTAAAAGACTTAAAAAAAGAAAAAGATAAAAACTTGAATGTTGTATTTAGTCCTTGCTCTGCATCTTTTGATCAATTTGAAAATTTTGAAAAAAGAGGTGAATTTTTTAATAAAATGCTAAAGAAAACAAATTTTATAAAAAAGGACATATGAAAAAAAAATTTGATTTACACAAATTTTATTATGATTGGTGGAAAAGTGTAGATAAAGTAATTTTGTTATTAATAATATTTTTATTTTTTTTGGGATTATTTTTTTCTTTAGTTTCGACCTCTTTAATTGCAAGTGATAAGCTAAATACAAATTCATACCATTTTTTTTTTAAAACACTTATTTTTTATTCTAATATCGCTTGCTATATTTATTTTTTTTTCCTCTTTAGAAAAAACTAAATTAATTAAAATCTGTATATTCTTATTTTTTTTGTCATTTATTGCTTTATTAATGGTTCCAATCTTTGGAACAGAAGTCAAAGGTTCCAGAAGATGGATAGATATCGGCACTTTGCCAAGATTTCAACCAATAGAGATTTTAAAGCCTTTTTTTATAGTGTTAGTCGCTGTAATTTTATCCTCTAACTATTTAAGTAAAATCTATGCTAAATACTTGTTAAGTTTTATTGTTGCACTACCTGTAATTTTACTTTTAATAAATCAGCCAGATATTGGTCAAACAACATTAATTGTATTAACATGGTTTTCGTTAATATTTGTATCAGGTATTAATCTTTTTATTTTTTTTTCTTTTTTTACAATAATAGGAATTTTTCTATCTTATCTAGTTTTATTTGTTCCCAAATTTTTTTATATAAAAAAAAGAATATTATCTTTTATTGATCCAAATACAGGTAATAATTATCAGCCAGAGAGAGCATCAGAAGCAATAATCAATGGCGGCTTCTTTGGAAGAGGGTTAGGAGAAGGCAAGCTAAATTCAAAAATACCCGAGGCACATACTGACTATATTGTTTCTGTTATATCAGAAGAATTTGGTATAATTTTGGTAATTTTAATAATGTTTGTTTATCTATTTTTGGCCTTTACAATTGCCAAAAAAATTGGTGAAGAAAATGATAATCTAGTAAAATTAATCTTAACCGGATCAATTTCTATTTTGTTAATACAAACCTACATTCATTTTGGTGTAAACATAAGAATTTTACCGACTACCGGAATGACCCTACCATTTATAAGTTATGGTGGTTCATCAATTGTAGGTACAGCTATGTTATCAGGTATAATACTAAATTTAACTAAAAGAACGGTAAGTAATTTGTGAAAAAAATATTAATTTCAACTGGAGGATCAGGTGGACATGTAATACCTTCTTTAATTATTTTCGATCATTTAAAAAATAATTTTGAAACAATCTTAGTAACAGATAAAAGAGGAACTAACTTTATAGATAAAAATTTATATCCATTTGAGTTAATTGATGTTCCTAAAATAGATAATTCAATATTTTTGTTTCCGAAATTTGTTATTTTATTCGTATTTTCATTAATTAAATCTTTTTTTTTTTTTAAAAAAAAATAAAATCAATATTCTTATAAGCACTGGCGGTTATATGTCATTACCGCTTTGTATAATCTCAAAATTATTTAAAATTAAAATTATTCTATTTGAACCAAATATAGTTCTTGGAAGATCAAATAAAGTAATTCTTAAATATGCAAAAAAAATAATATGTTACCATGATAAAATAATAAACTTTCCTAAAAATTTTTATAATAAGATTACGGTAATTAATAATTTAATGAGAAAAGAAACATATAACTTTGAAAAAAAAAAAAATAGAGAAAAATTAGATACAATTAAAATTTTAGTATTAGGTGGTAGTCAAGGCGCATTTTTTTTCGATAAAATAGTCAAAGATGTAATAATTAAAATTTACAGATTAAGTAAAATAAGCATATATCAACAAATATTTAATTTAAAAAACCATAAAGAATTAGAAAATGAGTACAGCAAATTAAATATAGAATATGAATTTTTTAATTATGATAAGGTTTTACATAAAAAATTAAATACGTTCGATATTGCTATAACACGTTCCGGAGCATCTGCCTTGGCAGAACTTACTTTTTTTAATATTCCATTTATTGCTATACCATTTCCTTATGCAAAAGATAATCATCAGTTTTATAATGCTGAGTTCTATAATAATAAAAATTCTTGTTGGTTAGTAAGTCAAAATAATCATTGTACTGATAAAATAATAAACATATTCAAAGAAGTCATAGAAAATAAAAAAGATTATGATATTAAAAAAGAAAATTTAAGTAAAATTTCTTATCAAAACACTTGGAATAATATAAATAAAAAATTAATTGACTTAATAAATGAAAATTGAACTAGCTAAAAATGAACTTATCCATTTCGTTGGCATTGGTGGAATAGGAATGAATGGTCTTGCAATTATAATGAAAGGGCTAGGTTTTAAAGTTCAAGGTAGTGATTTATTTTCAAATAAAAATACTGATAATTTAAAAAAAGAAAAAATTAAAGTTTTTTTTGGGCATAATAAAAGAAATATTAAAAATTCTACTATCTTAGTTATATCTTCTGCAATTAAAAAAAATAATCCTGAGTATACAGAAGCAAAAAAAAAGGGTCTTCCAATATATAAAAGAGGTGAAATGTTAGGACATATAGTTTCATTGATGAAAAACATAGTAGTAGCAGGATCTCATGGAAAAACTACAACAACATCTTTAATTAGTTCAATTTTTGCAAAATCAAATATAGATGCGACAGTGATAAATGGTGGAATTTTGAATGCTTTTGAAAATTCTGCTAGGCTTGGAAAAAGCAATTGGTGCATTCTTGAGTCTGATGAATCTGATGGGAGTTTTTTAAACCTACCTCTGACTTATTCAATTGTTACAAATTTAGACTCAGAACATTTAGATTATTATAAATCATTAGAAAATTTAAAGAAAAATTTTATAAATTTTATAAACAAAACACCCTCATTTGGAAAAAATTTTATTTGTATAGATGATAAAAATAACAAATCTATATTGTCTAAATTAAAAAATATAAATTTTCTAACATATGGAGTTGATAAAAAATCAAATTTTAGAATTTTTAACATTTCCCAAAATATTTATCACTCCAAATTTGATATTAAAATTACTATACCTGGAAAAAAAGATAAATATCTAAGAAATGTAAAAATCCCATTAAATGGTCTGCACAATATTAGAAATGCAACAGCTGCTTCTGCAGTTGCTTCAACTGTTGGAATATCAAAAGATTTTATAAAAAATGGTTTAAAAAGTTTTAAGGGTGTTCAAAGACGTTTTAGTTTCTTATTTAAATACAGAGATGCAATCTTTATTGATGATTATGCCCACCATCCAACTGAAATAAGTGAAGTTCTTAATGGTGTGAAGGACGTATATAAAAATAAAAAAATTATTTGTGTTTTTCAACCTCATAGAATTTCAAGAGTAAAAAACTTAAGGAAGGAATTTAGTAAATCTTTTAAAAATGCGGATGAGGTAATTTTATGCCCAATATATAAAGCTGGTGAAAATTCAAAAACAAAAATTAACTATGACAATTTTGCAAAAGAAATTATAAAGAATTCAGATGTGAAACTAATTTTAATAAATGACCAATATGAACTATCAAAATATGTTAGACAATGTGTTTATGGGCAAAGTATAGTTATTGGGATGGGCGCTGGCACAATTTCCAATTGGATGAAAATGATACCTAATTTAATTTAATGAACCTGGAAGATATTAAAGAATTTTCAAAGCAAATAAGTGCAAATATAGAATTTGATAAAAACCTAAAACAAACAAATTGGTTTAATATTGGCGGAAAATGTAAGATATTTTTTAAACCAAGTTCTCTCACAGAATTAAAAAATTTTTTAAAATTGTATAATAACAGAGGTAAAATATTTATTATTGGAGCAGGTTCTAATGTTTTATTCAGTGACGAAGATTATGAAGGTGTAGTAATAAAACTTGGCAAGATGTTTAGTAATATTTCTCTTAAGGATGAAACTACTATAATTGCAGGAAGCAGTTCAACGGATAAACAACTATCTGAGTTTGCAAAAAATAATGGTATTAGCGGTTTTGAGTTTCTATCTTGTATACCTGGCTCTATTGGCGGAGGCATTAAGATGAATGCAGGTTGTTTTAAAAATGAATTTAAAGATATACTACTATCAGTGCAAGCTATTGACATGGATGGAAACATAAGAACCATAAATGCAAGCAAAATTAAATTTGATTATAGAAAAAGTGATTTTTCAAAAGATCTTATTTTTTTAAGCGCTACTTTTCGTGGAAAAAAAGGAAATATCCAATTAATCGAAAAGCAAATTAATGACATGAAAGCAAAAAAAAATTTAGCCCAACCTTCAAAAATCAAAACTAGCGGAAGTACATTTAAAAATCCTGTAAACCAAACAAAAAAAAAAGTATGGGAATTAATTAAAGAGTCAGTCCCCTTAGATACAAAATTTGGAGGAGCTTCTATTTCAAAAAAACACTGTAATTTTTTTGTGAATGAAAATAATGCTAATTTTGATGATATGAATAATTTAATCAATTTTGTAAAAGATAAAGTAAAGAAAAAAACAGGTATCGATCTAGAGTTAGAAATAGTTAGGGTAATATAAACAATGTCCAAAAAAATATTAATATTAGCTGGGGGTTTTTCAAAAGAGAGAGAGATAAGTTTAAAAAGTGCTAGAGCAGTTTCAAAAGTGTTAAAGGAAAATAAATATAAGACAAAAATATTTGAACCAGATGGCAACTTCATCTCGAATCTAAAAAAATTTAAACCTTCTGTTGTATTCAATGCATTACACGGAAGATATGGTGAAGATGGTTATATTCAAACGATTTTAGAAAAAGAGAAGGTAAAGTATACTCATTCAGGTGTCATCTCATCATCTTTGGCTATAGATAAAGTCCTTTCAAAAAAATTATTTATCAAAAACAATATTCTTACACCAAAGTACATTGTATTTAATTTCAAAGATAAAATTAAAAAAAAAAAACTTATAATGAAAATTAATAAAAAGTTAGGTTTTCCTGTAGTTATTAAACCAATAAACGAAGGTTCAAGTGTTGGTGTTTTTATCTGTAATAAAAAAAACTTATTAAAGAAAATTTTTTACTTAAAAGATAATAAAGAGATTATTATTGAGAAATACATTCCAGGAAAAGAAATACAGGCTGCAATTATGGGAAACAAAAAGCTAGGCGCAATAGAACTAAAACCTAAAAGAAAATTTTATGATTATAGTGCTAAATACGATAAAAATGCAAAAACAGAACATATAATGCCAGCAGAAATATCAAAAAAAAATTACGAGAAGGTAATGAGTATATCTTTTAAAGCTCATAAATTATTAAAATGTAGAGGAACAACTCGATCGGATTTCAGATTTTACAAAAATAAATTTTATTTATTAGAATTAAATACACAGCCTGGAATGACATCTTTATCATTAGTACCCGAAATTGCAAAATATAATAATATTAATTTTTACAAATTAATAAAATGGATGATAAGAGATGCATCTATACTTAGATAAAAAAACAAAAATATTTTTTTATTTATTTTTATTTTTTTTATTGACTACAATAAGTAATACTAAAATTTTAGAAATATCTAAAATATATTTGGTAAAAAATATTGAAGTTTATAATATTGATACTAATTTTAAGAAAATAATAGAAAAAAATACAAAAAATATTATAGGACAAAATATATTTTTTATTAATAAAGAAGAAATAAAAGATAATTTTAATAGAATTAGTTTTATTGAAAGCTTTGATATTAAAAAAAAACTACCATCCACATTAATTATTAATATTAAAAAAACGTCTTTATTAGCAAAAATAAATATTAATAATAAAAAATATTATTTAGGATCAAACGGTAATATTATCGAAAATGATTTGATAAAGTTAGAAAAAGATATACCTAATTTTTTTGGTGATTATCAAAAAGAAAAATTTTTAAACCTTTTATTTTATATTAAAAAAAATGGATTTAAATTAAGTAATATAAAATCATTTTATTATTTTCCTAGTGGTAGATGGGACTTGGAGACTAAAAATGGGATTAAAATAAAATTACCAACAATAAAACTAGGGCATAATCTTTTACTATCAAAGAAAATAATAAAAAAAAATAAAGATAAAAGTAATTATGTTATTGATTTAAGAATTAAAGACCAAGTAATCATATATGATACAAAATAATAAAATATATATTTTTTTAGAATTTAAAAATTTAAAAATTATCTTCACTGCATATAACTCAAATTATGAAAATAAATATTCTAATTCTATAGCACTTGATTTTTCGAGTCGAGAGGGTTTAGAAAATTTATCAAATATAATAAGAGACAATATAATTAAAATTGAAAAAAAAATTGGAGAATTTGTAAACGAAATAAATATAATTTTAGATCTTAATAAATCTATAAATATAAAATTAAATATTTTTAAAAAAAAAGAAAATTTAGAAGTTACCCGTGAGGATATTAAATATCTCATCCAAGATGCAAGGCAACAAATTATTGAACAAAATAAAAATCTTACAATTCTACATATAGTCCTAGAGAACTTTTATATTAACAAGATAAAAAAAACCGAAATCTCAAAAAATTTTATTGCAGAAGATTTTTCAATTATTTTAAATTTTGTATGCTATCCATCTGAAGATATTTTTAATTTCAAAAACTTGCTAAAAAAAAATCAAATTAAGGTTAATAAGTTTATTTGTTCTAAATATCTAGAATCAATTTTAGAAAAAGATTTACCCGAGGAATTGCAAATTTCTCGTGCGGGGATTAAAACCATAATGGGCATGAATGAAAATGAAGTTCAAATAGTACCAAAAACCAATAAAAAACATCCTTTTTTTGAGAGATTGTTCAAATTTTTCCTAAGATAATATTCGCATTTTTTTGAAATATTAGTTGTTTTTATAGTTTTTTATAAACAATTTATAACATCATTGTGAATTCAAATATATTAAATCAGAAGTCCATAAAAAAACCGACAAAATTTAATGGTATTGGCTTGCACTCAGGCAAAAAAGTAGAAGTTAAAATTTTACCATCTTCTCCTAATACAGGAATCACATTTATAAGAAACGATTTAAAAAAAAATAATATTATAATACCTAATGTTTTTAATGTAAGTGAAGCAAGTTTCTGCACCACGATATCTAACGAGTTTGGAGTAAAGATTTCTACAATTGAGCATTTGATGGCAGCTCTTTATGTAAAAGGTATAGATAATGCAATTATACAAGTTAATGGACCGGAGATCCCAATAATGGATGGTTCATCTAAAGAATTTTTAAAATTAATTGATGATGTAGGACTAGAAATAAGCGATCAGCCTATTAAATTAATAAAAATTGATAAAGAAATTAAACTTTCTGTAGGAGAAAAATATATCAAAATTTCACCAAGCAAAGTAAATTTAACCATCGACTTTGAGATAGATTTTCCAAATTCTTTAATAGGCAAACAAAGAAACATGATAAATGTATATGAAGATGATCTAGATAAAATATTGTCTTCCAGAACCTTTTGTTTGTATGATGATATAGAAAAATTAAAAAAAATGAATTTAGCTAAAGGTGGAAGTCTAAAAAATGCGGTAGTAGTCAAAGGTAATAAAATATTGAATGAAGAAGGTCTTAGAAATAATAAAGAATTTGTAAATCATAAGATATTAGATTGTATTGGAGATATATATTTAACTGGTTATAAAATGCTGGCAAATATCGAATGTTCGCAAGGCGGACACAATTTAACAAATCAAGTTTTAAGAAAAATTTTAGCTAATGATGCTAACTATTCAATTCTTGAAATTAAAAGTAAAACTTTACCCAAAGCCCTTGTTAATAACTATTTTTTAAGATCGATAGCTTAAATAAATAATTAGTTATTACAAAATAATCTGATAAAAATTATAATTTATATATTTTATGAAAATTCATTTTTGTTTAGCAATCTTTTTAATTCTTTTAGTCAGTTGCTCAGAGAAAAAAAAAGAAATCGTGATTATTGAAGGTGATATTAAAGAACAAATGTTCCAAGCTTACAAAGAAGGAATGGATCATTTATCAAATGGACAAAATCTTTTAGCAGCACAAAAATTCAATGATGCTGAAATATTTTACCCCCAATCTATTTGGGCCCCCAAGTCAGCATTAATGGCAGCGTATTCATATTACTCTCAAAATTATTATTCTGATGCAATTTTTGAAATAGATAGGTACTTAAAAAAATACCCAAAAGATAAAAATATAGTTTATGGACATTATTTAAAAGCTATTTGTTATTTTGAACAAGTTGAGGATGAAAAGAAAAATTTTGCATCTATAGATGGAGCCAAAAGAGAGCTTGAATTTATTATTACAAATTATCCAAACACCGATTTTGCTTTAGACTCTAAATATAAATTAGAACTTATTAATTCTGTATTAGCTTCGAAAGAAATTTATCTTGGCAGGTATTACATGCAAAGAAAAAAATGGATTGCTTCAATAAATAGATTTAAATATGTTTTAAATAATTACGACACCACTGTATATGCTCCAGAAGCACTACACAGGTTAGTAGAGCTCTATTATATTTTAGGATATATAGAAGAGTCAAAAAAATATGCAAGTATATTGGGTTACAATTATAAATCAGACAGATGGTACAAGGAGACATATAAAATATATAATAAAAATTATGTAAATCCAATTAAAGATGCTAAAGAAAAAAAAAGTATAATAAAAAAATTTAAGTCTTTATTTTAAAAGTATGAATAAGAAAGAAATAAAGGAATTATACCTTAATAATATAAAACTATATCAAAAGTATAACAAAAATTATTTTGAAAAAAGTAAACCTTTAGTAAGCGATTCTGAATTTGATAATTTAAAAATTAAGATAATTAAACTTGAGAAAAAATATAAATATCTTGAGAGTAAGCATTCACCGTCTAAAAATATTGGTTTTAAACCATCAAAAAATTTTAAAAAGTCGTTACACAGAGTGAAAATGCTATCACTATCAAATGTATTTAGTAGAGATGATGTTGTTAATTTTGAAAAAAAAATATGCAATTTTTTAAATTTTAAGCATGGTACTAAAATTGAGTATAGTGTTGAACCCAAAATAGACGGAATATCAGCATCACTAAATTATAAAAATGGAGTTTTAGTATCAGGTTTATCCAGAGGTGATGGTTCAGAGGGGGAATTAATTACTGAAAATTTAAAAACTATAAAAGATATTCCTAAAAAAATTAATATAAAAGGATTTCCAAATGACATTGATATAAGAGGAGAAGTTTTTATAACTAATAAAGATTTTCAAAAAAT
>MDTB01239935.1_pt1 | contig 19598 bp, 15 predicted proteins | sample 811161 | NCBI WGS metagenome assembly MDTB01 (sample SAMN05326650, study PRJNA326480) | marine metagenome | isolation source: seawater | place: Mediterranean Sea | collected 2009 | reverse complement strand
TGTTTTTAATATTTTTGTTAACTATGATGTAGTAATTAGAGTTTTAATTTGATTATATCTTTATTGATACTTTTTGTTTTGTTGATAGCTTTGGGCTCAGTAGAATCTTATAGGCATAATTACCATTTACATAAAATCCCTATAAGAATTCATGTTAATGGAGCAAGAGGAAAGTCGAGTGTTACTAGATTAATTGCTTCAGGCTTAAGAGAAAGTGGTAAAAAAGTTATTGCAAAAACTACTGGTTCTTCACCTAGAATTATTAATGAAGTCGGTGATGATATAGCTATTCACAGATTAAGGTCTGCATCAATTGGAGAGCAAGTAAAAATGATTGCTAACTTTTCTAAAAAAAATATTGATATAATGGTAATGGAGTGCATGGCTGTTCAGCCACAGTATCAATGGATATCTGAGCAAAAAATGTTACAGTCTACAATTGGAGTTATAACTAATGTACGTCCTGACCATCTTGATGAGATGGGTTATACAAATGATGATATAGCGATGTCATTAAGCAATACGATTCCTAAGAATGGTAAAATCGTTGTTCATAAAGATAAATTTGGAGAATTATTTTCAGAAATAGCTAAGAAAAGAAATACAAAGTTGAAGTATGTAGATTATGGAATTGTGGATGATATTTATATGAATAGATTTCAGTATTTTGAGCATAAAGATAATGTTGAATTAGCTTTGAAAGTATGTAAAGAGGTAGGTGTCGAAGAACAGATTGCATTAAAAGGAATTCTTAAGAATCACCCAGACCCAGGAGCCTTAGTGATATGGAAAATTAAAGTGAATTCAGGCTCTAATTATTTTGTTAGTGCTTTTGCAGCCAATGATCCAGAGTCAACGTTAGATATATGGAAAAAAATATCAGTTAGATATGAAGGTACAAAATCTTGTGTTTTTTTAAATACTCGTTCTGACAGACAGTATAGAACTCATCAATTATCAAATATTGTAGCTAACAATATTATTCCTAATAAGCTTATTATTAGAGGTGATAATTTAGATAGCATTGTCAAAAAATATAATTTTGAAGAAAAGGGTATTGAGGTTATTCGTTTTAATGATAATGCAAGCCCAAAAACAGTTGTTGATATAATAGGAGGTTTTGACAATCATTTAATAATGGGTATTGGCAATATTGTTGGTTGGGGTGAAAGTTTTGTAAAAGAAGTTAGGAGGTACAAAATTAATGGTTGAACTAGCTATTGGGTTAGGCATGATTTTAAGTCTTATTTTGACTGAAACCTTAGGGGTTACTGCTGGGGGAATTATTGTTCCTGGTTATATTGCTTTGTATCTAGGTGACCCTATTAAAGTTATTTCTACTTTTTTAATTAGCATTCTTGTGTATTTAGTTGTAAAGCTTTTGTCAAACTTCTTATTAATTTATGGTAAAAGAAGACTTGTTTTATCTCTTTTGCTTGGGTTTTTATTGGGCTATGTATCTAAGGTTTATTTTTCAGATATTAATAACGGTCAGTACGATTTATCTGTGATTGGAAATATTATTCCAGGATTAATTGCAAGTTGGATGGATAGACAGGGAGTTTTAAGAACAATTAGCGTTATATTGATTACATCTTCAATTGTTAAAATGATTTTAATTATTATATCTGAGGGAAGAATTGATGTTTAGGCCTGCGATACAACGGTTATCTATATTGCTTTTTATGTGTGCTTTCTGTATGTTTTTAGCTATAGTTTCTATGCATTATAAAGTTGTTTTCAAAAAAGATGGGTATGATTACAAAATTAATGCATCAAGATTGATGGAAAGGTCATTGCAAAAGATAAAAAAAGATGATAAGGAAATAGATTCATCGTATGATCCTCTTGAGACAGGTGTTGTTTATTTTAAAAACGGCTTAGAAGGTAATCTTGATTCAAAGCTCACTACACTAAATCCTAATTTCGCTGGATTGGTTGTCGATATGTTTATTAAAGCCAATCTTGAAGAAGGGGATAATATTGCTGTAGCATTTACAGGTTCTATGCCGGGAGCTAATCTTGCTGTTTTAAGTGCATGTGAGGCCATGAATATAAAGCCCACAATAATTACTTCTGTTAGTGCTTCAAATTGGGGAGCTAATGACTATGGTATGTCTTGGCTCGATATGGAAAGGAAACTATCTGATTATAAATATTATAGAAGTGACGCAGCATCGGTAGGTAAAGGGGGAGATATAGGCAATGGCTTATCAGAAAAAGATATCAAAGCTATTATTAAAAGTATTGACAGAAATAATATATCAAAGATATATAATAAAAAGAAAAATTTAGATTTTCATATTTCTGAAAGAATGAAGTTGTACGATAGGGATTATGAAGATATTGATTTATTTGTTAATGTGGGAGGTGGTGTTGCGAGCATAGGTTATTATCCTGGAATTGAAAAACAATCAGGCTTTTTGTCAGTTGATTCAATTAGATTTTTATATAGCAATAAAGTTATCAGTGATTGCGTTATGAAAAGGTTTGCTTATCGTAAAAACAATCCTGTTCCTTCAGTAAATATTACTAATATTGAGGCATTGGTTGGAGATGACCTTCCTATTATTTCCTTGGCAAAAGATGAAAACAATAATCCTGTATTTAGCAAAAAGAATAGTCCCGTTATAGGTAAAGGTCCTTTATTCTCAGAAAAAAGATATAATCTTGTAATTGTAATACCATGCTTAATTGCATCTTTAACGCTTGTTTTAGGAGTTGGTTTTTATAGTCACTTTCAGATTAAACAGAGGATGACCTCTTATGATCCAGATAGCTTTTAAAATTATTAAGATATATGTTGTTTTGGCGGGGATTATTATTGCAAAAAGTATAGCTCCAGAAGAATTGGGCTATAATGAAATATTAAATATATATAATAAAGATAGAGATTATTATCGTTTAGTGGATAATCAATTAACGTATTTTGTTGAAGGTCCTAAAATTTTAAATATTTATTCAAGATTAGCTTTTCCTAAAATGTCAAAGAAAATTAATCCATATGAGTTTATGATTTTTGTTGATAATGTGGATTCATTTAAAGTTAGTCATAGGTATAGAATGGATTCTAATGTTACCAATGACATGCATCCAGGACATGCCTATACTGTTTCAGGAAAGGATGTTATTAATATTCCAAAAGGACGGCATCGTATAATGTTAGCACCTTTAAATAAATCTAATATTTTAATTCGGCTAACAACTCAACTTTTTAAAAAAAATAAAGGTTTGCTTTATGATGTGGAGCCAATTAATAATGAGTATATAGATTCAAAAATATTGCAAACTAAAGATAGTAATTTTAAGTATTATTCATTATCTAATAAGAAGAATAGCAAGGTTTCTTTTGATGTTCAGGGACCATCAGTAATTAAGGTTTTTTCAAGAATTATTTTTTCAAATAAAGAGAGTTCTGGATATTATCATTTTAAAGTTAGAGAGAATAATAGCTTGCTATCGAATCAGCATGTAATTACCTCTGTCTCTAATGGCTCTAAAGTGTTGAACGATCAAGTTGTTAAGCCATCAAAATACAGGACAATGCATATATTGGTTCCAGAGGGTAAAAATAGATATGAGCTAGAGTTGGTGAGTTCTGAAAACAAAGAAGTTCTCATTAGAATTGTAAAAGAGAAATGAATAAGGTTATTATAATAATATGTTCTTCAGTTGTAATTTGCTCGATTCCATTAAAAAATCGTTATTTGGTGCCTGTTTATCTTAGAATAGGCTTATCTACAGGTTATCATGATAATGTGTTTCAGTTTTCAAGCAGAGAAAAGAATGATATTGATTCATATAATTATATGGGAGATGCATCAAATTATGATAGTTTTTATTTAAAGCCTGATTTTAGAATTTTGTATAGTCCTAAAATATTTAATCAAAAGATTACCAATTTTATTTTCAATGCTTCATTTTCAAACTTTTTAAACGTTGAGGATAAAAATAGCTTCAATTATTCAGTAAGATTTGAATATAAAATAAAATCATTTAATTGGATTAAAATTAGCTATAGAAATAGTCCGAATAATTTTTTAAGGTATTACAATGACAATGATTTGCCAGAACAGAAATATTTTTTATGTGATTATAATTCTGATTCTTTTTACGTGTCTTATTCTGCAGCGTTTGGTAAGTATGGATGGAGTAGGTTCAAGCTTTATGTAGCAAATCAATTTTATAATCCGAATTTCACTGAGTTTGATACAAGGCATAGTAAAATCAGTTTCAAACATTATTTTAAATTTCGAGGCTATAAATTAAATGCTTCTTTTTCATACTTATTAGCTGATAATGTTTCATATGATAGTGGTCAGCTATCTTCAGAATTTGATAGATCTTATACTGGGAATATAATTTCATTTGAGATTAAAGATGATTTGAAGAATAAATTTTTAGATAAGATTTTATTAGGCTATACTTATAGTGAACGATTTTATAAATCAGAATCATCTTTTGATCCTCTTCATTCAGGCAGATCACATTCAGAGCATGTTGTATCATTAGAAATCAGAAAAAAAATTAGAGAAGATGTTCAATTAGGGTTAAAATATCAAGCAAGAAATCGAAACACAATTTCAGATTTTGAATGGGTTGAATCTTTAAAAAGTTTTAATGGGAATCAAATATTGTTCAAAATTATATATGATATGGATATAGATACTTTTTATTAATGAAATTAATTAGAAAAATACTAACGTTAATGCTTATGTTTTTTGGATGCAATAGTCCTTCTGATTCTATGGGTTCATTAGTGGTAAAGTCTGCTTTATATCCTACTGATAATTATTGTTACGATATAGATTTGAATGATGATACAATTGTTTTAGCTTCATATTATGGTGGGTACTATAAATATTCTTATGAATTAGGTTTGGATGGATTTCCCATTATAACCCCTGTTATTGAAGGTGCAAACAATCACAATCTTGACCTTTATAACGATAGTATTGATAAGGTCGAAATTTTAAATGATGGATTAATTTATATGCTAGATAGGCATTTTGGAGGTTCATCTGGTGTATGGATTGATAATTCTAATGGTGCTCCTGTTTCTCCAGAAAACTTGTCTGCACAATATTGTGTTCAAGGTAATTATTTAGATATAGCAGTAGATGATTCTAGAGAGTTGGTTCATGATTTATACTCGTTAATGAAGCATACCAGCTATGATGAGACAAATTCTTCAGATCCAGTTTTCAAAGAATATTCGACTTCTTTGGTTAAAAGAGAGGTTGCTGTTATTGCTGATTATAATGGAGATGTTATTTCAAGTGTAGACTTAGTTGTTCCTGATTGTACATTTCTAAAGACGCTTAATTATGATTCAAGTGATGTAGAATGTTTTGGTGAAAAGGTAGCAGTGGTTAGTGAATCTGAGGGAATTACTGTTTTTGAAAAAGATGATGGTGGAGATTTAGTTAACTTGTTTCAACAGGAAAGTGCATTTAAAATTAATCTTGCAGGAGGTCAGGCTCAATCAGTTCTAGTTATTGAAGATGCAGTGATTGGAGGGTTTTCAAATGATAGGGGTTGTTACATGGCGTTACTAGGAAGCGATTCTGCCAGTACTGTAAATTTATTCTTTGGAGAAGGCTACTCAGTAAGAGATATTGCTTATGACAATGGTCTAATTGCTCTTGCTTCTGGAAGTGATGGAATTCAGATATATCAATGGGATGGTGGAGATTCTGTTATCCCCTTTGGTTCTATCGAAACTGATTATGCTTATAGTGTTAAGTTAAAAGGATCTTTGGTTTTTGTTGCGACTAGGCTAGGTCTTGAGATATACAAAATAGGAATTTAAAAAATGAACTTAAAAAAAATACCAATTTTATTTTTAGTATGCTTTGTTTTTGCTCAATTTGATTGGCAGTCAAATGGTGTTTCTGTGCGTCAAGGGGTGCATATTGAGTGGCAACGCTCAGCTGATGATGTAGGCGATGCTGTTATATTTGCATGGTCTGATACTCGTAATGGTGGGAGAGATATTTATGCTCAAAAAGTAGATTATAATGGAAATATAATATGGCAAGAAGGAGGTATTGCTATTGTTCAGTCTGAGGGAAGACAGGAAGACCCTCTTCTTGTATCTGATGGTAATGGAGGAGCTTATATTGCTTGGGTTGATTATAAAAATGAGCCTTTAGACGGTGATATCTATGCTCAGCATATTAATGCTCAAGGATTATTGTCTTGGGATATTGCTGGCATACCCCTGACAACTGTTGTAGGAAAGCAGGTATCTCCTAATATGTGTAGTGATGGTCTAGGTGGAGCGTATGTTATATGGAAAGACCTTACTGTTAGTTCGTATGGCTATATATACGGAACTCATCTGTCATTGACTGGTGCTCTTGCTCTAGAAACAGGGATAGCTATTTTAGATGACAATGGTTTTCATAATGGGGTAAGTATCGAAAAAGCTGGTCAAGGACATGCAGTATTAACTTGGGCAGATAATGATGCAGGAAACAATTCAAATGTTAAAGCACAACGTATTAATCAGAATTGTGAAAAATTATGGAGTGATAGCTCAAACAATTCTTTTATAACTGTATCTTCAAATGATGGTGATCAGTTGTATGCGAAAGTTACATATTATGATGAATCTCATTCTATTTTAGTTTGGGAAGATCATAGAAATGGTGTTTTTGGTGATATTTATTATGATTTTTTAGATGTTAGTGGTAATAGTGTTTTTTCAACAAGCGGTGGCCAGCCTTTATGTATTGATGGCGGAGACCAAATTAAACCTCGTGTAAAAGCTTCTTATGATGGAGCATATGTTATTTGGGAAGATAAAAGAAACTTAAATACAGACATATACATTCAAAAAGTTGATTATTTAGGCAATATTTACTTTGAAAACAATGGAGTTAGTGTTGTTTCTGCATCAGGAAATCAAAATCAGGCTCGTCTTACTGTAGATGGTCTAGGAGGGGCTTATATTGTATGGAGCGATGAGAGACTGGCTTCATTTCCTCAAACAGATATCTATTTCCAACATATCCAGTCTGATGGAACTTTTTCGTTTCCAGTAGATGGTGAGGTTCTATGTGATGAGCCTTATTATCAATTTTCTCCTATAGTAAGAGCTAAAGATGGTCAAGGTTTAGCTATTTGGGGTGATCAAAGGTCAGGAAGTATAGGTTTATATATACAAAAAATGAATGCTCTAGGAACTCAGTTTTCAAATAATGGGCAAGAAGTATTTTTTGGTATCGATGGAAATGGTAAATTTCCAAAATCAATAACATTGAATAGCGAAGAATCAGTTATTTATTGGAACGATAGACGTGAAAGTCCATTTAGTAGTTTAACATATGGTAAAAAAATTAATAGTCAATTTTCCATGAATGTTGACAATCTCAATGGATCCCCCTTATCTTCTAACGCATATCAATCAGATGCTATGCTTGTTGATACTGGTCAAAATTTATTTTTAGGGTTTACTCAATCAGATGGTGATCAGCATCAATATTTTGATATATTAGACTATAATCTTGAATCAGTATCTTCTTCAAGTAATCCAGTATATCCTTCTGATGGTTTTTCGCAGGAGTATTTTTCTATTACAAAAAGTGAAGATGGTTATGTTTATTATGTTTATTCAGATAATAGTCCTTATGGGATTTATGGGATTTATGTAAATAAGTATGACAATTATGGAGGTGCTCAATGGTCGTCTCCAGTAAATATAGTAAGTTCAATTGCAACAGACGATCTTGTGAAGGCTACATTTTCAAATCCTAATGGAGGTGTTATAATATTGTATAATTCAGGCAGTTGGCAAGGTAGTAATATTTATGCGATTAGCGTATCTGGTGATGGTCAGGTTTCTGATGGATGGAACGCTGATGGCGTTCAATTGTGTTCAAGCGATTCTGATCAATTCATCGAATCTTACACAGCAACGCCTTATGGTATTTTATTAACTTTTACAGATTCAAAGTCTGGTTTTGATGATGTGTATTCACAAATGATAACTTATGATGGAAATATTGTTTTTGGAGATGATGGTTTAAATATATCAAATATACAAGACTCGGATCAATCTGATAGCTCTGTTAGTTATTCAGATATCGCTGATGCAGCTCTTATTTGTTGGGAAGATAGGAGGTCAGGTTCAGATTCTGACCTATATTGCAAATATATTCAGTTGCAAGGTCAATTAATTAGGCCTTCAGGAACAATTTCATTCGACATCAATTCATACAATTTATCAAATGAATTAATATTAGCAGAAGAAGTAGGAAATCAAACTAATCCATTTGTTTATGCTACTCAGTCAGGATCTTTTTTGATTGCTTGGGAAGATAGTCGTAGTGGCGTGGATAAAGATATTTATTTTCAAGAAATATCAGGTCCTAATTTTAAATTAGCAGATGGTGGAATAGTTATGTGTGATGCAGACTTTAATCAGCTTAATCCTGAAATCAATATATACTCTGAATCAAATAAATCTTATATGATATATTGGGACGACTTAAGAAGCTCAGGTAAAGAATCTTTAAACAATATTTATGTACAATCTTATTCTATAGACTGGGTGAATTTAGATAATAGTTTTAATCAAATTCCTGTTAATTACAGTATAGAATCCGTTTATCCAAATCCATTTAATCCATCTATTAATATTAGTTTTAATATTGATAAAATAGATAATGTTAAAATATCAATATTTAACATCCTTGGAGAAGAGATTGATGTTTTATATAACAGAAATATTCATCCTGGCAATCATAGGATTCAATGGTCACCAGCTACAGATGTTTCATCAGGACTCTATATTGTGAGAATAGATGCTCAGGAGCAAGGAATACTTACAAAAAAGATAACATTGCTTAAGTAGAGGAGTTAATTGTATAAATGATTCGATTTTTTTATTTTATTATAATCATACAATTAGCTTTATCGCAAAGCCCATTAAATCCGCGTTATCACACTTATCAAGACGTTTTAGATAGTCTGTCTAGTTGGCAAAATTCTTTTCTAAATAACCCGATTCCGAGTCCTCTTTATCCAGGAAGTGGAGTTATTTTTGATATGGAACAAATTGGAAGCTCTACAACTGATGCATTGCCAATTTATGCGGTTAAACTTTCTTTTAATGCTGATCAAATTTTGGATAAGCCGAAAGTTTTGATATTAGGTCAGTGCCATGCTGAAGAAATTTTAGGGGTAGAAATATCAATGGAGATTATAAAAAGATTTCTTTTCCCAAGTTTATATATTGGTGATATTCAAATTCTGAGAGGTGTATTAAACAATGTTGAGCTGTGGGTTGTTCCAACTCATAATCCAGAAGGGCTAAACGTTGTTCATGGGTGGTCTGAAAATGGCATTTGGAATCAAGATGTAACATTTAGAAAAAATAAAACTGATACTAATGATAATCAGTTTTTTGATTATAGTCCTGTTGGCTTTGGTAATGATATTGATGGAGTTGATTTAAATAGAAATTATGATTTTAATTGGATGTTTGGAGATCCTTTAAATGCTTTGGATGGTGGTTGTGCTGGTAATCCATCATATATTTCTAATTACGATTATTATAGAGGTGAATCTAAAGTCTCTGAAACAGAGGTTCAGGCAATTGAGAATTTTGCAATGCAGCATAATTTTATGCTTTCAATAGCATATCACAGCTCTCGTTCAGGATGTGTTGCTGAGCGTGTCATTTATCCCTGGGAATGGGATGGAGAAAAAAAATCTCCAGATTTTGAGGTGATATCTTCTTTAGGTCAAGAAATAGCAGAGTTGATTCCTGTAGAGCTTGCTGATGGGAATTATCATCATGCAGCAAGTTCATCTAGGAAAGGTAATGCTCATGATTGGTTTTATTCGCAAACGGGTTGTATCCAATATCTTGTTGAGGTTGGAACTGAGAATATACAGCCTGAAGATGAAGAATTAATTGAGGATACAATAGAGCGTAATATGCAGGGCGCCTATCATCTTTTGAAGAGGGCTGCAGGTATAAATATAGGAGGTGGGCCTGATAAACATCAGATAACAGGAATAGTTAGAGATCAAGATTCTGGTCAGCCATTAAGTGGGGTAGAAGTTGAGGTTGTTGAGATGTCTTCTTCAATACTGAGACCTCGATTAACGAATTCTTTTGGTAGATATAGAAGGTTGCTTTATCCTGGAACATTTAATCTGATTTTTTCAAAACCAGGATATGAAACTTTTACTTTAGAGAGTGTATCTCCAAGTAGTAGTTCTATTACAGAAATTGATATAAGCCTTATTAAGCTTCCTGAATACTCTGTCACTTTTAATATAAATGCGCCTTATACAATTGATAGTAATCTACCATTAAATTTATATAAAGATGATTTTTATAGTTCTTATCAGGGGACTGGGCTGTTGCAATCTGAAAAGGTTGAAATTTATTCGATTGAAAATAATTCATGGACTATAAGTTGGCCAGAAGGTAGCTATAAGTTGATTCTAAATGGCTTAGATTTATATCCTGAGATTATCGAGGTTGACTTGAATGAAGATCGTGTGTTCAATCTTAATCTTAACTGGTATGACGTTTTAATTAATGAATCTTTTAATGATGCGGTTGGTTGGGCTACTAATGATAGTTGGATAATCGAAGAAAGTATGTTAAAGTCTCAATCTGGTCTTACTTATGGAAATAGCATTTCGCGTATTGATTTATTGGAGCCGTTTTTGGACAATAATTTTTCTGCGCAACAACTTGTAATAAAAATAGCTATGAACTATGAATTTGAATGGGGAAATGATTTTTTATCTATTGATTTATTTAATGAAAGTACAAATTATAATCTATTAAGATTAACAGACCAAAGGTGGAATGATAGTAATAATAGATCAATACCTGATTATATATATATAGATGCTTTAGAACCTTTAACTAACTACAGCTTATCATTTACGATTGAACCTGATCAAACACTGGGCTATAGAGGTATAGAGATGTATGGGTTTCAAATTTTACAAAAAACATCTGATGGCTATTGTAGGTTAGGAGATTTCAATCATAATGGTCAAGCCAATGTAGGTGATATTATTGATATTGTAGGATTAGTTTTAAATTCTCAAAACCCTACTTTTTTTCAATATTGTGTCGCAGATTTGAATGATGATTCTTATATTGATATTAGAGATATAGTATTATTAGTTAACTATTTATTGGAGGAAAATTGAATAAAATTTTAATCTCGTTACTGTTTTTAAGTTTGTTTTTTAGTGATATAAACTATCAGGTTTTATCAAAAAAAACATTTATGGATGATAGCATAGATTATCAATATCAACGTGGTACTTTTTTAATTGTACTTTCAAAGCCAGATTTTTATTCTAGGTTTTCATCAAACGCATTTGGTCATAGTATTAGCTTTATTGATTTTAAGAAATCTCAAGGTTATGATGTTGAGGTTATATCATTTAGAGAAGGTAACGATAATATTGAGGGTATAAATGGTACAACTGAAGATGATTTAAAGGATTATTTAATGAACTACTATGAACAAAATCCAATGCTTGAATATGTTCTTTTAGTTGGAGATGTTAATCAGCAAACAGATTCATACAATATTCCTACTTTTGAAATTAATTCATACAATCCTCCAATTGTTCCAGATCAAACTGATTATCCGTATACTTTCGTAGATGATGATAGTGTGTACGATCCTCTTTTCTTTGTTGGGAGATGGTCCATTTCAGCAAACTTGGATGTGAATGATTTAATATCTCGAACTATTACATACTATACATTGAAAAAAAATGGAATTGATATAGATGAATCATTTGAATATCTAAATAATGCTTTGCTTGTAGCGGGTAATTACAATGGTGACCCCGATAATCCTCAAACATGGCCAGTAACTCCAGTTTGGACGAATAAATGGTTAATGGAAGAATTGTATGATTATGGTTACAGTAGAATTGATACAGCTTTTTTTCATCAACAAAATTATGATTTAGGGGGTGAGCAGAATCCTCAGATTGAAAACTCATTTAATGATGGTATTGGTATCGTTAATTATAGAGGTTGGGGTGATGCAACGGGTTGGCATAAGCCAAAATTCCATTTAGATGATTTTGTATCGCTTAACAATACGAAACAGCCAGTTGTTTTTAGTTTTGTTTGCAATACTGCAGATTTTGGCAATGAATCTAATCCTTTTTGTTTTGGGGAGTCTTTGATTACGTCTGGCACTTTATTGAATCCATCTGGTGCTGTTGCAATGATTGGTCCATCTGATCTTGATACAGATACACGATTTAATAATGTTATGTGTGGTGCTATATGGGATGATTTACTTGAAGAAAGGGTTAGCGAGCTTGCTCCAGCACTACATTGCGGTAAAAGAGCTGTTTATAATGAATTTAAAGACTTAGTCGTAGGTCTCAATCCAACTAATATACCTTATTTTTATCACCATGTTTATGTTGTTTTAGGTGATCCTAGTTTACCTGTATGGCTAAAAAAGCCAGGAACTATGCTTTCAGATTTTGACTCAGACTTAAATTTAGATAATTCTTATATTTCAACTACAATAACAGATGAATCAGGAAATTCATTAAGTGATGTTGTAGGTGTGGTTATTCATGATGGAGCTATAATTGGCAAGGGGATTTCTAATCATGCTGGATATATGAGTGTAGAATTTTCTGATATTGGAACTCCCAGTACACTCAAATTTTATTTAAATAAAGCTCAATATAGACAAAAAGAATACTCCTTAGAATATACTTCTAACAATAATGACCCTATGCCAGACTTAGAGTTTCCAACGCCTATTGTAGGTGATGAACCACAATATGTTTTTCTAGATTCTAATTCAAGCCATGAGTTAGCTCCTGATTATAATTGGATTGAAATAAGTGAGTTAGGCCAAAACCTTAATTTAATTGATGATAGTAGTGTAACAATCAATATAGGTTTTGATTTTAGATATTATGATCGCTCATACAGTAGTATAACAGTAGGTTCAAATGGGTGGGCTTCATTTCTTCCGTGTCTTAATGGAGATGGTGTTGAGCCAGATTGCGAAGTTTTAAATTATTTTTTTAATAATTCTATTGGTTTTCCAATAGGTCCTTATGGGTTACTCGCTCCATTTTACGATGATTTAGATGATAATGGAGGGACAGAACCTTTTAATGTGTATGCATACCTTGATGAGGCTAATCATCAATTTATTATTCAGTGGGATAATATTGCAAATGGGCAAACAGATGAAGATTGCGTTGTAGGTGATGATACTTCATGCCAAAAAGAAACTTTCCAAGTTATATTGTATGATCCAGCTTATCATCAATATGGATCTACGGATAATGGTATAATTTTGTTTCAATATCAAGAAATTTATGATATTGATGACCATGGCTGTACAATCGGGATAGAGTCTCCTGATAAAAATCAGGGTCTTCAATATCTTTTTAATTATTCTTACAACGATAATGCAAGCACCCTAGCGAATAATCTTGCTATAAAGTTTTTTGTCATTGATAATCCTACATTAGATAATGAGTTGTCTGTTAATATTCCTGAATATTTCAAAATTAATTCAGCATATCCTAATCCTTTTAATCCTTCAATTAATATTGATTTTTCAGTTCAAAATACGAGTTCTATCATGATATCTGTTTTTGACATTAATGGTCGTAAGGTGCAAGATTTATATGAAGGAGTTGTTTTGAGTGGAGATCATAGCATTGTATGGGAGCCAAATTCAAAGATTTCATCAGGTGTATATTTTATAAGATTAGAATCTTTAAATCAAGGTATTGGGACAATGAAGCAAATTACTTTTTTAAAGTAGGAATGTTTTTTGTTCTTCTAATCCTATTTTTTCATCCTTTTCTATATCGCAAACAAGATATTTAGATGAATTTTTTGAATTAGCAGATATAAATAATGATTTAACAATAAACGTTAGAGATATTATATTATTAGTGAATATTATTTTAGAATAAAATATAGGAGTGGTTATGAATTTACAAAATAGTTTAATTGCTTTAACTTTAATATTAGCATTGTCATTTTCAGAGGAGTCTGTTTTTAAAGTTAATGGAATGATGTGTGAAAGGGGTTGTGCTTATAAAGTTAATTCAATAGTGAATTCAATTGATGGAATTAAAAATTGTCAAGTTAATTTTGAAAAAGGTACTGTAGTGGTTAATTATGACCCTGAAAAAACTAATGATCAAATTATTTTAACAAAGCTAGAGACTGAAACTACGTATAAAATTATAAAAATTAAAAAACGCAGTTTCCTTGGATGGTTTAAAAGCCTTATTAGTTAAAAAGCTTAAATCTAGTTATTACCAAAATTAAAAATATACAATCTGTTGCTGTTGGGCTAGCTATCCATAAAGATAAGATATTGTCTTATGAAGTTGAAGATAAAATTTCAAAGAAAAGATTTTATAGACTTATTGGTGGCCATATAGAATATGGAGAGTATTCAAAAGATGCTCTAGAAAGAGAGTTTAAAGAAGAGGTTGGTCAGGATATAAAAATTATTAAAAAGCTAGAGGTTTTTGAAAATCTTTTTTTTTATAAAGGTGAGGCTCAGCATGAGTTTGTTTCTTTATTTCTTGTTGAATTTATAAATAAAGAAGTCTATAGCATGAAAGATATTGTAGGAGTTGAAAAATCAGTTCAAGCTTTTATAGCTAATTGGCAACTGATTAGTGATTTTAGAATTGGAAAAAAGAAAATTTATCCTCCTCAAATTTTAAAATATGTATAGGGGGCGTATATGTTTCTAATTATTTCGAGTAGTTTGAATCCTTCCAGCAATAGCAGAAAAATGGGGCTTTTTTTAAATAAAGAATTAAAATCTAAAAATGTTTCTTGTGATTTTTTGGATTTGCAGAATTATAGTATTCCTTTTTGTGGTGATAAGTCTGCCTACGATAATATTCATGTCAAAAATATAAAAGAAAAGATTCTTAATGCTAAAACAATTGTAATCTGTAGCCCTATATATAATTATGATTTAAGTGCTAGTATAAAAAATATTCTTGAACTTACGGGTAAGGCTTGGTATGAAAAAAATGTTGGGTTTTTATGTGCTGCAGGAGGCAAATCTTCATATATGTCTCCTATGTCATTCATGAATAGTATGATATTAGATTTCCGCTGCTTAATTATTCCTCAATTTGTTTATGCTCTAGGTTCTGATTTTGATGAAAGCCGAATTATAAGTAAAGATATAAAGGAAAGAATTTTAAGCTTAGCTAATTATGCTGTGTTATTAAATGATAAATTAAGATAGTTTATTACTATGCTTATGATTCTCATGTATTCATTGATCTCTTTAGTCTTTTCAGAATTTGAGTCTATATTGCCTGATTTTAAGATTCAAAAATTTAATATTGAAAGAAATGGTAGAGATATAGACATAACGATAGTAAAAATAAATCCAGATAAATATAAAATGGAGATATATCATAATGATGATAAAAATTTAACTATTAAAGATATAGCTATAAGAGAAGGGTATGTTCTTTTATTTAATTCTGGTATGTTTGACGTTGATTATAAAAGTAGTATGGGGTTTTTAAAAAGTAAAGGTAATATCCTTAATAGCAAGAATCACCCTCAGTATTTATCTGTTATTGCGTTTGACCCTATTAGAACAGATTACCCTAATTTTTATATGTATGATTTAGAATCAATTTCTATTGATTCAATTAATTCAATGTATGGCTCGGTTATCCAAAATTTACGTCTAATTAAAAGGCCTCGAGAAAATAGATGGCCAAAACAAAGCAAAGAATGGATGGAGCTTGCTATTGGTCAAGATACTTCAAATAATATTTTATTAATATATTGCCATTCATATATATCAATGCATGAACTAAATGAAGTTCTTTTAGGCTTACCAATAGATTTGCAGGTTGCGCAACACCTTGAAGGTAATTTAGTAGCACAGTTTTATTTGAGTACAGATTCAATGCAAGTCGATTATGATTACGGCCATTATGTCCCAAACCTTATAGGTTTTAAGATAAAGTAGTTTTATGGTATATGAAATTACAGTTTTTGATGTTTTTTATAGGTTTTCTTTAATATAATAGATTAATTTATTGTGATATACCTCATATTTTTGAAGAGAATATTATTGTAACGTGTAAACAGGAAAAATTAATGAAGAAAATATTTGTCATATTATTTTTAAACTGCATTTATATGTCAAACGTAGATCTCTATTTGGATCGCATAGATTATATAGATTCTGATACTGTAGATTTATATATAAAAATGGATAGCGATACACCTATTGCAAGTTTTAATTTTACTCTTAATGGTTTTGGGAATATCCTTAAATCAGAATCTATATCAGAAACATGCTTAGCTTTTCAAAAGTTTGAAAGTATTAGTTTTGTTGATGGCTACTTTAGTGGTGGCGACCTAGATGGTGATATAATAGGTAATGGTGATAACCTTCCTTTACTTACAATTAGAGCAAGTTATAACAGTCAGTATTTAGATGGTCAATATCTAACTGTTAAAGACATTTCTCCTGGTTTTGATAATATTGAAACTCATTTTTATACTATAAATGAGAATGGAGAGCTGTCTGAAATAACCTATAATTGGATTCCTATGATATGGATATTAGGAATTGATGTTGATGATAATATTATTCCTTGGTCAGGGCAAGATTGTAATGGCAACATATGGGGAACAGCTTCCGAGGATGATTGTGGTGTTTGTTCAGGCGGAGACACTAATCATGCTGAAAATTCTGACAAAGATTGTTCAGGCATTTGTTTTGGTGATGCACAATTGCTATCTTATTTTCGTGATTTTGATGGTGATGGTTTGATAGGTGATGATTTAGTTCTTTGTGGAGAATCTGATATATGTAGTAGTCAAGATGACGTTCCGCAATATTACAATGATGATTTTGAGCAATATTTTGATTGTATTTTAAATACAGCAGGATATGATTCTGAGCCTGACTGTCCAAATTTATGCAGTGGAGGGAATCAGCAAATTCAAACAGGTCAAGATTCTTGCCTTGATGATTGTGGTGTTTGTCTAGGTGAGAATTCTAATAAAGATTGTTCAGGTGTTTGTTTTGGCTTAAATGAAAATAATGATTGGTATGCTGATTGTGATATTGATGGTTTGGCAGATAATAATAATTCAATTTCAATTTGCGGATATCCTGTTGATAATGATGTGAATACTGTTTGTGGATTTATTCCAGATTGTAGCAATGACAGTAGCTTGTTATGTGGATTGATTTCAATAGACCCCAATAATCATAGTTTTGATGCTAGTCCAAATTGCACATCTAATTCAATTGATTTATGTGGCGTTTGTGATGGTTTTAATCAATACAGGGACTGTCAAGGACAGTGCGCCATATGGACTCCTATATGCACAGATCCTAGTTATGACAATTATCAAGGAAGTTTAGCGTGTGATGGATATATAGGTTTAGATTCTAATTCACTTTTTGCATATAATCATGGTATTGATGACTGTGGTGTTTGCTCTGGAAATAATGAAAGTTGTACTGGTTGTACAGATAGTAATGCAACAAATTACTGTGAAGATTGTACTATTTATGATGGTAGCTGTACGTTTATTTTATATCCCGGAGATGTTGATAGGAATGGTGTTGTTGATGAAAATGATATTGATGGTTTAGGTATATTCTGGCATCAATATGGTAATCCTAGAGATAACCAGTCTATAGATTGGTATATGCATTATGCAACAGATGACTGGGAAGATATTTGTGCTGCCTATGCGGACACTAATGGTGATGGATATATTAATCATTTAGATTTATCTGCAATATTGTATAATTGGGGCAGAGTTGTCCCTGACAATCAATTTACGCAATCTTCATCTATTTGCTATAATGTTGAAGAGGTTGGAGATTACAGACAGAATTTTCTAGATATATTTAATCAGTTGGACTCTTTCAATCAAAATGATGCAGCTAAAAGAGAAGTTATTAATTACTTATCAAGCTTACTTGAAGTAGATTTTCAGCCAGGTGAATTTCATTTGTATCAAAATTTCCCAAATCCTTTTAACCCTATAACAACGATTAATTTTGATATTAATGTGAGCTCTGAGGTTTATTTGTATATATATAACATCAAAGGCCAATTGATTGATGAATATGAATTTGGGTCTTTATCTCCAGGTTTATACCAATATGATTTTAATGCTTCTAATTTCAATTCGGGTATGTATGTGTATACTATTAAAACATCATCAGGGATTATTGAAAATAAAAAAATGATTCTTGTTAAGTGAGATGTTTAACATCAAATATATTTTTTCAAACTCAGTAGTTTTATTTTGTATATTTTTTCTTTCAGGGTGCGATGAAGATTATATCAGTTCTTTATCTAATGATAGACCTATTATCTCTTTAGAGTTATTGGATCAAATAGATGATGTGTATTTTGGTGAGAGCATTGATGATTTAGAAGTCATTTTAAGTGTACGCAATGTACCTGCTATCAGCTTATTAGCGTTTACTGTAGAGGTTGAATCCAATTTTTTATATCCTGATAGTATCGCTGAGCCACAGTTTGACGAGAATAATCTTTTTTATAATATTAATCCTTCACCAAATATCAGGTCTATACTAAATCCAGTTAACAATACATTAAATCCAAGATTTGAAATTAATATTGGGTTTGAAAATTCCAATGATGAAGACCTATTAAATTTTGATAGTGATCAAGTAGATTATACTATTGGAGATGGTGAAATAGCTAGATTGTTTTTGAGTGGCCTTAATGGGAGTACAATCTTTAATGTTTCTATTGATGAAGTTATAAGCTACGAAGGTGATGATATTAATTTTAATAACTGGATTATTCAGACCCCTATAACTGTTGGGGCTTCTGTTCCGGAATTAAGTTTTAGCAATATTGTTTATGATTTTGAAGAATCAACCTTAGAGGTTGATTTAAATGTTAAGAATTTGCCTAAAATCACTGAATCTGAAATAATAATTGATTATGATTCTGAGGTTCTTTCTTTTATTGATGACGTTTTGATTGAAGGAGAAATTATTGCTAGTGGCTTTGATGTAGCATTGAATAGCATAGACGGTTCATCTCTATTATTTAGTTTTAAGTATAGTGATGGAAATTTAGGTAAATATATTGAAGGAGAAGGTAACCTCACTAAACTAAGATTTTATCTAGCTTCAGACTTTTTGGTAGATATGTTCCAAAATTCGTATTCTAGCCCTTTTGAATTTGGGCTCACATTCAATTCAGCTATTTTCGATGTATGTGGAGATTGTGGATTAGATGTAATATCGAGTGAGTATTTTTTTTATGATACATTTATTTGGGATTCATTTATTGAGGATATGCAATTTGGGTGTACAAATCCTCTATCTGATAATTATAATTCTAATGCAAATATTGATAACAATTTATGTCAATAAAAGTAATAGTGTTAGTTAATGTTTAAATCATGTAACTATTTGTAAATAGGATGATTTTAACAATTATTTTCTTTAATGTATAGTATAGCACAAAAGGATATATTGTTATTATGAGATGCATACAAAAAATTTCAGTAGTACTTATTATATTTTCATTTA
>MDTB01042575.1_pt1 | contig 19598 bp, 19 predicted proteins | sample 811161 | NCBI WGS metagenome assembly MDTB01 (sample SAMN05326650, study PRJNA326480) | marine metagenome | isolation source: seawater | place: Mediterranean Sea | collected 2009 | reverse complement strand
CGTTAGCATCAACAAGTAGTAATTTCCCATCATGTTCCAAGTGGATATGACGCTGATCCATACCCATAGGCAGGGGCGGTCAGTCATCAATCCGACGATACTAATTTTGCAAAATCCTATAGAATTCACCCATATGTTTCTCTTAACAGTTCAGTAGTAAGTTTGCCGCCAGATACATGATTGTGGTTGAACTTAGTTTCCTAGAAGATCACTTACTGCATTTCTCTCTTCAAGTAGTGCAGTAACATTCTCGTCAATCTTAGACTGAGCAAATTCATCAACAGGGAGATTTTCTACTACAATTATCTCTCCATTCTCGCATCTACATGGGAAACTAAACACAATTCCTTCGGGAACTCCGTACCAACCTTCTGAAGGAAGTGCAACAGAAACAATATTTCCATTCGATCCTTGCCACCAGTCTCGCATGTGATCAACAGCTGCTGAAGCTGCAGATGCAGCAGAAGATGCACCTCGTGCCATGATTATCGCTTTTCCACGTGTGGATACAGTATCTAGGAAGTCACCTTGAAGCCAATCAGTATCAAATAATTCAGTAGCTGGCTGTCCGTCAACAGTACCAAAACGTGGGTCAGGATACATTGTATTCGCATGGTTGCCCCAGATGAATACGTCTTGAACCTTTGAAGCAGGAACTCCCGCTCGTTCTGCCATTTGACCTACAGCACGATTTTGGTCAAGACGGGTCATAGCAGTAAATTGTCTAGGTGGGATACCAGGTGCATTAGCGCAAGCGATTAGTGCATTAGTATTACATGGGTTCCCTACGGTTATGACTTTTACATCACGAGAAGCCACTGCATCAATGGCCTTTCCTTGGCCAACGAAGATTGGACCATTAGCTGCTACTAGGTCGGATCTATCCATGTCTTTTGTTCTTGGACGTGATCCAACGAGGAATATCGCATCAGCATCGTTGAAAGCAACTTCAGCATTATCCGTTCCTATGATGTCGTGTACCAAAGGAAACGCAGAGTCTCTTAATTCCATAATTACTCCTTCAAGACGTTGCATTCCAGGAGGTATTTCCAGTAACTGTAGAATTACCGGTTGTTTGGATCCAAAGCAATCGCCACTTGCGATTCGCCATAACAAAGCATATCCAATGTTTCCTGCTGCTCCTGTAACGGCAACTCGTAACGGTGTTTCAGTCATGACCCAAGGCGTGAATCGGTCGCCTATGACGCTTACCCTATGAAATCGGATGATTGAAGTATGGAATCATGAAATCAAACATGTGGAATCAAGGTCAAGACCCTTACTTGCATTGTTGTTGTTGATACCTGCACCTAGTATTGGAGTTCTAGCAAATGGACTCCTTGCTGAGTCAAATACTGCATTTTTGGCATTTACAGGCCTGGCAATTTGGGCATTATGTAAAGTTTGGATTTTTGGTTTTCCTGTAATTTGGCATGTGCGAATAGATGGTGGTGAAAGAGGATTTTCTGCTCTCCCCGAAGGTTCAAGACTTCGACCTTGGATAGAAGGTTTAGGGCTAGGAATAGCTCTTTCCTTGATTCTAGTAATTACCTTTTTAATCGCTAAACCATATATCGATATCGAGTCTCTAGGTGCATCAATTCGTGCTGTAGGACTTGATTCATGGTCAATGGTAATCCCTGCAATTTTATTTTGGGTATTCGTTAACAGTGTAGTAGAAGAGTATGTGTATAGGTGGTTCATTACGGAACAATCCTCAACAATTTTCAACGGCGATCCAATCAAATCGGGTACAATTTCAGTTCTATCTTTTACCTTACATCATGTAGTTGCGGTAGCATTAGTTGCGCCTATATGGATGGCTTTACTTGCTGGTTCGGCAGTAGGTATTGGAGGAGTAGCATTTTCTTGGTTATACCATCGTCATAATTCTATTTGGCCTGCCTGGGCTTGTCATGCAGTGCTTGATATTGCGGTGTTTGGAGGGGTAGGATGGATTGCTCTAGTCGCATCTTGAGATTGCTCACACTATGCATAGGGTTCAAGTGCTGAATTCAGGTGGCCGTGATATCTTGAAAATGGGGTGTTATGATGGATTACGTTGTGCTACTTAAGCAGGTTCCTAAGCCGAAAGAGATGAGGGTTACTGCTGAAGGTACTCTGGATAGAGCTTCTGCCCCTAGTCAGATTAATCAAGATTGCCAGCACGCACTAGAATTAGCGCTTTCTCTCAAGGATAATTATGGAGGACGAGTAGTAGTAGTATCTATGGGTCCACCTAATTTTCAGATGTCTCATATTACAGCAATGGAGAGAGGAGTAGATGAGACAGTGTTGCTTTCTGATAGGAAATTAGGCGGTTCAGATACATGGTCAACCGGCTATGCTTTATCTGGAACCCTTCAGCATCTAGGATATAGTTCAGACAGAAATGATTGGATTATTATGGGCGGAAGACAAACTACCGATGGTGATACCGCACACGTACCAAGCCAAGTAGCAGAAAATCTTGGTATTCCTCAAGTAACACTTGCAGAAACATGTGAAATTGAATCATCTTACGCTACTGTTCGTCGAATTGTTGAAGGCGGAAGTATGGATCTTAAGATTCCTCTCCCATGTATGCTTTCAATTGCTCCTACTGCCGCGGCTCTCCGAGGTAGAAATATGAAGGCTGCAGTGAAAGTAAAGAAGCATGTTACTAAGGATGATAGGGGTAAAGATGTATTCAAAGACGGAGCATCAATATTCAGATTACTTTCAGTAGATGATGTTGGATTAGAGATAGAAAAAGTAGGTCTTGCAGGTTCTCCAACTATCGTTGCTGCTGCTCCTAAAGTTGAGAAAGTAACTAGGGATCTCCAGATTACTGATGCCGATGGTCTACAGTCTATAGTGGAGGGATGGCAATGAGTGATTGGCCAGAAGATGCGACAATTCAGCGTTTTAGTGATGCTACTTCATCCAGTGGTGTAATGGTATTTGCTGAGATGGTAGATGGAGAATTACTCAATGTTGGTAGAGAACTTATGGGTCCTGGAAGAGAAATGGCTGATCAATTAGGAGTTTCTCTTTCTGCAATGTTAATTCACCATGATGTGGGTTCTGCTCCTCAAGATTTGATTTCTCTCGGAGCTGATAAGGTAGTCGTAGTCACTGACGACCGTCTAGAACATTTTACCACTCTACCATACGCTCGTGCTCTTTCTGATTATTTGATGAATGTTCATCGCCCAGAAATTTTGTTGATGGGTGCAACTACAACCGGTAGAGATCTTGCTCCAAGAGTCGCAAGTAGAGTAGATGCAGGTGTTACTGCCGATTGTACTAAGCTGAGTGTAGGTCCTTTTTATCACCGAAAGACAAAGACTGTTACTACTCATATGTTAGAAGCACATCGTCCTTCCTTTGGAGAATCGAAGTTGGCGTGTATTATGTCAAATCCACAGCAACTTTGGGCACCAGCGATGGCTACTGCTCGCCCTGGAATTTTTGTTGCTCCATCTTCTGATTCATCAAGAACTGGTGAAGTAGAAGATTTCACTCCTAACTGGGCTGACAATGATTTCGATGTCGAAGTAATTAATGTTAGACGTGGAGGAGGAGAAAGAGTTGAACTTGGACATTGTAAGGTCATTATTGCGGGAGGCATTCCTTGTGGTCAGACTGGATTTAGAGAAATACATGATTTATCTGAAGCAATCAAGTCTAAGGGAATTGATGTAGAATGGGCAGCAAGTAGAGCAGCAGTTGATGCTGGCTATGCTCCGAGTACTCGTCAAATTGGCCAGACAGGTCAAAGTGTAAGGCCTCCAGTATATGTCGCTATAGCGATTAGCGGTGCTCCGCAACACATGGCTGGAATGAAAGATAGCGCTAGAATTATTGCAATCAATACTGATGATAGTTGTACAATGGTACAATCTGCTGATGCAGCAATTATTGGAGATTATCGTGACGTCATCCCTTCGCTAATTGAAAAAGTAAATTCTGGATTTACATTCGGATTGTAATCTATTTCGATTCAAATTAATGCCCGTAATGAGGAAAAATATCTTTTTTTTTTCAAATTGAATTTTTTCATATACAGAATCAATACACAGTGATTATATCCTTTGACTTTTCAGCAGAAGATATGTCTCTAGCACCTACTGACTATGATTTTGGAAGCCCCTCGAATTATGCATTTGCAGAAAAAATTACTTGCAAAAGTGATGAAACCAGAAAAATGTTTGTTGAGGCATGGGGTCACATGCTCAACTATAACCATGAACAGGCAATAGCGTGTTTCTCAAAGTGTACTGAACTTGAACCAGATTGCGCAATGGCTTGGTGGGGAATTTCTTACTGTGTCTCATCAAACTACAACTGGGCACCTGGATTAGGATCTGGACATGATTCAATTCAACAAGCACTATCGGTAATGGATGGATGTACTGAATTAGAACAAGATCTAATCAGAGCATTATCCACTCGTCACTCAGCTGAGGCTCGAGACGCTGCTGATCCTACAGTACTCAATATGGGGAACAGCCCCGAACTGAATGTAGCATTTGCTGAAGCAATGGCACCTTTGTATGAAAAGTACAGTGGCGATCTAGATGTAACTGCTATCTATGTAGAGGGACTTATGAATCTAAAAGCATGGCAACTTTGGGACAAAAATACAGCTACTGGGGAAATAACCCCTGCAGATGATAATACTCTACTGTTAGTAAAAATCATGGAAGATGCCTTTGAAAATAGTGAAGAAGCCAAGGTTCATACTGCACTTTGTCATCTTTACTGTCACGCTCTTGAATTATCTCCTTTCCCTGAAAAAGCACTCCCGGCTGCTGATGTACTCCGTACAACAATGCCCGGTTTAGGGCACTTAGTCCACATGCCTTCACACATCGACGCATGGGTTGGTCAATGGAAAGAGGCAGTAGAATGTAACATTGCGGCTGTTGAGGCTGATGACAGATATGTTGAACTTACCGGAAATGAATCACAGTTTTACAAGTTTTATCGGATGCATAATCACCACTTTATTGTTTGGTGTGCTATGTTTGAAGGTCAGTATGAGACCGCTTTGAAATATGCTCGAAAAGCAGTTGCAACCCTGCCTGCTGGAGACGAAAATCATGGTGTTAATTTCATGCTTGCTGGAATCATTCCAATGGGCGCGATATTCCTAGAATCATACGTAACCATGCCATGGCATGTGATGATTAGATTCGGTAAATGGGATGAAATTCTTGCTGAGCCAATGTATTCTGACAAAGATGTATTCCCTGCAACTATAGCAACTCAGCATTATGCGCGTGGTGTTGCTTATGCCTCTAAAGGAATGGTCCCTGAAGCAGAAGCTGAACAAGTTTTATTCAATCAAGCATTGGAAAACCCTGCTCTTGCAGGCAGAGTGATGCATAACAATTTGATGTATCAAGATCCTGCTGAAGGACCTTCTATTCTGAATGTTAATGCGGCAATATTAGAAGCTGAAATTGAATATAGACGGCAATACTTGGCAAAAGCCAACGGCGAATCTTCCGACTTCACAACAGCATTTGATGAACTACGTAGAGGTGTAGATTTGTCACTAAACCTTGCTTACAATGAACCATGGGGTCAAATGCAGCCAGTTAGACATATCCTTGGCGCACTACTGTTCGAACAAGGTCATATTGAAGAAGCGGAGGAAGTTTACCGAGCCGACATTAAGTTGTGGAAAGACAACATGTGGGGATTATTGGGTCTAAAACTCTGCTTAGAAGCTCGTGGAGATGCTGCTGAGGAACTTGCAGATGTAACTAATCTATTCAACGAGAGAAGTTCTCGTGCAGATATTGTTCCAGCTAAGACATGTTTCTGTGCAGAAGATGCATTGGAAAAGAGTTGCTGTGACTGATTAACAGTTGATCAGAATGATCAAGTGAAGAGATAATGGTATTATCATTCAGTTTTTTTAACATTAATCGCATTAGGTCCTTTGGGGCCTTCTCCGATTTCAAATTCTACTGAGTCTCCCTCATTTATTTCACCAGTCACTTGTGACTTGTGAACAAAGAGATCGTCTCCTTCTTCTTGTTCGATAAAGCCGAAGCCCTTAATTCGATTAAACCATTTTACTGTACCTGTTGGCATAGTTCAAGCGCAAAAACTCTCCTTATTGAACTAAACGATTTGAAATGGCTAAAAAACCACTTTTTTGTCTAATAAGGAGAAAGCCGGAACATTTTCATAAATAATAAGAAGTGATGTATGTTCTTAACAACACGACTGTTATGTGTTAACTTTCAAGACATTCGTTCGAGTTGCCAATCTGTAAGGCCTTCAAGTACAGATTTAGCATTAGAATCATCTAATTTAGACAAATGTCGATGAGCTTCAGAATGATGCTCCATGGCTCTTTTTCTACCGTATTCTAGAGAACCAACTGCCTCCATTTCTGCAATTGCTTTAGGTAGATTTGTTGAACCTGATTCCCCCTTCCCAAATATTGAATGAAAAGTAGGAAGATTACTTGGGTCTTGATTTAAAGCATGAATTGCCATCAAAGTTCTCTTGCCTTCTAAAACATCACTTCCAGCGGGTTTTCCGAGTGTTACTGTATCTCCTGTTATGTCAATTAAATCATCCATTAATTGAAAGCATAATCCAGTTTCAAGCCCCCATAACCTACAAGTTTCTTGAATTTCTTCACTAGCACCTGCGAGCATAGCACCAGTTTGTGCACATGTCTCAAACATTGCAGCAGTTTTTCCAGATATCATAGTTATATATTCTGCTTCTGATACTCCATCAGATCTGTTTTCAAAATCCATATCCATTTGTTGTCCTTCTGATACTTTCCTAACCATTCTTCCTATGACTCTAACAAGATCTCTCATAACTTCGTCTTTTATGTCTGCAGATTCAGCAATCATCTCAAAAGCAAGTGCAAGCATTGCATCCCCTGCATTAATTGCTGTAGGCATATCATATGCGATATGAACTGCAGGCCTTCCTCTTCTAATTGGATCATTGTCCATTATATCGTCATGAACTAATGTAAAATTATGAATTATTTCTATTGCCGCTCCTAGGTCATGATGCCCTTTGTGGTGAGTTCCTACAGCTTCGCCAACCAGACTTGGTAAAACAGCTCGCAGACGTTTTCCTCCACCCTCAATAAGGTGCATCATTGCTCCACCTAGTCTAGGTTCTGTGCTCTTCTCTATTGCTCTAGCAATACATTTCTCAGCAGCAACTCTATGCTTATCCATTATTGATAATCCTGCACGATCTGGTCTCTCTTCCATAAATCGATGGATTTTTCCATCAATATGATTACTCATTTCATCAATATCATCCCACCAATTATCAAGTAAATTCACTCTGATCAAATCAAACCATGGTGCAATGACTAGATTTCCTGCTTCATGCTCGGAGGCCATTTCTTCTAATTCTATTTTTGATACCCATCTGGTATCTTCAATTTCATTGGGATTAGGAGATACTTCTACATCTGCTCGAACGACCATAATATGGTCGATTTCGTGTTCAACCCATACCTCATTCATTCGTGCCATATATTCCATACGCGTAACATATAGAAGATTATCAGCAGGAATTGTTCCGGTCGGAATTCCTAGTTCTTGTTCCATTTTTCTGACTGCTGCATTTTTCACACCACTCGCGTTCTCAGTTTCTTTTTCTCCATCAATATCGAGAGGATGGCTACAGCAAGAATTAGCCCATACTCCTGGAAATGTGATTTTATCACTCGCTCTCTTTTGTAAAAGAAGTCGATTGTTAGAATCAAAAATTAGAACTGAAAATGCCCGATGACGTAACCCTGCACCTCTGTGGCAATCTAATTTGGAAGCAGACCCAATCGGGTTATCATCTATATCTACCAAAATACACATCTCATCCATCATTCCGGCTTGATCAGGATCTTCCTCATCCAGTAATGTTGAATCGGCCACTATGGTCCCTCCAACCCTCTGATGAATGGTCTCGCCTATAATCGAACGGGTGTTACAGAATTTTTGTTCCTAAAGTCATTACACCCATACAGGCATCGAAAACTCTCTCTGATCTTCTTCCATCAACAAACATTACCTCGGTTTTGTTTCCATTTTTTTGAGAAATTTCTGAAGCCCTAATAGCTTTGTATTCTATGCCTCCTGTGACGTCATTGTCTGCATCATGTTCACTCCCAAAACCCATTTGATGATTCCATTCTGGAATTAACTTTGATTCAGGATTATGGGGTGGATGAGACATGATTCCATCACAATCGGCGAGTGCAAAGACACATGATTTTACATCACCCCACTCTGTAGCAATTCTAAACATTAAATCATCGCCAGAAAGAATTCCAAATCCTTGTTTTTCATCATCTACGACATCCCCATGAACAATACTCATTACGTCTGAATTAAGAAACTCTAATTCTCCTTCAAAATTAGGTCCGAAACCCTTAGCCCATTCATGTGGATGAAATACATTGTATTGCACTCCCAAAGAATCTAACTCATTGGTTAGAATTTGATTTAATTTTTTCATATCCTTGCGGACCTGATTTACTGCTTCTAACTGACTACGAATATTATCCTCTGGGTGAAATATTTCGTCTAACTTTCCTTCTGAAAGTTTCCAGGTTTTTGCTCTAGCATGGCCAAACGAACCTGCTCCATGGACTAAAGCAATATTGCATCCATTGTAAATGAGTTCATTGATGGTTTTTGCAGATTGTTGAATTGCATCGATATTTGGAGAACAAAGCCCTTTTTTGTGAGTTAGAAGGCCTCCACCGAGCTTCAAAACTACCTTGCGTTGACCCCCTTCCATGAAGTTCGGACAACGTTGTTGTTCATCATGGTGCGCACACAGATTGATGATGAATAACTGGTTCGGATGAACATGGCTCCTACAGTAGACGAGTTCAGACGTTACCTTCAGGCCCGTAGGAATGAACTTGAAAATATAGTCGATCCAGAAGAACGAGAGCGATTACGCTTGCGAATAGATATTGCATTACAAGAAGCATTAGATTTCAGTGCAGCTGTAGAGATTAGAGAGGCTTTAGATTCAAAGAAATACCAAGATGTAGATTCATCTGCTCGTTTAATTGAATCATCGGATAGTGTCTCAAGTACTCGATTAGAAGGAGATGGATGTCCTAAGTGTGATGGGCCCTTAGAAGAAGATCTAGATTTCTGTCCATCATGTGGTTACAAACTCTGAAGTTATTCTTCTTCTTCTTGTTCCCACTTGGATATCAGAGGTGCTAATCTATCGTCATCTTCTTCGACGCGATCAAGATATTGAGGTTCAACTTTCTCCGCAAGATATACTGCAGTTCCTGCTTTCCATACCGTATCACCTGTGGCAGTCATCTGAGCAGTATCAATTTCAAGGATAATTGGGCGCTTCAGTTGTTGACCTCCAAGTCGACCCGCTTCTGCTGCTTTTGCTACCGTTCTTGAAAGGTGGACATGACTTCGATTTCCTGGTAGGATACCAATGTCCATGATGATCTCCAAATCTTCATTAGAGCAAGGATAGAATAGAGAAGGTGGGATATTGTCTGTTGGTAAATCTAATTCAATTTCTACAGTATGTCCGTAAGTAGCACGAACTGTGTTTCCTCTTACTTCATATCGTCCTTTTGCATCGCATTCTACTACGGCTTTGATATGGTGGGGTCGCAGCCATCTACCGAACCTTCTGCTTTCTTTTTCACGAAGAGCATCAACTAATTCACGGATATCTACCCATCCATTGATGTCCATCTCTAGATTGTATCTTCCTGGATCATGACGACATACTCGAGCTAATCTGCGACCAAGTGTCTCTCTTTCACCTGTTCTCATGATGAATTTACCTTCTGAGTTACATGCTGGACAGAGGTTATCAGCAAAGTAGCTAATTGGACAAGGGATAATGCACTCGCGAATCATAGAAACAAACACACGGACCCATCGGCCGTTCATAAGCCGATTGGGTGTTTAGGGTAAAATTTCTCGGCACATTCATTCATGTCCGTTCTTACGGTATTACATGGACGCGTACGTTTGTGGTTTTGTCCGTTCTCCTTTCACTCGGGCCCATCGTGGTCATTTGAAGGACGTGAGGCCAGATGATTTGGCGGGGCAAATTGCAAATGCTCTGTTACTAAAAGCCGGAGTAGACCCACATACACTTGATGATGTATTAGTTGGGTGTGCTTATCCAGAAGGTGAACAGGGACTCAACATTGGACGGATTGTTACTCATTATCTCAACGGTCCTTCAACCCTATCTGGAATGACTACTAATCGTCTATGTGGCTCTTCTATGCAAGTAATGCATACAGCAGCAGGTATGATCGCTAGAGGATGGGGCGATTTATTCCTATGTGGAGGAATTGAATCCATGAGTAGAATTCAGAGAGGTGGATTCAATAGATCTCCGTCTCCTACACTAGAACAATTAATGCCCGATACGTATATTTCGATGGGTATTACAGCTGAAAATGTCGCATCTAGGCGAAATATATCTAGAAAAAGACAAGAAGAATTTGCTTTGAATAGTCATAGTAAGGCCATCGAAGCTAAATCTAACGAGTACTTTAGAGAAGAAGTCGCATCAATAATTATTCCTGGAACAAATCAAGAAATTGGCCATGATTTAGATGGTTGTATGAGACAATCATCATTGGAATCAATGGCTCGATTGAAACCTGCATTCATCGATAATGGTGTTGTAACTGCGGCAACTAGTTCTCCTCTTACAGATGGTTCTTCATTCAGTTTAGTTGCATCTCAAAGAGCAGTAAATGAATATAATCTAACTCCAATGGCTAGGATAGTTTCTGCTGCAGTTGTTGGAGTTAATCCTGATGAAATGGGATTAGGCCCGATACCTTCGACTCTTCTTGCATTGAAACGCGCAGGTCTATCAGTTGAAGATCTTGATGTGATTGAATTGAATGAGGCATTTTCTAGTCAATCCTTGGCATGTATTGATGAATTGAATCTACCTATTGAAAAAATCAATATTGATGGAGGAGCAATAGCGCTTGGACATCCATTGGGTGCTTCAGGTGCTAGAATAGTTGGAAAAACTGCTAGCTTATTGCAAAGAAATGGTGGACAATACGGTCTTGCTACGATGTGTATTGGCGGTGGAATGGGTATTGCTACTATTCTAGAAAGAGTATAATCGTCGCAACTGCTATTTGAGCAGCGTCCTGTGGAGTGCCATGTTCAACCGTGGCGGGCGTGATGAAGCGAAGAAGAATCTCGAGATTCAAGAGGAGGGGGATTGTCCTCGGTGCGGTGGCGATGCTCAACCATCTTCAATTCCTGGATATTTACAATGTGTCAAATGTCAATATGAATGGATTGATCCAAACGCTGTCTCTACTGGTCCAGTAAGATCAACGATACATGATGAATCTAAGAAAGTCGATGAATTTAAAGAAGAATTAGAGAAAGGAAGTCTTCGTGGTGTTCTTGGATTAGATTCTGATCTTTCTAAAGAACAAGAGGCGACACTTGGGCGTCTACAGAATCGTTGGATGGATGGGATGGCAGGACATTTCAATGCAGCAGAAGAAGAGCGAAAACCACTAATGATTTCATTCGATGACGAGGATAATATTGTAGCGACTGAATTAGCAGTAATTTCAGTTTTAGGGAACGATTTTGACGGTGGTGAAGAAATACGTGTAGAGTATCCTGGAAGGGATACTGAATTCTATTCAATGGATGCCACTGATGATAGAGGTTGGAGAGTAGGACGAGCAATCTCGGACACCTGTAGAAACATTGCATCAATTATTAATCGGCGTTCAACTATCGTTCATGCAGAATCTACTGAGGATACAATTGTAATTGAGCCTCGTGATGCATCAATTCAACCACGTAGCGTTGTTATTTTCGTTGATGACCCCGGTGGAAAAAATATGTTATTAGAAAGGGATGGTAGGGTAATTGATGTCGATGCAATGATGACAATAGAAGACTATCGTGAGATGCTTGGATTAGTAGTTGATGATGGAGTAATTACTCCTTCTGAGGACGAATTATTATGGATTATGCGATCGAATTTAGGAATATCTGACGAACAGCATATGCAATTAATTCTAAACAGATTTGGAGAAGGCATCATCAAAGAATGTCCCGCATGTCATGCAATGACTCCGTACTATCCTGATCATGGCGGATGGTGGTGTGAACCCTGCCAAAACTGGGTTTGAATACGATTTTTGAATTTCCGTTTGTGTCGTGGACTTCATATACCGAATCATATACCACCCAACACAGGCTGGATAGATATGGCTGGAGACAACGACCTTTACATTGGAATAGACCTCGGAACTTTCCGTTCCGTTTTGACTTCGAGCGCAGGACATGAGGAAGAGGTTCTCACTGTCGTAGGGACTCCTAAAGACCCAATTGCAAGGAACATGTTGGGCAAAGATGTTCTTTTCGGAGAGGAGGCTCTCAAGAACCGTCTTGCTCTAAATTTGTTCAGACCTTTGGAGCATGGTGTAATCAAGGATACTGCAGAAGATAAAAAGTTCATTGCGCATTTCATTAATCATCTAATTTCGTTAGCTGACCCTGAAGAGTACGACAATGTTGTTGCAGTTATTGGTGCACCTGCAGAAGCCTCATTTACAGATCAGACAGCAATTTTTGATGCTGCATCTGGTAGTGTTAATGCTGCAATGATTATCTCTGAGCCTTTTGCAGTTGCCTACGCACTAGATATGATTGGACACACTATCGTTATCGATATTGGCGCAGGAACATGTGATATTGCAAGAGTATACGGTACAATTCCTGGTCCTGATGATCAGATGCATACAAGCTATGCTGGCGATCATATAGATAATGCATTAATTGAAGCAGTTCAAAAGAAATATTCTGGTGCACAGATTACTAAAGACATGGCCCGTAGATGGAAACAACAGTTTTCATTCGTTAGAACTTCTATGCCTGATCAACCTGTTGTTGTAGATTTCAGTATTGAAGGAAAAGCAATGGCATTGGATATTACAGACTGTATACAGGTTGCCTGTGAATCAATTGTAGATCCTATTGTAGCAAATGTGAAGAAGTTAGTTGCTTCAAGTAACCCTGAGTTCCATAACGAATTTAGAAACAATATGATTCTAGCAGGCGGTGGTTCTGGAATCACTGGACTAAACATTATGCTTGAAGACAAACTTGCAGATATTGGGGATTGTACAGTTCATGTTGTAGACGATCCTGTAATGTTGGGTGCATTAGGTGGATTGAGACTATCAATGGAAGTACCTACTGATATGTGGTCTTCGTTGACTCTTGCATCTCGTTAAGAATCATTCAGATTCAGAGTATGCCGAAGGTACCAGAGGATTCCTACAATGAGGACATAAGTCCGTATGTTGTAGTTTATCTAATACTATGCCGAGGAGACTTCCACAAGATGGACAAGAAGCCAATACTTCATTCTCATTAGTATATCTTAGGTGAGCTAATGCTGTAGTACCTCCAGAATACCATTCTCTATATTCTGGATGTTCCATTCTTTGAATTCTAATAATACCTAATCCAGCCAAAATCAAAACTAATATTGCATCTAACATTATTCCATTCATGATCCAAATGAATCCCATAAGTCCTAAGATCACGGAAGATACCAGATATCCAATCTGGCCGGCTCTAATCCCGATAGTGTTACCACGTCTTGTAAATCTAAATGCACATATCCCTTGAATGCCAGCAATTGCAAAAGCAGGTCCAATAAGAAAATCACCTAAACTACCTACTATCCACACTGCTGTAAGGCCATTAAGAACTAAAAAAATTGACTGATGTCTATGGGCTTGCTTCAGGTTTTCCTCTACCTTGGATAACCCGTCCATGCCTTTCGCAAATGGTACCCCATCATCATCCTATGTCATCGATGACCTATTGATGTAAAACGTTCTCGTAGGCTCATGCCAAGGGATGTCGATGTAGTCAATCATGGCAATTCTTTGGATGGAAAAAGAATACTGCTCGGCATAACAGGTGGGATTGCTGCTGTAGAGAGCATACGTTTAGGAAGAGAACTACGTAGACACGGTGCAGAAATTCATGTTATCATGACAGAATCTGCTACAAAGGTAATTACTCCTCTCGCAGTTAAATGGGCTACACAATCTCCTGTAGATGTAGAATGGTCTGGAGACATGCCTCAATTAGAGGGATTTGATGCAATCTTAGTAGCACCTGCAACTAGAAATACACTCTCTAAGCATGCTAATGGAGTAATGGATTCTCCTTTATCTATGGCTCTAGCTGCAGGTACAGGAAACGGGACTCCAATTCTAGTGGTTCCATCAATGCATGATGATTTATTTGATGATCCCGTAACCCTTGATCTTCTAGAAATAATCAAAAATAGAGGTTGTTCAATATTAATTTCAGAATCAGAAGAGGGAAGAAGAAAGCAACCAAGTCCCGAAGATATCGTCTCTCGATTAGCTAATATCGTAAATAGAGACAATCTATCTCGAAGTATCTTGGTGATAATTGGAGGTACAGAAGCTCCAATTGATGATATCAGAACAGTTTCCAATCATTCTACTGGACGAACTGGATGGTCAATTGCAGATTATTTGTATAGATGTGGACACGATGTATTTGTTTTAGCAGGGCGAATTTCTTTTGAACCAAAATCAATTTGTATTCCGATTATTAGAGCTATTAATCCTGATTCCATGAAAAGATCAACAAAAAATATGATTGAAAATGAAATAATGAATATTGATTCTGTCGTGTGCGCTGCCGCAATTTCCGATTTTGTAGTTTCTGATTCTAAATCTGGTAAGATAGAATCTGGAAATGATATTTCATTAACTCTGACTCCATTCGAGAAAATACTCGATCAAATCCCTCAATGGATTAAATCATCCAGAGGAGATAATTCTGGGCATGTCATTGGATTCAAATTACTTAGTGATTCAAACAGAAATCAATTGGTAAATGCAGCAAGGTCTCAAATTGATAGAGTAGGTGTTTCAGCAGTTGTTGCCAATGACCTTTCACAATTAACTGATGAAGGTCCGAGGGCTCTATGGGTCACTTCTGAAAATATTGAGGAACTTAAGGATACAAAACACATCGGAGTGGCCATTGAGGCCTTACTTAGGGCGTAGGATTCAAGTTTAGAATCCCGAGCCTTGGATCATGGCCAACCACCACAAGGCTAAGCGAGGCATCCCGCCGAAGTCTGATTTCAATGCGTGGTATCCGGCAATTGTTGAGATAGCTGACCTTGTTGACAAGCGTTATCCAATCAAAGGAATGGACGTTTGGAGGCCTTATGGGTGGAAGGCCATGAAGAGGATAGATGCACTTACTCATGCAGAAATGGAGAGAACCGGACATGATGAAGTACATTTTCCATTATTGATACCTGAAGACCTTCTAGAGAAAGAGAATCGTTTAGTTGCCTTACTCAAAGCGGCAAGAGATGCGGGGGTTGATCCTTCTGAACTGAGAATGGATGAGGAACCTGCAGGCTTCAAGAAAGAAGTATACTGGGTCAAGCATGCAGGTGAAAACGAACTTGATGTTCCTATGTTTTTGAGACCTACTTCTGAGACTGCAATGTATACCTTGTTTCCACTATGGGTACGTAGTCATGCAGATTTACCATTGAAAACATATCAAATTGTTAACACCTTTAGGTATGAGACAAAACAAACTAGATCATTTATCAGAGTTAGAGAGATTCATTTCTTTGAAGCACATACTGCTCATGTAGATGAAGAAGACGCAACACGCCAGATTGAGGAAGATCTTGAGATTGTATCCAATATTATGGCAGACTTGGGATTGCCATACATAGCATCAAAACGACCTGTTTGGGATACATTTCCAGGTGCATGGTATACCATTGGTATAGATGTAATAATGCCTAATGGCCGAACATTACAAGTTGCATCTTGCCATCATTATCGTGATCAATGGGCGCAAGCATTCGATTTGTCTTACGAAGCTGAAGACCGGACTACAAAATTTTGTCATCAAACAACTTATGGCATGTCTGAACGACTACTTGGAGCAGTTGTAGGAATGCACGGTGATGATGCAGGACTAATTATGCCTCCAACAATGGCCCCTTTCCAAGTAGTATTGATACCAGTAGCTGCCCATAAATCAGAGGCTGTAATGGAGACAGTTCGTGATGTTGAAACTACACTGAAGTCTGCTGGACTTAAGGTTCATGTTGATGATAGAGATCTTCGCCCTGGTCAGAAATATTACGATTGGGAAATAAAAGGAGTGCCACTTAGATTAGACATTGGTCCAAGGGATGTTGAGAAAGGTCATGCATTTGCTGCAAGAAGAACAGGAGGTAAGCAACCAATCCCTCTAGCGACAATTGTCGATTCTGTAAATTCCGAACTAAATGAAATTCAAAAATCACTTGTTGAATCTTCTAATCAACATCGAAATCAAATCGTTAGAAGTGCTACTTCTTTAGATCAACTAAGTGATGATGGCCATATCTATGAGGTTGCTTTTTGTGGTACCGACTCAGATGCAGAAGTTTTGGAGAAAAACTCCAATCTTACTCTCTTAGGTGAAGCATTAGAACCGTTTTCTGAATCTCGTCCTTGTATTGTCACAGGACAGATGACCACCATACGTCAACACATAGCACGAATGTATTGATGCATGGCATGGGATTGATGATATATCTTTGATTATCAAAAAATGATGTGGACATTAAGATAGAGTCAGATTTTCCAACAGGAGACCAGATAGTTAAGGTTCTTGAATCGCGTTCATGGCCTATGGAATTTTTAGTCCGGACAATTGTTCTGTTACTAGTGGGATTCTCTTTATGGAGATATCAGTATGAGTCTCTATTTGCAGTAATTATTCTCTTTGTGCTTGTTGTTCCAATGGAGAAGATTTTTCCACGTCATAAAGGTCAACCAATTCGACGACCTAAATGGAAATTGGATCTAACTTATGCTCTTGCTTCACCTTTACTAAATGCATTAGGAGTGGTAATTTTTGTTGTAATTGCTTTTCTTTCATTTGCTTGGGTACCTGGTTTACTGGTTAGTCCTCTGGTTGATATGATACCTCTTTCAATCAAACCTATTGTTGCATTCGTGTTGTTTGATTTCTTCGTATATTGGGCCCATAGATGGTATCATGAGGTCCCTGAACTGTGGAGGTTTCATTCAATTCATCATTCACCTGAACATCTAGATTGGGTTAGTGGATTTAGGGTACATCCATTCGATTTTGCCCTTATTGCACCTGGATTCATTTTTTTAGTTGCAGCCGGTTTCAATCCTGAAACTAGTGGAATAATTGCTGTAATTCAATTAATTTCAGGTATTTTCTTTCATGCTAACGTGAATTGGCGATTCAAGTTTTTTCATAGAATAATTCAGACACCGGAGTTTCATCATTGGCATCATGCTAATGATGAAGAGGCTCATTGGTCTAACTACTGTGGTTTCCTTCCTTTTTGGGATATACTGTTCGGTACATACTACATGCCTAAAGATAAACGTCCTGAAGAGTACGGGGTGGATGAATACATTCCTGATGGTATTCTCAACCAGTTATATCACCCATTGAAAGGAATAGGTAATCCATTTCGAGCTGTTTTCCATCCTATTCGATCTTTCCGCACTCTTTTCTCATTTATTCGAAAATTATTACGAGGTGTTTGGAAATCTACATTCAGAAAAAGAGGCCACAGGCCGACTAATGATGGATGGCCATGACTAGCGTTTACGAACAATTCCTAGAATTAAACTGATAACTCCAATTCCTACTATTGCAATGTCCGGAATCCCCCATTGTCCTGTTGGTCCCCAAGCGATATGTTCCTGCATTCTGTGGAATTCTAATAGGTTCAATTTTAGAGATACACCGCAAGTGGAGTGTATTTCATTAGCACAAGTTGACAAAATATTTCCGAATCCCCAGTATACATTAGTCAATCCTACTCCAACAAAAGAAAGACCTAACGCAGTCCTAACAATTGGCACAATCGAAGATGTATTTTCTACTTGACCTTTATTTCTACCTGGTGCTTCGATTGTACTTCGAACAACTTGAATAGGTTCAGGAATGATATCTACCATTTCTAAAACATCATCTTGAGATGTTGTAATCGATTCAACAACTTCGATTTCTTCTTCACCTAGTAAATTTAGAATAGATTCTCCGTACATTCTGATTGCTAGTTTGCGTAAATCTGGGCTCGACCGAATAGCATCTAACTCTTCTGACGAGATGTCTCCATCTAGTAATGACTTGAGTGGGTCATCCTCCGGCATACACTTCCCTCATGCACTCTCACACCCCCGGTGTTCAAGAAGTCATTGCATTCAAAATCAGCATTATGTCGTTCGTCGTGCAACTGCTTTATGCGCTGCATCAACAATATCTGACATAGTTAATCCGAAGTGTTCCATTAGTTCATCAGGCTGTCCACTCATCCCAAAAACATCCTGCACTCCCACTTGTTCTAGAGGTGTAGGATGATTTGCGGCTAGACTTTCTGCAACAGCTCCTCCAAGCCCTCCAATGATAGAATGATCTTCTGCTGAAACAATAGCTCCACATTTTATGGCTAGAGAGGTCATAGATTCATGATCGAATGGCTTGATTGTATGAACATCGACTACAGTTGCTTTAACTCCCTCGCTTGCAAGTTTATCTGCCGCATCTATTGCTTCGCTAACCATTACACCACAAGCAAGAATTGCAACATCCTCTCCTTCTCTAATAATCGAAAATTTTCCTATTTCTAGTGACTCCGCTTGTACTTCAGAATAGATTCTCTTTGTTTTATTTCTCGCAGTTCGAGTATATGATGGGTTAGCATGTTCTACAAGTGCCTTAGTTAGTGCCTTAGTTGAAAGATCATCACACGGATGCATTACAGTCATGTTAGGTAGAGTCCTATAAATCGCTAAATCTTCAATTGATTGAGCTGATGATCCATCCGTTCCAGTATGAATCCCACCGTGACTACCACAAAGGTGTACCTGTAGATTAGGTCTGGCAATCCCATTTCGCACTTGCTCAAATCCCCTTTCTGTAAATATTGCAAACGTAGATGCAAACGGTATTTTTCCTGTTGATGCCATTCCTGCAGCTACAAGCATCATATTTTGTTCTGCAATGCCCATAGAAAATGTCCGATTAGGATACTCTGCTCGGAAGAGACATGATTTTGTCGACTTACCCAAATCTGCCTCCAGAACTACAATTCTATCATCATCAGCCAATTCAAGAAGTGCTGCCCCATATCCATCACGACTAGCTGCTAATGTCATGCTAATTCCTCCATTGCTTGTTCAAACTCTTCATCATTAGGTGCTTTTCCATGGAATGAAGGATTATTCTCCATAAATGATACACCTTTTCCTTTAGTTGTTCTTGCCATGATTACACATGGTCCTACTGCTTCTTTGCTCCAGTTAATTGCTGCACAAATCTCTGCCATATCATGTCCATCTATTTCCTTGATTTTCCATCCGAAAGCAGCCCATTTAGCAGCTAAATCTCCCATTACCATCTGTTGATCTACAAAATCATCATTTTGAATTCCGTTCACATCAACAATTACAGTAAGATTCTCCACTTTATGATGAATCG
>MDTB01238800.1_pt1 | contig 19600 bp, 19 predicted proteins | sample 811161 | NCBI WGS metagenome assembly MDTB01 (sample SAMN05326650, study PRJNA326480) | marine metagenome | isolation source: seawater | place: Mediterranean Sea | collected 2009 | reverse complement strand
TGATGTCTAAATTAATTTGTTTTTTTAATTGGTTTATATTTTTAAATTTCTTTTCTTTTCTTATAAAGTCTATGAACTCAATAGTTAAGTGCTTATTATAAAGATTTCCAGAAAAATTAAATATATATACTTCTAACAAAATTTTTTTTTGTTTAAAAGTTGGTCTATATCCTAAGTTTGCTATTCCTTTTAAGGGTAACATTCTTTTATTTAAATAAACTTTAACAGCATACACTCCATTTTTTGCAATCACATAATCTTTAATATCTATGTTGCAAGTCGGAAAACCTATTTTTTTTCCTTGTTGTCTTCCTTTTTCTACTATTCCTTCAATTGACCAATTTCTTTTAAGAAATCTATTCGCTTCATCCAAATTTCCATTAATCAAAAGTTTTCTAATCAAAGTTGATGAAATAACTTTATTTTTTTTTCTGAGAGGCTTAGGTTTTATTATTTTAAAATTAAATTTTTTTTCATTTTGAATTAATTGTTTTACATTTCCTTTTCTTTTATTTCCAAATCTAAAATTATTACTAACAAAGATATATTTTGCTCTCAATTTTTTGTATAAGAAAATTTTAATAAATTCATCTGATTTAATCTTAGAAAATTTTTTATCAAATTTTTTGATAATTACAAAATCTATATCCATTTTTTTTAAAATTTTTTTCTTTTGATTAAGATTAGAAATTCTAAAATTTTTTAATGATCTATTAAAATACATTTTAGGCATTGGTTCAAATGTAACTACACCAATTTTTAATCTAAATTTTTTTTTATATTCTTTTGCAAACTTAAATAATTTTTGATGACCTAAATGTAAGCCATCAAAATTACCAATCAATATTATCGATTTCCTATATTTTGATGGAATGTCGAAATTTTTATAATAATCTATTTTTTTTACCACTTTAATTCACTTTGCATAAAGTTTACTAATGCCTCATATTTTCTTGAAACCTTTTTAATTCCATCATTAGCTATTTCTTGTTTATGTATACCATTGGTAATTAGTAAAGAATGATAATTTTGTAGATTGGCTCCTTTAATATCTGTATTTAAATTATCACCAATGCACAATATTCTTTTTTTACTTGTTTCGACAGACTGTTTATAAACTTCTGGAAATGGTTTTCCAAAATATATTACATTTCCACCAATTTTCTCAAAAACCATTGCTACTGATCCAGCGCATAACTCTCTAATATTACCTCTATCAACTATTAAATCTGGATTGGTACATATCATTTTTTTTGAAATAAAATTTTTAAGTAAATCTTTATAATAGTTTAGATTATCATTATAATCTTCAAACAAACCAGTGCATAAAAAAAAAGTACAATCTTTAATATTTTCAGTTTTTTGTTTTTTTAAATCTATAAATAAATCAAAATCTCTAGGTGGTCCAATATGATAAAATATATCATTTAAATGATTTTTTTTTAAATAATTTAATGCTGCTTCACCAGAAGTATATACTTTTTTTTGAATATCTTTATTCATTCCCATCTTATTTAAAAAATTTCTAACAGTAATATTTGGCCTAGGAGCATTAGTCAAAAGTACGTAATCTTTTTTTGCTTTTTTGATTTCTTCAAGTGTTTCTATTGCTTGATCATAGAGGTTTATACCATTATGAATTACACCCCAAATATCAATAAAAAATAAATCATAATCTTTAGCTATAGATCTAAGTCCTTGACTATCTAAATTTTTGGTCATTAAATCAGGTATAGCCCAAAAACCTTAGAATTTCTCTCGTTTTTTAGACTACTTATTTTTATCAGTTTGTCTTGAAATAACAAAGGTTGGTGGCTATATGACTCGCATATTAAAGGAGAATTTATGAAGTTTAAACCGTTACATGATAGAGTGTTAATAGAAGTTTTAGACAGTAGTGAAAAAACTGCTGGAGGTATTATCATACCTGATACAGCTCAAGAAAAACCTCAAGAAGGAAAAGTAGTAGCAGTTGGAAAAGGATCAAAAACTGAAGATGGGAAATTAATTCCAATGGATGTAAAAGTTGGAGATAAAGTTCTATTTGGTAAATGGTCAGGGACTGAAGTCAAAATTGATGGAAAAGAATACAGTATAATGAAAGAGTCTGACATTATGGGTATTTCTGGAAAATAATTTAATAATATAATAAGGAGAAAATAAAATGGCAAAAATTGTAAAATTCGACTCTGAAGCAAGAAGTGCAATGTTAAGAGGTGTTAATATACTTGCAGATACAGTCAAGGTTACACTTGGACCAAAGGGAAGAAATGTTGTTATCGATAAATCTTATGGTGCTCCAAGAATTACAAAAGATGGAGTTTCTGTTGCAAAGGAAATTGACTTAGAAGACAAATTTGAAAATATGGGTGCACAAATGTTGAAAGAAGTAGCTAGTAAAACTAATGAAGAAGCTGGCGATGGTACTACTACTGCAACTATTTTAGCACAATCAATTGTAAAAGAAGGAATTAAATATGTGACAGCTGGAATGAATCCTATGGATGTTAAAAGAGGGATCGATGCAGCAGTTGAGCATGTCAAAACTAATTTAATATCTTCAGCTAAGAAAGTTAAAGATAGTGATGAGATAGCACAAGTAGGAACTATTTCTGCTAATGGTGATAAAGAGATAGGAAATATGATTGCAAAGGCGATGCAAAAAGTTGGTAATGAAGGTGTAATAACAGTTGAAGAAGCAAAAGGAATAGATACAGAGTTAGACGTTGTAGAAGGTATGCAGTTTGATAGAGGATATTTATCACCTTACTTCATTACAAATGGAGATAAAATGATTACTGAATTAGAAAATCCATTTATTCTATTGCACGAAAAAAAATTAACAAATTTACAACCAATGGTTCCATTGTTAGAGTCTGTGGTTCAAGCTGGAAGGCCTCTGATGATAATTTCAGAAGATGTTGAAGGTGAAGCTCTTGCAACATTAGTTGTAAACAAACTTAGAGGTGGTTTAAAAGTTGTTGCTGTAAAAGCACCAGGATTTGGTGATAGAAGAAAGGCAATGCTTGAGGACATCGCAATTTTAACAGGAGGCCAAGTAATCTCAGAAGACTTAGGAATTAAGTTAGAAAATGTGAAACTTACTGATCTTGGTTCATCTAAAAGAGTAAAAGTAGATAAAGATAATAGTACTATTATAAGTGGTAATGGTAAAAAAGCTGACATAGATGCAAGATGCTCCCAAATAAAAAAACAAGTAGAAGAAACAACTTCTGATTATGACAGAGAAAAATTACAGGAAAGATTAGCTAAATTAGCTGGTGGTGTAGCTGTTATAAAAGTTGGAGGAGCAACTGAAGTAGAAGTAAAAGAGAGAAAAGACAGAGTAGAAGATGCTCTAAATGCTACTAGAGCTGCTGTTGAAGAAGGAATAGTAGCCGGAGGTGGATGTGCTCTATTATATGCTGCACAAGACCTAGATAAAGTTAAAGCTAAGGGTGAAGATCAAAAAGCTGGCGTCGCATTAGTTGCAAAAGCTTTGGAAACTCCAATAAGACAAATAACTTTGAATGCTGGAGTTGATGGTTCTGTAGTAGTTGGAAAACTTTTAGAACAGAATAAAAAAAGCCAAGGTTACGATGCTCAAAACGAAGAATATTGTGATATGTTTGCAAAAGGTATAATTGATCCTGTCAAAGTTGTACGAACTGCACTACAAGATGCTGCTTCTATTTCTGGTTTGCTTGTAACTACTGAAGCAATGGTTGCAGATAAACCTGAAGAAAAAGACAGTGCAGCTGCTGGAATGCCTCCTGGAGGAATGGGTGGTATGGGCGGCATGGGTGGTATGGGTGGCATGGGAATGTAAAACTCTCATACTTTAAAAAATTTAAAGGCCATCATATAAGATGGCCTTTTTTTAAGTATAAACTATTTTCTTTTTTTAAGTCCTAATTTACTGCTATGTCTCAATCTAATCACAACTATTGCTGCAGCTATTAATAGTATAGCTGATGCTTCATAAACTAATCCGGATGGATCTTGTTCTTTTCCTTGTAAAATTATAAATCTAGATAACGCAGTAATTGCAATTAACAATGGTAGGGTTATTCTAATCTCTTGACTGTCCCAAAATACTCTAACCATTGCCAAAACCTCAAGATATAGAAATAATAAAAGTAAATCTGCTAATCCAACAGACTGTGTAATAAACATTTTTTTGATTTCTAAGCCAATGGCAACGATTGTGCTAATCAGTATAATCGTTAAAACTATTAATTGGATTTGTTGAACTATTTTATTCATTTATGATTCGATACAAGTATAATAATAAATATGTCAAAAAGGTACAGTGGAAAATCATTTAAAGATTCGAGCGTTAAGAAGAAGCCAAAATTGACCTTTAAAGAGAAAAGGGAAATTAAAAGAAAAAAAAATAAAAGTAAAATTTATAAGTAAATATTGGGTTTTTTTAAGTTTTCAAATAATTCAATTAATGTATAAGAGCCTCAAATTATGACTAATAATATTAGAAACATCACAATTATTGCTCATGTAGATCATGGAAAAACTACTTTAATTGATTCACTAATGAAACAAAGTGGATCATTTAGAGAAAATGAAATAGTTGATGAAAGATTAATGGACTCTGGAGAATTAGAAAAAGAGAGAGGAATTACAATTTTAGCAAAACCTGCATCAATAAATTGGAATAACTCCAGAATAAATATTATAGATACTCCGGGTCACAGAGATTTTGCAGCAGAAGTTGAGCGTGTACTGAGTATGGCTGATGGAGCATTACTGCTTATAGATTCAGCTGAAGGTGTAATGCCCCAAACAAAATTTGTATTAGCTAAAGCTTTAAAACAAGGACTCAAGCCTATTGTAATAATTAATAAATTAGATAAACCAGATCAAAGAGCAAATGAAGTTTTAGATGAAACATTTGACCTATTTGTTAGTTTAGATGCAAATGAGGAACAATTAGATTTTCCAGTTCTATATGCAAGTGGGAGATCTGGATGGGCAGATAAAGAAATTGATGGCCCAAAAAAAAATTTACATTCACTACTTGATTTAATTATTAACCATGTAAAACCTGCTGATCTTGATAATAAAAAACCTTTTGCAATGTTGTCTACACTTTTATATGCAGATAATTTTTTAGGAAGAAGTCTAGTTGGAAGAATATCTCAAGGAACAGCTAAAGCTAATCAATATATTAAAGCAATTAATCTTTTAGGTGAAAAAGTTGATGAAGGTAGACTAACTAAGATTTTTAGATATGAAGGTACAAAAAAAATTCCTATTGAGGTAGGTGAAGCTGGAGATATAGTTGTAATTGCTGGATTAGAAAAGGCAAATGTTGCTGATACCATTTGTGACTTGGAAGTAAATAATCCCATACCTGCTATACCTATAGATCCTCCAACAATGTCTATTACAATAACTGTGAATACCTCTCCCCTTGCTGGAATTGAAGGAAATAAACTAACCAGTACACAAATTAGAGATCGGTTAATCTTAGAGGCCCAAAATAATGTTGGAATTTCTTTTTCAGAAAATAATAATAATGATGCTTTTGAGATTAGTGGCAGAGGTGAATTAATGCTTGAGATATTATTAACTCAAATGAGGCGTGAAGGTTTTGAAATGACTGTAAGTCCTCCAAAAGTTTTATTTAAAGATGATAAAAATGGAAATAGATTAGAACCAATTGAAGAAATTACTATGGATCTTGATGAGGAACATTCATCAAAAGTGATTGATTCTATGAATAAACGAAAAGGAAAATTAATTAATCTGAAAGACACAGGAAAAAATAAAAAAAGATTAATTTTTCATGCGCCAACTAGAGGCTTGATGGGATATACAAGTAAGTTTTTGACTTTAACAAAAGGTAATGGAGTAATTAATAGAATTTTTAACTCTTATGGAAAATTTGAAGGTGAAATGGAAGGAAGAAGAAATGGAGCTTTAATTTCTATGGAAAAAGGTAAGGCTGTTGCATTTGCAATATACAATTTACAAGCAAGAGGTGAAATGTTTGTTACACATAATGATCCAGTTTACACCGGAATGATTGTTGGACTATCCCCAAAACCTGGTGACATGATAATCAATGTTATGAAAGGTAAAAAACTTACAAATATGAGAACTCAAGGCACTGACGAAAATGTAGTACTTACACCAGTTCGTAAAATGTCAATTGCAGAACAATTAAGTATTCTCAATACTGATGAAGCCTTAGAAATCACACCTAAATCTTGTAGATTAAGAAAAGCAATACTTGATCCTCATGAAAGAAAAAAAAGTGAAAAATCTTCTGCATCAGCCGCTTAACTAAAAATCTTACCCACAAAATATAATCCTAATGCAACTGCGGGTCCTACGCCAAAAGCAAATAATAAAGTTCCTATTCCTACAATTCCTCCTAAATACCATCCTATGCTAACTACTGAAATTTCTAAAAATGCTCTAACTAAAGCTATTGGTAAATTTGTTTTTTTTTGTATACCAGTCATTAATCCATCCCTTGGCCCAGGTCCCAAATTAGCAACCAGATAAATGCCACTTCCAATTCCAACAATAAGAACTGCAAATGAAGCAAGTAAAAGTTTATGTATAAAATTTTCTGGAGTTGGTACCCATTTGATACAAATGTCTATCATTAAAGCAATTATCAAAGCATTAAGTATTGTTCCAATTCCAGGTTTTTGATCAAGAAATATCCAAAAAAATAAAACTGCAAGACTTATAAATAAAGTTATAGTTCCAATTGTAAAGTCGACCTTAGTAGAAATACCTTGTGCTAAAACAGACCATGGAGATGCACCTGTAAAAGAAACTATTAATAGTCCTTCGCCGAGTCCAAATAAACTTAAACCTAAGCATAAATAAATAAAAGTAGAAATTTTAGGTTTAAAATTAAGAGGTTTTTTTGAACTCCAAGAAACATTAGGAATATTTTTAATAGATAAAAACATATTTATTAGGGGTATTTACTACTTGCTATACAATTTTACTATATAAACATTTATTCTTTATTCATCTTTAAAAGTATATATAAAATATCTTAGTTTATCTTATTAAATGAAAATGAGTAAATCAGAAAACAAAAATTTCTTAATTTTTCCTCTTATATTAATATTATTGAGTACTGGAAGCCTATTAAGAATTTATAATATTAATTATGATGATTTCTGGATTGATGAAATGGTTAGCTTCTGGGTTTCAGATCCAAAAATCTCCCTATTTGAAAGCTATCAAAGAAATAATATTTCAGAAGGTTTTCCATTTTTATTTAATTTAATATTAAAAATTTTACATAAAGTTTTTGGGTATGAAATTTATATTGGTAGATATGTTTCTACTTTTTTTGGAATTTTAAGCATCTTGTCAGTCGGTTATTTATCAAGAATTGTGAAAAGTGATAACTCATATCTAGTAGTAATATTTTTTATTAGTTTTAATGTTTTTTTAATTAAATATTCTCAAGAAGCTAGGGCTTATTCATTTATATTTTTCTTGAGTTCAATAACTTTAATTTTTTTTTGTAGACTTATTAAATCTTATTATAATAAGAAAGATTATAGAATTGATTTAATTTTCTTTACTATTTTTCAAATCTTATTAATTTTAACTTATCCATTAAGTATTATAATATTTTTTTCTATAATATTTTATGTATTAATCCTTTATTTAAAAGATAGAAAAATTATCAAACCTATATTTAATTCATTATTATTAATTTTATTATTTTTAATTTTATACTTGCCTTTTTATTTTAATAATACTTTTGTACATGCTTCATGGCTACAACAGCCAGACCTGAATTTTTATACAAATTTTTATTTTTCGAAATTCTTTGGTTCTAGAATACTGGGAATTTTTCATATTCTCTTGCTATCATTTTTAATAATTAAATTTAGATATAAATTTTTTAAAAAATATGAATTAAAACTACTATTTCTGATAATTATAATTTTTTCTTATTCAATGCCAATTTCTTATGGTTATATTTTTGAGCCAATTCTTCATCAAAGATATATAATATTTATTATAATACCTATAATTTTATTAACATCTCATCTTATTTTTGAAATCCAAAGTTCATCTCTAAAAAATATTTTGTTAAGCACTTGTGTAATAATCACAATTCTTAACCAATTCACCGAAGTAAATTTTCAACAATTTTATGAAAAAAGACCTTTTTTTAAGCCAGAAATATCCAAAGCGTTAAAGATAATAGATAATTCAGAATATAAAAATTTTTCATTCAATAAAAATTTACATATTTCTAATAATGAAAGCGAAGAAAATACATTTGCGCATAAAGCCATCAAAAATTATATATTAAAATTGGCTGAAACTAATAATTTGAAAATTAATTATAGAGAAACAAATCTTAATAATGATAAATTTTTGTGGATAATTTGTACAGAGCTTTTGATAGGATCTAAATGTGATAATCCAACATATAACAAAAAATTTAAGATAATAGAAAATAAAGACTTTAATAGAATTAATATAAAATTAATTAATTTTTTATAATATCATTATGAAAAGTATTTTAATTATTCTTTTTTTAATTTGTTTCAAGACAATGGCTCATGAAACTGATTATAAAAACTTATCAAAGATAGAAATGGATGTTTTAAGAAATGATAAAATAATTGGATATAGCAATTATTATTTTGAACACAAAAATAATACTATGATTGTTACAAATGATACAAAATTTGAAGTTCAATTATTCGGAGTAAAAATTTTTAAAATAAATGGATCTTCAAGAGAAATATATAAAAATGGTAAACTTATCTCTTATAATTCTTCCACTATCCAAAATGATAAAAAAAAATTTGTAAATCTAACTTACGATACCATAAAAAATAAATTTATAATTAATGGATCCTCTTATAAAGGTAAAGCGGAGCCCGATAATATTATTGGTAACTGGTGGAACTCAAAAATTTTATCTTCAAAATCTCAAATTAGTCCACTTTCAGGTAGTATTAAAAAACAATCAATTAAACTTGTAGGTAAAGATGAGGTAACTTTTAATGGTAAAAAATTAAAACTATTTAAATTTAAAATTAAGTCGACAAATCAAAATTTACCGGATGATAAAAAATTAAACTTTGATGTTTGGCTAGAACCTATTAAAGGGATCATTTTTAAAGTAAAATATAATAGATTAGGAAATTGGGAATATAGATTAAAAAATATTAATTAATTATTTCCCCGCAACTGTTAAGCCTTCTAATAAAGCTGTAGGAGCATTTGTTGAATATTTAAATTCTAAATCATTTGCTAATACAATATTTTTAAATATTTGTTTAAAATTACCAGCTAAAGTAATTTCATTAACAGGATATAAAAACTCTCCATTTTCAACCAAAAATCCTGAAGCACCAACAGAATAATCTCCTGTGACTATATTTGATCCATGGCCTATTGTTTCTGTAACATATAATATTTTATTATTTGATTTTAAAAGTTCTTTAAAATCTAAATTACCATTTTCAAAAAAAAGATTGGTGGTTCCTCCTGCTCTTCCATTTGATTGTAAGTTTAATTTTTTTCCATAGTATGTATCAATTAAATAATTTTTTAAAATTCCATCTTCTACTATATTTAATTCATTAGATTGTACACCTTCTGTATCAAAAGGCTTAGAACCTAAACCTTTTAAAATATCTGGCTTATCTGTTATATTAATATTCTTATTAAAAATTTCAGTATTTAATTTATCTTTTAGAAAAGATGTATTTCTAGAGATAGAAGACGCAAATATTGCAGAAGAAAGAACATTTAAAATTCCCTTAGAAAGTCTTTTGTCAAAAATTATTGGAATTTTTGTACTTTTAATTTTTTTAGGATTTAACTTATTAATAGCTTTCTTAGCAGCTATCTCACCTAATTTTGAAGATTTCATCATATCTTCTAAATGACATTTGTTCGTATATTCATAGTCTCTTTCCATACTTCCATTGCTTTTAGATACTGCAACACAAAAAGCAGAAAAAGACGAAGTTTTATAGCCTTTTAAGAATCCATCACTATTAGCTAATATAAAGTTTGATTTTTTTTCTGAAAAACTAGATTCACTATTAATAATTTTTTCTTTTTTAAAAACTGATTCCTCTACTTCTTTTAAATATTCTATTTTTTTATCGTTATTATAATTTTTTTCATCATATAGATTTAGGTCTTTAATATCTTTTGCTAATAAATTTTTATCTGGTAATGAATTTAATTCATCTTCCGGTGTAATTTTTGTTGTTTCAATACATTTTTCTATTAATTTTTCTAAATTTTCTTTAGATAAATTTGAAGAAGATATGTTTGATTTTTTTTTATTAATATAAATTGTTAAACTTAAAGCTAAACTGTCAGATCTATCAGATTCATCTAATTGTCTATTTCTAAAATTAACAGTTTCAGAAATTGAATTACTTACATAAACATTTGAATTAGTTGCACCTCTTTTTTTTGATTTATCAATACAGAATGCCGCAATTTTCTCTAAAAAATCCTGATTTTTAATCATTTAATCTATATTTGTGTTCCACCAACTGTCATTTTATCTATCAAAATTGATGGCTGGGCTACACCAACAGGTACACCCTGACCAGATTTTCCACAAGTTCCTATACCTGGATCTAACATCATATTATTTCCAACTAATGAAACTTTTTTTAAAATTGAAGGACCATCTCCTATTAGAGTTGCACCTTTAATTGGAGATCCAATTTTTCCATTAATAATTTCATAAGCTTCCGTACAATTAAAAACAAATTTTCCTGAGGTAATATCAACTTGACCTCCACCAAAACTAACCGCAAATATTCCTTTATCAACTGAAGCAATCATTTCATCTTGAGAATATTTTCCATTTAACATCATGGTATTTCTCATTCTAGGTAGTACAATATGTTTATAACTTTCTCTTCTTCCACTTCCTGTTGATCTTGTGTTCATCAGCCTTGCATTCAAACGATCTTGCATGTAATTCTTTAAAATTCCATTTTCTATTAAAACTGTTTTTTCGGTTGGAGTACCTTCATCATCAATGTTTAAGCTACCTCTTCTATTTTGAAGAGTGCCATCATCAACAATTGTTACATCTTCACTAGCTACTTTTGCACCCATCAAATTATGAAAGGCGGATGTCTTTTTTCTATTGAAATCCCCTTCTAAACCATGTCCTATCGCTTCATGAATTAAAATAGCAGGCCATCCAGGTCCTAAAACTACTTTCATTTCTCCTGCTGGAGCTGGTTTACTATCTAGATTAACTGCTGCAATTCTAAATGCCTCATCACATACTTTTTTCCAATTATAATTATTTAAATATTCATCATAAGACTGTCGACCACCAACTCCATAAACACCTGTTTCTTGCTTTCCATTTTTTTCTAATATGACTGAAACATTAAATCTTACTAATGGTCTAATATCTTTCAAAATTTCACCTCCTGATCTAATAATTTCTATATCTTTATACTCTCCCATAAAATTAGCTGTAACTTGTTTAACTATGCTGCCCTTGGATCTTATATAGTTATTTACTTCTCTAAGAATTTCTAATTTTGAATTTAAAGATTTTTCTTCTAAAGGATTTATATCTTTATAAAATTTTTTATTAGTTTTAGATATTGAATGATTATAAGAACCTTTTTTGGATTTTAATGTTATTTGAAGATTTTCTTTCGATTTTTTTAATGACTCTTTAGAAATCTCATTTGAGTGAGAATAAGCTATTACTTCTCCGGTTACTGCTCTAAAACCATATCCAAGATCAGTACTATAATTCGATCCTTTAATTTTATTATCGTCTATAACTATTGATTCATTTTTTGTATTTTCTAAATACAGTTCTCCATCATCACATTTATGTAAAGTTTCTGAAACAATATTTTCAGCATCTTTTCTCGCTAAATCAGTTTTTTCAAAAAAATTATTCATTATAGACAATTATTATTATTATGTTTTTTTTCAATTGTTGAAATTGGCACATATACAATTTCATTACAATCCATTATCTTGTGGAATCATGATTAAGGTATATTTCAATAATTCGTGTAAAATTTGTAGAGCAGAAATTAACTTATATAAAAAAGAAAAAATTAAAGATATCAAATGGGTTGATATAACTAATAATAAACAAGCAGAAATACAGACTAAAAAAAACAACAAAACACTCCTAAGAAGACTTCATGTAGAAAAAAATGGAGAGATAATCGGTGGAGCTAAAGCCTTCTTATTAGTTTGGAAAAAAATTCCTAAATATAGAGTACTTTATCATCTGCTTAGATTACCTATAATTTTCAATATTTTTTCTATTATTTATGAAATTATTGCCTTTTTTTTATACATTAAAAACAAAAGTCAACTGAGTAAAAACGATAATTAATCTAAAATCATTACTAGTAAGCCAGAAATAAAATAAAGTGAAAATATAAAAGCTAAAACTACTATAAAATACATTATTGTAACAATAGTATTTCTTTTTCTTCTTTGTCTAACAAAAGGTTTATCATCAATATCTGATATATCTCGTATACCTATAACTGGATAATCACAAGTATATCTCCATATAGAATTGGGCATTCTTTGATCCGTCTTATTATAATATTTTATCCAAGCAACAGTATACTTAAATAGAAAAAAACAGATAGTTAAGAGTAATGCACTTGCGAACATTTAAAGAAAATTAAAACTGTTCTGATTCTGTTGAACCTTCCATGGCTGTAGTTGAACTTTCTCCTGAGCTTATTGTATTAGAAACAGCATCAAAATAAGTAGTTCCAACTTCTCTTTGATGTTTAACGCTTGTATAGCCATCTTTTTCTCTTTCAAATTCAAGTTGCTGAATTTTTGAATATGCTGTCATACCTTCTTTTTTATATTTTTTTGCTAGTTCAAAGATTGCAATATTCTGTGTATGAAATCCTGCAAGAGTAATAAATTGAAATTTATATCCCATTTCACTAATTTTTGTTTGAAAAGAAGCTATCTCTTCATCTGATAAATGTTTTTTCCAGTTAAATGAAGGTGAACAATTATATGCTAATAATTTTCCAGGAAATTTTTTATGAATTGCATCAGCAAACTTTTTTGCTTCTTCAAGGTTTGGAGTCGCAGTTTCACACCAAATTAAATCTGAATAAGGCGCATAAGCTAGGCCTCTCGATATTGCTTGGTCAATTCCATGTTTAACATAATAAAAACCTTCAGGAGATCTTTCGCCAGTTAAAAATTTTTTATCATTTTCATCGTGATCATTTGTAATAAGTTTTGCAGCATTTGCATCGGTTCTAGCTAAAATAATTAATGGAACATCGGCAATATCAGCTGCAAGCCTAGCTGCTTTTAAATTTTTAATCATAGTTGAAGTAGGAACTAAAACTTTGCCTCCCATATGACCACATTTTTTTTCACTAGCTAATTGGTCTTCAAAATGAACTCCAGCTGCTCCTGCTTTAATAAATTTTTTTGCTAATTCAAATACATTTAATGGCCCACCAAACCCTGCTTCACCATCTGCTATAATAGGTAACATATAGTCTATGCTATTTTCAGATTTCATAATACCATCTTTTATTTCCATATGTTGAATCTGATCTGCTCTAGTCAATGCATTATTCATAGAATCAACTAATTTTGGTGCACTGTCATAAGGATATAAAGACTGGTCTGGATACATTTCTCCTGCACTATTCGCATCAGCCGCAACCTGCCATCCACTAAGGTATATAGCTTTTAATCCAGCTTTGGCATGTTGAACTGCATGATTACCTGACAATGATCCTAAAGTATTAATATATGGTTCAGAATTTAAAAGTTCCCATAATTTTGTAGACTGTAATTTACATAAAGAATATTCGATTTTTACAGAACCTCTTAATCTTTCAACTTCTTTAGGAGTATAGTCTCTTTTAATTCCAGCAAATCTTTTTAAATCATAGGATATTTTAGCTTCTGAACTCATTTGTAAATTCCTAGTTTTTTAAAAAATCAAAGATAGTTTTGGTCTTATTTGTTTTCACTATACTCATTAGTGAACTCATTCATACCACTTGAGCCCCAATCACAATGGTCATCTCTCAAATAAATACCAGACGTATTGAACTGACTATTATTCTCGTTTTTTGTTAATTGAGACTGATTTTCTTGATTTTTATTATTGTGTTTATTGCCCATGTAAACTTTATAATTTACATAATTTACAAAATCTATAAAAATAGTTAAAAAGGTTGTAAAACAATATAATTTATTGTAAATTATAATTTACAAGATTTACAAATAGAAAATATGAGTCAATTAGACTTAAAAATAGGGCCTAAAATAAAAGCCTTCAGAAGACAATTGGGAATCCAAGCTAACAAGCTTGCTGAACAATTGAGTATTTCACCAAGTTATTTAAATTTAATAGAAGGAGGCAAAAGAAAAATAGACGGGGATCTTCTTTTGAAAGTTTGCGAAAAATTAAAAATTGAACTTTCAGATTTAACCTCAAAATCAGATATTAATTTAGAAAATACTATTTCTGAAATATTAGATGATAATCTTTTTGAAGATTTAGATATTTTAGGTCCAGAGGTAAAAGATCTAGTTGGCACTAATCCAAAAATAGGTAAGGCATTAGTAAGACTAGGAGATATATTAAAGAAGAAAGATCATGAATTAGTAAATAAAATTGAAAAATTATCAGGAAAAATAGTTGATAATAGAAAAAACTCTTTTCCAGGTGAAGTAATTTCAGATTTTCTTCAAATAAATAAAAATTATTTTCCTAAACTAGAAGATTTTGCAAATAAAGTTTTTGATAAAATACATAAAAATAATAGAACTCGTTATATAGCTTTATGTGAATATTTGAACTCTGAATATTCAATCAATGTAAAGGATATAATTCCAGAAGAAGGAAAACCTTTCTCAAAAATTTATAATAAAAATAAAAAAGAACTTCTGTTAAGTGACTATAATTCTTTAGAAACTAAAAAACTTTATGCAGCTGCACAAATTGCACAAGAAGGTGCTATGGAAGAAATAGATGATTATTTATCAAAATTTAGCTTTCCTTCAGAAGAATCTAAAAGATTAACTAAAGTAGCATTATTAAATTATTGTGGTGCCGCAATATTAATGCCATATCAGCAATTTCATTCTGAATGTAAAAAATTAAAATATGATTTAGAGCTTTTACAAAATACTTTTGCAACTTCATTTGAACAGGTTGCTCATAGAGTAACTTGTCTGCAAGATCCTAAATTACCTGGAATTCCTTTTCATATGTTAAGAGTAGATATGGCTGGAAATATTTCTAAAAGATTTTCATTATCTGGAATTGAAATACCAAGATATGGTGGTGCTTGCCCTCGATGGAATGTTTATTCTGCTTTTACGAGACCAGGTGTAATTCAGGCAGCAGTTAGTAAAATGACGAATGGTGAAAAATATGTTTGTATTGCAAGAACAGTTGAAAAAGGTGTTGGAAGATTTGGTAGATCAAAGAGTATTTTATCTATAGGTCTTGGGTGTGATGCAAAATACGCTAAAGATTTTGTATATACTGAAAATCTTAATATAGCTGATAAAACAACAGAAATTCCAATAGGAGTCTCATGTAGAACATGTGATAGATTAGATTGCTCACAAAGAGCCTTTCCACCTTTACATAAAAAATTTGATGTAGATATAAATAATAGAGGCGTATCAGTTTTTGTTAATGAATAAAAAAAAATTAATAATTTTTTTTATATTAACTTTTTTTTCTGCCGTTATTGCTGATGAAAACAAATCTTCAAAACTAGATGTATTATTTCAAAAACTGTCTAAAAATCTTGACCCTAGTTATGCAAATTCAATCGAAAAAGAAATATGGAATTTATGGAGCAAACACCGTAACGACATCAATCTAACGAATAAATTAGAATTAGGTAAAAAGCTTATGAATGAAGGAAGTTATAATTATGCATTTCAAGTTTTTACAAATATTATTAAAACTGATCCTTTGTGGTCAGAAGGGTGGAATGCAAGAGCCACTCTCTTATTTTATATGAATGATTATCAAAATTCTCTAAAAGATATAGATAAAGTTTTAATTCTAGAACCAAGACATTTTGGCGCCTTAGCTGGCAGGGCACAGATATCTATAAGACTAGAACAATATGAAAAAGCCATAAGTGATCTAAAAAAGGCAAAAAAAATTCACCCAACAATGAAAAGTTTAGAAATTATTCCTGAGTTAGAAAAACTTTTGAAGGGGTTAAGTATTTGAAGTATCATTTTTTTTCCTTGTTCTGGAAATAAGTTGGGTTAAAGAATCTACCATCATATCTGAGGCTTTAAATATTTCATTAGATTTAAATTCATAAGAGGAATTTTTTTCAGGATTAGATTTATCTTCAATTATAATGCCTTCTGTAGGAGAATTATCTTTAATATAAATTAAAATTAACCATTCTTCATCATTAGATTCGTCCCATTTTATAAATATTTCGCCTGTTTCAAATCTTCTATCTATACATCTAAAAATTGACATATGCCTTGTTATATGTCGTTTATTTAATTGAAAAACTAAGCTACTTGCACTTCTATAAAAACTTTCAAGAGAAAATTCAATTTTTTGTCTTGCTAATGTGTATTCTTTTTCTTTTTGAAGTAAAGTTTCTCTGTCTTCATCACCTTGTATTTTAACTCCTAAAGCTTCTACTCTTTCTCTTATTTTTTGGTCTCTTATAATTCTATATTTTTCTTTTAATTTTTCGATTCTTTCTTGTAATCCTGAGTAATCTTCTCTTTTTTCTCTTAAAGAAATTTTCTCTAATTTTTCAAGTTCTTTAACTTCTCTAATTCTAAATTTTTCTATTTGCTTATCTAATTGTAATTGTTTTAAAAATTGACTTTGCTTTTCAGCTTGTTCTTTTCTTACTAAAGCTTGTTCCTGGCGTAAAAATAATTTTGTGTCTCTAACTCTTTCTTTTTCCAGTTTAATTTCATCTTTTAGAGCTTTATATTTAAGTTTAGTTCTTAATTCTTCTTCTTCTTTTAATTTTTTTACCCTTTGAATCTTTTCTTTTTCTAAATTTTCTATCTCTTGTATTTTTTTTCTTCTTTTTTCATCTTCTTTTAATTCTTTATAATCTTGAATTTTATCATCAATTTTTTGAAAAATACCTTGGATAGATTTATCTAATTTTGTAAAAAAAGTTAAATTAATCTTAAAATTAAAAAAAGTTCTAAATTTTTCTTGAGTTTGAATAATCTTTAATAAAATATTTTTTGAATAATTTGTTTTTTTAATAATTCTTTTTTGAGTTTTAATTCTTTTTTGAGTTTTAATTCTTTTTTTAAAAATTTTTTTTTTTGATATATTTTTGAATTTTTTTCTAGTTGATTTTTTTTTAATTATTTTTTTCCCAGTTTTTTTTTTACTTTTTTTTATTTTTTTTTTTATTTTTTTCTTTTTTTTCATTTGGGTTTTTACGATTTATCAATAAACAATTAATAAATATAGTCTCTTGTTATAGGAGTTGCTTTAAGTTTCTTTGTTAATTGCAACTGAAATACAACCTGGTCGCTCCATTTAAAGGCCATTTCACATCCTACAAGATAAAATTCCCACATTCTAAAAAATTTTTCATCAAACATTTCTAAAACTTCTCCTTTTTTACTCATAAATCTATCTTTCCAATTTCTTAGTGTGTGGGCGTAATGAGTTCTTAAAACCTCTAAATCTGAGATAATTAAGCCAGAATTTTCGATAGACAAAGAAACTTCACTTAGACTAGGAGTATAACCTCCTGGAAATATATATTTTGTAATCCATGGTTGAGGTCCTCTTGGGGGATTAATTGAGCCAATTGTATGAATTAATGCTACACCATCCTCATGTAAAAAATCATAAACTTTTCTAAAATATTTATTATAAAATTTTCTACCTACATGCTCAAACATACCAACACTAACAACACGATCAAATTTTTCATCAAGTTGCCTATAATCTGCAAGTTTAAACTCTACTTGATTTTCTAAGTTCATTTCTTTGGCTTTTTGTTTTGCATACTCAAGTTGATTTTCTGAAAGAGTAATTCCAACTACTTCACATTGAGTTTTTTTTGCTATATCAAGAGCAAGAGTTCCCCAGCCACATCCTATATCTAATACTCTCTGATTAGGTTTGAGATTTAATTTTTTAATTATATGATCTATCTTATTATTTTGTGCTACTTCTAATGTATCATCTTCAGTTTTAAAATAAGCACATGAATATTGTCTTTTTTCATCTAAAAATAAATCATAAAATTTTTCTGAAATGTCATAATGATGAGCAACATTTTCTTTAGATTTTCCAATTAAATTAAAGTTTGTTATATATCTATAAACTCTTCTAAATCTACCTAATACATTAGTTATGGAATTAGTTGGATGTCTACCAACATTTTTAAGTGCAATATCTAAAAATTCGGTTAATGTGCCATTTTCAATTACAATTGATCCATCCGTATAGCCTTCGCCTAAATATAAATCTGGGTTTATTAAAAGCTTAAAATGATATTTTTTATCTAAAATCTTAAGTCTTATAGGATTCTCTTTTTTTGGTTTTCCAATTAGATGTGATTGATTATTTGCATCTACTAATTCAAATCCATCTTCTTTAATTAATTTTCTTAAAAATTTTAATAAATACATCTTTAATATTTTTAATTTTTATAATTAAAATCTATTTTTTTTAAATCTTCAATTAATTTTTGACAATCTTTATTATCAAGCATACTTAATGGGGGTAAAATATTGCTATATGATTTATCTATTTTTGCTATTAAAGAGTGAATTGCTGATATCAAATTATATCCCTCAAAAATAGCTCTTGCTTTACAAAGCTTTTCATTTGAGCTTTGATCCTTATTGTTGATAAAATCGTCATAAACTTTTCTTGCTAAGGTTGCAGTTATATTGCATGTCGCCGTTATTATCCCATCACACCCTAATTGAAGTCCTTTAAGCAATTTACCTTCAGAACCAGGTAAAACTGAAAAATTATCTATTTTCAAATTTTCAAACAAATTATATGAGCTATCTTTGACTCCAACTATTTGATTTGGAAATTTTTTAACTAATTCTTCTATACAATTTATACTAAACTTGTAACCACTCAACTTCTCAAAATTATATAATATAATTTCTGCTTCAGGAATTTCCTCTATAATTTTTGTATAAAAGTTGACTACTTCTTTATCTCCATACTTATAATAAGCAGGTGGCATAATTAAAAATTTTTTGAAATTTAATGATATGGCAATTTTCATTAAATTTATTGTTTCGACTAATGAATTTAATCCTGTTCCAATTATAAATTTATCCTTATTTTTATTAGTTGAAATTGAGTTTAATAAATTAATTTTTTCGCTAATTGGAATTAATTGAGCTTGACCAGTACTTCCAAAAAATGCCACTCCGTGACATCCTTGGTTTATTATGTTTTCAGCATGTAAAATGGTTTTTTGAATATTTAAGGATAAATCCTTATTTAAAATTGATAATGTGGCCGCATAAATGCCTTTAATTTTACTCATAAATAAAATTTATATAAAAAAAAAAAAAATATAGTAAAGATTATAAGTAC
>MDTB01080905.1_pt1 | contig 19603 bp, 20 predicted proteins | sample 811161 | NCBI WGS metagenome assembly MDTB01 (sample SAMN05326650, study PRJNA326480) | marine metagenome | isolation source: seawater | place: Mediterranean Sea | collected 2009 | reverse complement strand
CAGCAATTACAAAAGAACTAATAGAAATCATATCAGGAGCAGAAAGTTTATAATTATGAGTAAAGGAATAATCACACAAGTTATTGGAGCAGTAGTTGATGTTAAATTTGAGGGAGAACTTCCAGAAATATTAACTGCATTGGAATGCAAAAACGGTGGCAACCGTTTAGTTTTAGAAGTTGCACAACATTTAGGAGAGTCGACTGCTAGGACTATCGCAATGGATGCTACAGAAGGATTAAAAAGAGGAGATGAAGTAGTAAACACAAATGCTCCAATCAAAGTTCCTGTTGGACCAGAAACCTTAGGTAGAATTATTAATGTAATTGGTGAACCTATTGATGAAAGGGGTGCTGTTAAAACTAAAGAGAGCTGGCCAATTCATAGACCTGCACCTGAGTTTAATGATCAATCAACTGAAACAGAAATTTTAGTTACAGGAATAAAAGTAATTGATTTGTTGGCACCTTATGCCAAGGGTGGAAAAATTGGATTATTTGGAGGTGCTGGAGTTGGAAAAACTGTATTAATTATGGAGTTAATCAACAACGTTGCAAAAGCACATGGAGGATTTTCTGTTTTCGCTGGTGTTGGTGAAAGAACTAGAGAAGGAAATGATCTTTACCATGAAATGATAGAGTCTGGTGTAATTAAAAAAGATGGCTCAGGATCAAAGGCAGCACTAGTATACGGTCAAATGAATGAACCTCCAGGAGCAAGAGCTAGAGTTGCTCTTACAGGATTAACAGTGGCTGAATACTTTAGAGATCAAGAAGGTCAAGACGTTCTTTTCTTTGTTGATAATATTTTTAGATTTACTCAGGCAGGCTCAGAAGTGTCAGCGTTATTAGGAAGAATTCCTTCAGCAGTAGGTTATCAACCAACACTGGCGACTGATATGGGTAACTTACAAGAAAGAATTACAACTACAAACAAAGGTTCGATTACTTCCGTGCAAGCAATTTATGTTCCAGCTGATGACTTAACAGACCCAGCACCCGCTACATCATTTGCGCATTTGGATGCAACAACAGTACTTTCAAGACAAATTGCTGAAATTGGCATTTATCCAGCAGTAGATCCCTTAGATTCTACCTCAAGAATTCTTGATCCTAGAATAGTTGGTGATGAACATTATAGAGTAGCTAGAGAAGTCCAGAAAGTACTTCAGACATACAAATCCTTACAAGATATTATTGCAATCTTAGGTATGGATGAATTATCAGAGGAAGATAAATTAACTGTAGCAAGAGCAAGAAAAATTCAAAGATTTTTATCACAACCTTTCTTTGTTGCCGAAGTATTTACTGGTTCACCAGGTAAACTTGTAGACTTGGAGTCAACTATTAAAGGCTTTGATGCAATTTGCAAAGGTGAATATGATCACCTTCCTGAAGCTGCATTTTATATGGTTGGTACAATTGAAGAAGCTATAGAAAAAGCTGAAAAAATGAAAAAAGATGCCGCTTAATGAGTGAAGAATTTAAAATAGAAATCGTAAATCCAGACAAATCTTTCTTATCTAAAGATGATGTAACTGAAGTGGTTGTCCCAGCTTTTGAGGGTGAAATGGGGATACTTCGAGATCATATTTCCATAATTTCATTTTTAAAGCCTGGTGTGATTACTATTCAAGCAAAATCAGGGGTAGAAAAGTATTATGTGGAAGATGGCATTGTTGAGTTCAAAAATAATAATTTATCTGTACTTACTAGTTCTATTTTAAATTTAAAAGATATTGAAAAAAGTAAATTACAAGATTTACTTAAAATTGCTGAAGAAGAGTCTAATAAGACAGACATAAGTGACCAATCAAAATATTTGGCTGATCAAAAAGTTGAAACTTTGAAATCACTTAATTAATTATATTTTTTACTTTTTCTTTGAGCTCTTTGTATACATGAAGTTTAAAATCTACTACGATTTCAGTTATTTGATCTAAATCGACCCATTTCCACTCTAAAAATTCTGGATTGTTAGTCTTTAAGTTGATTTCGTTATCATTTCCTAAATATTTCATCAGAAACCATTTTTGTTTTTGACCTCTATATTTACCTTTCCATATTATACCTAATAAGTTTTTTGGCAATTCATAGGTGTAAGTTCCCTCTATTTCTTGAATTAATTTTACATTCTTTATACTAGTCTCTTCGTATAATTCTCTAAAAGCAGCTATTAAAAATTTTTCATTTGAATCAACACCTCCTTGTGGCATTTGCCAAAAATTTTTAGGGTTATCAATTCTTTTAGCAACAAAAACTTTATTTTCTTTATTTAAAAGAACTACACCCACACCAATCCTTAGAGGCAAATTTTTATATTTTTCTTTCATTTTAACCGTTGAGTAATTTTATGGCGTAGTTTAATTGATTATCAGTTTCAGTTTTGATTCTAAATTCATCAGATTCTTCATCTATTTCTATGTCTGGCAAAACTCCAACTTCTGAAATAGATTTTCCAGATGGTAAATAATATTTTGCTACAGTTAATCTTATTGCTCCTTTATTCTTTAATGGAATGATTGATTGAACAGAACCTTTTCCAAAACTATTTTCACCCAAAATAATTGCTCTTTTGTGATCTTTTAAAGCTCCAGCTACTATTTCAGATGCTGAGGCTGAACCATAATTAATTAGAACAATTAGTGTTTTTCCATTTGTTATATCACCTTTAGTTGCAAACCATTTTTTGTTTTCAGAAGTTTTTCTGCTTTTTGTAGATACTATCTCACCATTATCTAAAAAAAAATCTGAAATTTTTATAGCTTGAGAAAGAAGGCCTCCAGGATTATTTCTTAGATCTAAAATATAAGAATTTACATTTTCATTTTCTTCTAATTTTTTTATTTCCTTTTGTATTTGTTTGCTACTATTTTCATTAAAAGAAGTTAATCTAATATATCCAATATTATTTTCTATAAGATCAGATTTAACAGATCTAATTTGTATGATTTCTCTGACAATATTGAATGTAAGAGCTTTTTTTGCACCTCTTCTTCTGATTGTTAATTCAATTGGCGAGCCCACAGGTCCTCTCATTAAATCTACAGCTTCACTAAGACTTTTACCTTGAACTTGAATGTTATTAATCTTAATAATGTAATCTCCTGCTTTTATACCAGCCTTTGAGGCTGGTGTATCATCAATAGGTGAAATAACTTTAACAATCCCTGACTCCATACTGACCTCAATTCCTAATCCACCAAATTTACCACTTGTTTCAGTTTGCATTTCATCAAAAGTTTCAGGTGACATATACGCGGAATAAGGATCCAAAGATTGTAATAAACCATTTATTGCAGAGTCCATACTTTCAGACGGATTCACCTCGTCTACATATTCTTTATTTATTTTTTCAAGTACTTCACCAAACAAATCAATCTTTTTGTATATTTCATTTTCAGATGAAGTGGATAGCTCAATCAAAAATATAAAGTATAAAATAAAAACAAATAAAAATTTTTTTTTTTTCATATTATTAATTTTTCTTTTGGAATTAGTTCAGACCACATTTTTTCTAACTCATAAAATTTTCTTTTATCAGGATGAAATATATGAACAATTAAATCAATCCCATCAACTAATTTCCATTCGTTACTATCTTTTCCCTCTATCTTGGAATTTATAATTCCATTATTTTTTAATTCATCTAAGACTTGTTCAGATAAAGATTGTATATGTCTAGACGATGTTCCACTTGCTATAATCATATAGTCTGCCATAGAACTTTTATCCCTTAAATCGATGCTGATGATATCTTGGGCTTTATTAATGTCTAAGGTGTTTATAACGATTTGTTTTAAATCTGAAATTTTGTCCATTAATTAATCTAACATTATCAAATTTTTCTTAATTGAGAAGATGAAATATTGACCTTATTAAATTCAATAAATTTCAAATTTTTACCTTTTAATCTTTTAAATGATATTGAATTTAAAGATTTTTTTTTATACCCGAAACGGTCAAATACAATTAGATTGCAGTTTTTTGCAATCATTTTCCATTTATGCCATTTATGAAAATTAATAAGATTATCAGCACCCATCAAAAAAAATATTTCTGATTTGGTATTTTTTTTAACGTACATTATTAAATCTATTGATTTATTTGATTTAACATTTTTTTCATAATACTTTATTTTAATTAAATTATTGGATCTAATAATTTTTTTACATTCTTTAATTCTATCAGAAATATTCGTTTTACTTTTTTTCTTTAAAGGATTTTTTTGGGTTATAGCCCATATTACTTTTTTTAATTTAAACTTTTTAATCGCTTCTTTAGATATCGCTAAATGACCTTTATGAGCTGGATCAAAAGATCCACCAAGTATTCCAATTCTTGTTTTTAATTTCAAATTACTTCCTAATTTTTCCATTACTTGTAATTTGATATTTATACGAGACCAATTGATTTAAACCGACAGGTCCTCTTGGTGGAAGTGTATTGGTTGAAATTCCGACTTCTCCTCCAAAACCAAACTCACCACCATCGGCAAATTGAGTCGATGTATTGTGCATTGCAATAGAGCTATTAACACCAGATAAAAATTTTTTTGCAGTCATTTTATTTTTTGTAATGATAGAATCTGTGTGCATTGTACCATATCTATTAATATGATTAATAGCTTCATTTAAATCATTTACTGACTTAACAGATACAGTAGGTGATAAATATTCTTTAGACCAGTCTTTATTAGTAGCTATAAATACTTTTCCTTTATAAAATTTTTTAATTTTTTTATCTCCAATTATTTTACAACCATTTTTTTCTAAATTTTTTAAGATATAGTTGCATGACTTTTTTAAAATTTTCTGGTGAATTAGAATAGTTTCAGTTGCACCACAAATTGCAGTGTTTCTTAATTTAGCATTATAAACAATTTTTTGTGCATCCTTAAGATTTGCATCTTTATCAACAAAGGTATGACAAATTCCCTCTAAATGACCAATAATTGGTATGTTGGATAAAGTTTTAACTTTTTTTACTAATTGTTTTCCACCCCTTGGTATAACCACATCAATATATTTGCTCATTTTTGTTAATAAAAAATCCACAATTTTTCTATTTTTAGAATTAATAAATTGAACAAAGTTTTCATCAATTTTATTTTTTTTTAATGAGACTCTGAATAGTTTTGATAAAATTCTATTTGTATTGAGGGCTTCTTTACCACCTTTTAAAATTACCGCATTCCCAGATTTAAAGCATAATGATGCAACATCAGATGTTACATTAGGTCTACTTTCATATATAATCCCTATTATTCCTATTGGAATAGAAATTTTTGAAATATTTAAACCATTAGGTCTTTTCCATTTTTCTAAAACAATATTTGTTGGGTCTTTAAGTTTTATAATTGATTTTATTGACTTAATAATATTTAAAATTTTATTTTCATCTAAAATTAAACGATCAATAAGGTTTTTTTTTAACCCCCTTTTTTTTGCATCATAAATATCTTTTTTATTTTGATTAATAATTATTTTTTTATTTTTTTTAATTAGAATACAGTAATCTTGCAAAACTTTATTTTTCTTTTTTGAATTTATCTGAAGATTGGTGGCTTTCTTAGATTTTTTTCCAATATTTATTAGTTCTTTTTTCATTAAATTTTTACCATATCATCTTTGTGAATAACTTCAGATTTTGATACATAGCCAAGTATTTTCTTAATTTCATTGGAATGACATCCCAAAATTTTATTTATTTCACTGGAAGAAAAAGTACTCAAGCCTCTTGCAAATTCTTTTCGTTTACTATCTAGAATTTTGACATGATCTCCCTTTTTAAAATTACCTGATACTTTTTTTATACCTGCAGCTAGTAAACTCTTTCCATTTGTGAGTGCTTTTTTGGCTCCATCATCTATAATTAGCTCTCCTTTGGATGAAATTGAGCTAATAATCCATTTTTTTCTAGCATCTAATTTTGATATTTTAGAAATAAACCAAGTGCAATTATTCTTTTTTTCTATTTGGTCTATTGGATTGAAGTGCAATCCATTAGCAATTATCATATTACATCCTGCCAAATTACAAATTTTTGCTGCATCAATTTTTGTATCCATTCCACCACTTCCAAATTCTGTTGTACCTTTTATACTTATATTTTTAATATCTTTATTTAAATCAGAAATTTTTTTAATTAATTTTGCATCTTTAAATTTTTTTGGATTTTTTGTAAAAAGGCCATCTACGTCTGATAGTAAAATTAATGTATCTGCATTGGTAATTTGAGCTACACGTGATGCAAGTCTGTCATTATCTCCATATTTTATTTCTGAAGTAGCAATTGTGTCATTCTCATTAACAACTGGAACATAATCAAGTTTGAATAAATTTTCAAAAGTTCTCTTTGCATTTATTGACCTTCTTCTTTCCTCAGTATCATCTAATGTTAAAAGAATTTGAGATATATTTATTTTGTATTTTGAAAATGTTTGTGAAAATAAATTTATTAGTTCAATTTGACCTATGGATGCAACAGCCTGGCTTTTGTCTAGTTTTAAATTTACCTTATTATAATTCATTTTTTTACATCCAAGAGCAATAGCTCCAGAACTAACGATTACTATTTTCTTATTGTCAGATTTTAATCTTTTAATATCTTTAGCAAAACTTGATAACCATTTACTTCTAATTTTTTTATTGTTATCTACCAATAGAGAAGATCCAATTTTAATAACAATAATTTTTGAATTTCTAAGATACATATGAGATCAATTTAGATTTTATTTTAGATACTGAGTTTTTTTCTAGTGTTGATAAAGTAAATATTTCACATTTTTTGTTCTTTGAAAACTCTTCTAATTTTTTTTTTAAAATATCTTCATCAACTAAATCTATTTTATTAAAAACAATTAATTCTTTTTTTTTTATAAGTTCAGAACTATAATTTTCTAATTCTTTTTTAACTTGATAATAAGATTTTATTAAATCTTCATTAGTAATATCTATTAAATGCAAAAGTGACTTACATCTTTCTATATGTTTTAGAAATTGTGTGCCAAGTCCAGTGCCCTCATGTGCTCCCTCAATTAATCCAGGAATATCAGCAATAGTAATTTCTTTATCATCATAACTGGCCACACCTAAATTCGGGTTTAAGGTAGTAAATTGATAGTTTGCAATTTTTGGATTTGCATTTGTCACAGCAGCTAACAAACTTGATTTTCCAGCATTAGGCAATCCGATTATTCCAATATCAGCAATCGTTTTTAATTGAAGCCAAATTACAAACTCTTCACCAATCGTTCCTTTAGTATACTTTTTTGGTGCTCTATTGGTAGAACTTTTAAATCTTGTATTTCCTAATCCTCCTTTACCACCATTAGCTACAACAAATTCTTCACCAATTTTGGTAAAATCATATAATAAAGTTTTATTATCTTCCTCAAAAACTTGTGTTCCTAATGGAATTTTAAGAATTAAGTCATCACCACCTTTCCCTGTACGGTTTTGACCTGCACCATTCTCTCCACGTTGAGCTTTATGATGTTGCTGATACCTATAATCTATTAAAGTATTTAAATTTTGTTCTGCTTTTAAAATAATTGAACCTCCTTTACCACCATCTCCGCCATCAGGTCCACCAAACTCAATAAATTTTTCTCTCCTAAAGCTTGGAGATCCATCCCCACCATTTCCTGCTTTAACATAAATTTTAATTTGATCTAAGAATTTCATAATACAACGCTATTTTAGTTGTACTATTAATTGGGTTTTACTGAAACAAAAGTTCTATCTGATTTAGTTTTTTTAAAAACCACTCTACCTTTTATTACTGAAAAAATTGAGTGATCTTTACCCATTCCAACGTTTTCTCCAGGAAATATCTTTGTTCCTCTTTGTCTAACAATTATATTCCCAGGAATTACAGTTTCACCACCGTATTTTTTAACCCCAAGTCTTCGTCCGGCACTATCTCTTCCGTTTCTTGATGATCCACCTGCTTTTTTTGTTGCCATAACCTTTTCCTAGTTATTTACTCGTTTTCTTTTCTGTAATTTCTTTATTTGAAGTTTTAGAAACTTTTTCAGCCTCTGATAAAACTTTACCATCTTTTGAAAAAATTTTATTTATTTTTATCATTGAATATTGTTGTCTATGTCCATTTTTTCGTCTTGAATTTTGTCTTCTTCTTTTTTTAAAAATTAAAATAGTTCTATTTTTACTATTCTTTATTAAATTTGCCTCAACTTTAGCACCCTCTACTGTTGGTGCTCCAATCTCAATTACTTTTTCGTTAACATACGCAAGAATTTCTTTAAATTCTATTTTAGTATCAGGTTTAGAGTTTGGTAGTTTTTCAATTTTCAAGATTTCACCTGATCTAACCTTATACTGTTTTCCACCTGTTTGTATTATTGCGTAAGCCATAAAGAATATGTAATTTTTAATTACCGCAATATAATCTCAGCTAAACCATAGTCAAGCTATATAAGCTAGAAATTATCCTTTAAATCCCTTAGTTTTGAAAAAGTTTTTAGATCATTTGCTTTAAGAAATATATTACATTCAAGCTCATCTTCTAAAATAGTTGGAATAGTGGGTAAATTTTTTTTAAGGATATTTTTAATTTTTGTAATTTTTTCTTTAAGTTTTATATTTTCAGGATCATTAGCTATACAAAAATTTGAATTTTGTAATGTGTATTCGTGGCCACAATAAATTTCTGTATCTTTAGAAAGTTGCTTGATTTTTTTAAGAGAGTTAAACATTTGCTCATATGTACCTTCGAATAATCTTCCACATCCAAGAGAAAATAAAGTATCACCAGTAAAAATTTTTTTTTCTTTAAAAAAATGAAAAGCGATATGCCCAGTTGTATGACCAGGAATATGATAAATTTTTGCTTCAAAATTATCCTTATTCCATATTTGATTATCTTCCATTAGAATGTCAATTTCTGGAATACGATCCCTATCACCTTTAAAGCCTACAACACAAGAATTATATTTCTTTTTCAATTCACTATTTCCTCCAACATGATCATAGTGATGATGAGTATTAAGAATATATTTGAGATTTATTTCTTTTTTCTTCAAAAAATTAATAATAGGTTTTGCTTCACTGGGATCAACAACACATGCTATTTGGGTTCTCTCGTCAATGATTAAATAACTGTAATTATCCTGCAGACATTTAATGATTTCAACTTTCATTTATTTCTCAATTAAAAATATTCCAAGTTCACCAAATAGATTTTTAAAGAATAAATTTGAATTATTTATATTAGATATATTTTTATTTTTTAATGCTAAAGATTTAAAAATCTTAAAACCAATTATTTCAGAAAATTTTACAAAATCTTTAATTGAACACATATGAATGTTAGGAGTATTGTACCAATTGTGTGGTAATGAGTTTGTAATTGGCATTGTACCTTTGATTAATAAATTTAGTCTAACTTTCCAATGTCCAAAATTAGGAATAGTTACAATAGCTTTTTTGCCAACCCTTAGAAGTTCTTTTATAACTAATTCTGGATTTATAAAAGCTTGTAAAGTTTGTCCAAGAACAACATAATCAAATGAATTATTTGGAAATTGCTTTAAATCAAATTCTGCATTTCCTTCAATTACAGTTAATCCTTTGGCAATACAAGTTTGAACTTTTTCTTTAGAAATTTCGATACCTCTAATGTTGGTGCTTTTATTAGTTTTTAAAAATTCCATTAAGGTTCCATCATCACATCCTACATCTAATATACTTGAGTTATTTTCAATAATATCAGCAATGATTTTATATTCTGTTTTCATTATAATTTTTCTACAAAAGATTTATCTAAAAAGTTTTTAACAGCTTTTAAAAAGTCTGGGACATCTAGTAAAAAAGAGTCATGACCTTTATCAGACTCTATTTCCACAAAACCTACATTTGCATTAATTGCATTAAGAGCAATAACAATTTCTTTATTTTCTTGGGTTGGATAAAGCCAGTCAGAAGTAAAAGATATCACAAAAAATTTTGTTTTTGTATTTTTGAAAGCATTAGATAAATTGCCATTAAACTGTTTTACTAAATCGAAATAATCCATTGCTCTAGTTATATAAAGATAGCTATTTGCATCAAATCTATCTACAAATACTGATCCTTGATATCTTAAATAACTCTCTATTTGAAAGTCAGCATCAAAACCAAATTTAAGATCATCTCTTTCCTGCAACTTTCTTCCAAATTTTTCTTGTAATCCTTTTTTTGATAAATAAGTGATATGTGCAGCCATTCGTGCAACTGCCAATCCTTTGTCAGGTACAGTTTTTTTTGAGTTATAGTTCCCATCTAACCAATTGTGATCAGCAGTAATTGCTTGCCTACCCAGTTCGTTGAAAGCAATATTTTGAGCAGAATGATTAGATGTACAGGCAATTGGTATTGCTGTTCTGGCTTTGTCAGGAAAATTGCTTACAAATTGTAAAACTTGCATACCTCCCATTGAACCTCCTACAACTGAAAAAAGTTTTTCAATACCAAAAAGGTCTAATAAATTTACTTGAGCATTTACTATGTCATTGATTGTAATGACTGGAAAATCTGTTCCATAAATTTTTTTTGTTTTAGGATTTTCATGGCTAGGTCCAAAGGATCCCATACATCCACCAAGTACATTTGCACAAATAACAAAATATTTATTTGTATCAATAGACTTATTCGGACCAACTGCATATGTCCACCATCCATCTTTTTTTGTTATTGGATTTATTCCAGTAACAAATTGATCCCCCGTTAAAGCATGACAAACCAAAATTGCATTGTCTTTATTTTCGTTAAGTGTTCCAAAGGTTTCATAGGCCAATGGAAAATTACTGATAGTTTGACCACAATCTAATTTTAGTGGTTTCTCAATTATTAATGTTTTAATATTTTCTTTAATATTCATAAGTTGAGCTGATCAGTGAGTTATGCGAGAAAAAACTTTTTTAGCTGTTTTTTTAAAGCGCTCGCAATTCAGTTAAATCAGCGCATAAATTTTGTACAAGAAGTTATTTAGTATGTCAAATTTTAAAATATTTTCACTTATAACTATATAAAAAATTCTTATTTAAATTATAAAGGGCATAAATATTATAAAAAGATAAGCATAATGAGATTTAAAAAACTAAATATCGAAGCCTATAAACCTGGGAAATCTAGTATAAAGAAATTTAAAAAAATAACTAAACTTTCTGCAAACGAATCTGCTTTAGGCATGAGTTCAAGAGTTAAGAAAATTATGTCTAATAAAAAGTTAAATTTTTTCAGATACCCAGATGGAAAATCAAAAGAATTAAGAAACCAAATTGCAAAAAAATTTAAATGTAATAAGGATAGAATTATTTGTGGAGCAGGTTCTGATGAAGTTATTCAAATGCTGTGTCAATTGTTTTTAAAACCTAAAGATGATGTGATTGTCCCACAATTTAGTTTTTTGATGTATAGAATTTATGCAAAGATAGTAGGCGCTAATGTGATTTTTGCTAAAGAAGAAAATTATAAAGCATCTGTGCCCGAAATAATTAAAAAGGTTTCAAAAAAAACTAAAATTGTTTTTTTAGCTAATCCAAATAATCCAACTGGGACTTACTTAACGAAACTTGAATTAATTAAGTTAAGAAAAAAATTAAGAAAAAATATTTTGTTGGTAGTTGATGACGCTTATGCCGAATATATGAAAAACTCTGACTATAAAGCAGGTTTAGAATTATTCAAAAATAAAGAAAATGTTTTTATACTGAAAACATTTTCAAAGATTTATGGTTTATCGTCATTACGAATTGGGTGGGGGTATGGATCAAAGAAAATTATCGATGCGCTTAATATTATCAAACCACCGTTCAATGTTAATGAAGTTGCACAAAAAGCAGCAGTAGAAGCTCTTAGAGATAATAAATTTATTTCTCGATCAATACAACACAATGTTCTCTATGCTAATAAATTAAAAAAATTTTTAAATAAGTATAGTATTAGTTCTAATAAAGTTTCTGCAAATTTTTTATTATTAAACTTTACGAAATGTAAATATACGGCTAAATATTTTTATGAAAAATTAAAGTTAAAAGGCATCATTTTAAGATCTACAGAAGATGGTTATAAAATAAAAAATATGTTGCGATTAACTGTTGGGTCTAAAAAAGAAAATTTAAAATTTATTAAAGAAGTAGCGAATATTTTTAAAAAATGAAAAATATATTAATTATCGGATGTGGATTGTTGGGATCATCTTTGGTAAGAAGGATTTCCAAAAAAAAAATAGCAAGAAAAATATTTATTTTTGAAAAATCTAAATCAAATATTTCAAAGATTAAGAGACTAAAGTTACCAGGAAAAATAGTTAAATCATTAAAAGATGGTGTGGTTAATTCAGATTTAATTATTTTTTGCACACCTATGAGTGAATATAAAAATCTCATTAATAAAATAAATAAATTCATTTTATCAAAGACCATTATTACAGATATTGGTTCCTCAAAAATTGAGTCATCAAAAATTATTAAAAAATTTTTAAAGAAAGGTATCCATTGGATTCAAAGCCATCCTATAACAGGCTCAGAAGTAAGTGGACCAGAACATGGTAAAGAAAATATGTTTAAAGATAAATGGTGCATATTAATTAGAGATAAAAAAACTAATTTAAAACATTTAAAATTTTTAAACTCTTTTTGGAAAAAAGTTGGTTCCAAGACTGTTATTATGAACGTTGAAAAGCATGATAAAATCTTTTCAATTACAAGTCATCTTCCCCACTTGGTTGCTTACAATTTAGTAAAATCTGCCCAAGATTTTGAAAAAAAACAAAAATATGATTTGATTAAATATAGCGCAGGTGGTCTGAGAGATTTTTCGCGTATAGCGGCATCAAATGAAATAATGTGGCGAGACATTTTTTTTGATAATAAAATAAATGTCTCAAAAGCTATTGATATGTTTATTACAAATTTAAATTCTTTTAAAAAAGATATTAACTCAAAAAATAGCAAGTCAATCATTAAAAAATTATCACAGACCAAAAAAGTAAGATCTAAAATCTTAAAATTAAAGCAGGATACAAATAAACCTGATTTTGGAAGAAATTAATATTTATTTAAATTACTAACTTTTTTAACTTTTAAATTAGCTGTTTTTTTTATTAGTTCTATTGTTGTATTTATAGGCATTATCAATACCTTTTTTTTAGGCCCGTAAGCATGAATAAATTTTGATTTATTTAAACATATACCCACATGACCTTTCCAAAAAATTATATCACCTTTATCAAATCTTTTATTTTTTTTTCTTTTGCAATATTTAATTTGATCTTTCGAATCTCGTGGAAAAAAAATTCTATTATAATAAAAATATATTTGAATTAGTGCAGAACAGTCAATTCCTTCTGAGGTTTTGCCGCCCCATAAATATTTAGTATTTAAAAACAATTTGATTATTTTTAGATAATTTCTTTCATAGTGTTTAATTTCTTTTGTATCTTGTTTTTTAATCCATTTATTTCTTTCAAATTCTATAAAATTTTTATCTTTATTTAATACAGATATTCCTGAAGCAAAATAAAGAAAATATTTTGAGGCAAAAAATTTATTTTTTTTTCTAATATAAATTTTTGATTTAGATTTAAAAATTTTGAGTTGAGGTTTGAATTGTTTGTTGAATTTCCTTTTTTTGATATAACCAATATAATTATCAAAATAAGTTTTAATTTTTACCCAGTCTTTTTTTTCACTTAAAATTTTGAATTTTTCACCATATAAAATTTGAGTACTTACTTCTGATTTGATATCAGGTTTACTATAGATATTACTTACAGCAATATTAAAAAAATTATTATTCATCTAATTCTTTACTGGTGCCACTTTGCTGATCCAGATTATTAAAAAAAGAACTGGTAAACCTAAAAAAGCTGTTAAAGAAAAAAAATAAGGATATCCCATAAAATCTACCCAGCCACCAGCATATCCTGCAATTAGTTTTGGTACAAAAAGCATTATAGAACTAAATAATGCATATTGTGTTGCCGTAAATTTTATTGAGGTAAGTCCAGATAAATAAATTACAAATGCAGCACCTGCAAAGCCACTAGATATATTGTCTGCAGTAATTACAGTAATTAAAAAATTAATACTAATTGGTGATATTGCCAACCAGGCAAATAGTAAGTTACTTGAAGCCGCAATTAAGGCACCAAAAAATAATGATTTCATAGTGCCAAATTTGTAAGAGCAATAACCACCAATAAATCCACCTAGTATTGTTGCAAAAACTCCAAAAAATTTCGAATAAGTTGCGATTTCAGAAATTTTATAACCTTTTTCTAGATAAAATATATTTGCCATAACCCCCATTACAATATCTGCAATTCTATAAAGAGAAATTAAAAGAAGTATTAGAAAAGCAAATTTTCCATATCTATTTATAAAATTTAAAATTGGACTCATATAACTTTTTGTAATTTTATTTTTTGGAGCAAATTTAATTAAGATTAATAATGAAATTATTAAATAGGAAAAAACAAAACATATAATTAATCTTACAGTTGAAAACAGAAAACTAGAAAAAACTTCATTTTTTCCAAAAGGGTTATTAATTATTGAGTATAAAAATATAAACCCTAATACTGCAATCAAAACAGCAATTAAAAATTTTATATGATTGTCATAATTAAAATTCCTTTTAAGCTTGGGTTCATCAGATATAATTGTTGCAAAAACACCAACTAACATAAAAATAGACATTATAAGATATACTTTCTTCCATACATTTTGATCATAAATTTCTGTTCCAAAAAAAGAAGCGAGCCATAAACTTCCAGCACCAGCAACAAGCATTGCAACTCTATATCCAGCAATATACATTGATGATAAAGGACCTTGTAAAGATTGAGGTGCAGACTCAATTCTGAAAGCATCAATCAGAATATCTTGCGTTGCACTAAAAAAAGCTAAGATTGTAATAAATAAAGCAGTAAAAAATAAACTTTCTTTAGGGTCTGTAAATGCTGTTAATATTAAAGCAACAATAATAAGGAATTGAGACAATAAGAGCCAACTTCTTCTATGACCAAACTTTTTTAGTATTGGTAACTTGTAATTATCTACAAGTGGTGACCATAAATATTTGAATGCGTATGCAAAACCTGCCCAACTAAATAATGTTACAGTACTTCGACTAATTCCTGCTTTTACTAGCCAAACTGAAAGAGTTGAGAAAACCAAGAGTATAGGAAGGCCAGATGAAAAACCCAAGCAGATCATTTTTAAAGGTTTAGGTTCAAAAAAAATACCTATTTTTTTCATTAATTAATTTCTCCAAAAAGAAGGTAAGAAAAGAACTAATATAGCAAATAATTCTAGTCTCCCTAAAATCATTCCAACAGTCAAAATCCACTTTGAAATTTCTGGCAATGTAGAAAAATTTCCATTCGGTCCAATTATGGAACCCAACCCAGGTCCAACATTTGAAATTGATGTTGCTGCTCCAGAAATAGAGGTTATAAAATCAAGGCCGGTCAGCGACAGAAGAGCAGACATTATAAAAAAAATTATTAAATACATGAAAATAAACGAAATAATTGAGGCAATAAATTTATTATCTATAGGATTTTGATCATATTTCATAACAAAGATTCCCTTTGGATAGATTATTTTTTTCAATTGATTTGAAATAAATATAAATAAAATTTGAATTCTAAATATTTTGACTCCACAAGTAGTAGAGCCTGCACAACCTCCAATAAACATGAGAATTAAAAATAATACTAAGGAAAAACCTCCCCAATTATCAAATTGAGCATTGACATACCCTGTTCCAGTTAATATTGAAATTATATTAAAAAAAATCAATCTAAAATTAAACTCTAATTGATCATTAAAAGTAAGATAAATTGAGAGTATAATTACGCTAAAAAATATAATTTTTAAAAAAGTTTTTATTTGAACGTCTGAAGTGAAGATTGATTTATTTCCATTTAAAAATTTTATATAAGCAATAAAAGGTAAGCTTCCTAAAATAATAAAAATCATAGATACTATTTCAATAGAAATATTATCAAAATATCCGATTGATTCATTATAATTTGAAAATCCACCCGTCGCGATTGTAGTCATAGAGTGAGTTAAACTATCAAAAGAATTCATTCCAAAAAAATAATATGTCATTCCACACAGGGCGGTTAAAATTGAATAAATATAAATTAATCTAAGTGCTATTTCTTTTGATTTTGGAAGGATTTTTTCAGAAGAGTCATTATTAGAAACTTTAAATAATTGCATTCCACCAACATTCATAATTGGCATTAACGTTATAGCCATTACAATTATACCAATACCTCCTAACCATTGGAGTATTGCTCTCCACAACAAAATACTTTTTGGCATATCTTCTAAATTAGAGATAATAGTAGATCCAGTTGTAGTAATACCCGACATACTTTCAAAGAATGCGTTAGTAAAAGAAAAATCAAGATTTGAGAATACAAAAGGAAGTGATCCAAAAATTGCAATACTTAACCAAGATAGTGCAGTTAATAAAAAAGCTTGTTGTAAGTTTAATTTTTTTTCATAATCTAAATTTGACAAAAAAAATAAAGTTCCAAAAATTATTGTAATAATTGAAGCACCAAAGAAAGATGAGTCTATTTCATTGTATAGAAATTGAACAATTATAGGAATCAACATAAAAATCCCCAGAATTATTTGAAGTATTCCAAGTGTAAAAAAAACTGTTTTATAATTAGGCATTTTGAAAGAACATTATTTTATGGTAAATAAATTTCAACTCTATATGAATTAACTAAGTCTTAAAATTAGTATTAAATTTGAAAAATAGATGCTTAAAAAGGAAAATTTAGAAAAAACAAATGCTTGGCCTTTTGTAGAGGCCAAAAAAATGCTTAGAGAACGAAAATCTATTATTGATAAAAAAGGAAAAATTATACTCCAAACAGGTTATGGACCTAGCGGATTGCCGCATATTGGAACTTTTGGTGAGGTTGCAAGAACTTCTATGATTGTCAATGCTTTAAAACATTTAACTGATCTTCCTGCAGAAATTATAACTTTTTCAGATGATATGGATGGCCTAAGAAAGGTTCCAGATAATGTACCTAAAAAAGATTTACTAGAAAATAATTTACATAAACCTCTCACACAAGTTCCCGATCCTTTTGGTAAATTTGGTAGCTTTGGTGAACACAATAACCAAATGTTAAAAAAATTTTTAGATAATTTTAATTTTGAATATAATTTTAAAAGTTCAACAGAACTTTATAAATCTGGTTTTTTTAATTCGTCTCTGCAAATAATCTTAGAAAATTATGATGGGATTATGAATATAATTTTACCTACACTAGGAAAAGAGCGTCAAAAAACTTACAGTCCTTTTTTACCTATTTGTCCGGACACTGGTCACGTTTTAGAAATACCAATTAAAGAAATAAACAAAAAAGATTCAAAAATTATTTTTAACAATAATGGGAAAGATTTAGAAAAAAGCATTTTAGATGGTAGTTGCAAACTTCAATGGAAAGTTGATTGGGCAATGAGATGGTATGCTTTAGATGTAGATTTTGAAATGTATGGAAAAGATTTAATTGAAAGTGCCATTCTATCAACAAAAATAATTAAACTAATTGGAAAAACTAATCCATCTGGATTTGCTTATGAATTGTTCTTAGATGAAAAAGGTGAAAAAATATCTAAATCAAAAGGAAATGGGATTACTATAGACCAGTGGCTTGAATATGCATCGCCAGAAAGTTTATCTTTATATATGTACCAAAATCCAAAAAGGGCAAAAAAACTTTACAAGGAAATAGTTTCAAAAACTGTTGATGAGTATTTAGAATTATTAGAAAAAACAAAAAATCAAGATGAATTACAGTTATTAATGAATCCTGTGTGGCATGTTCACAATAGTAATGTGCCAAAAGAGCATATGATAATGTCCTTCTCTATGCTTCTTAATCTTGTTGAAACTAGTAATGCTGATAACAAGGATCTTCTTTGGAAATTTGTTAAAAAATATAAAAAAAATATTTCAGAAAAAGATTATCCTATTTTTGATAAATTGGTTGGATATGCAATTAAATATTTTAATGATGTTATTAAAAAAAATAAAAATTATAAAAAACCAAATAGTGATGAAAAAAAAGCCTTAGAGGCTCTGATTAAAAAGCTAGATAATTGTAATGATGAAATGTTACCTGAGGATATTCAAACATTGATTTATTCAGTAGGAAAAGAGAATGGTTACTCAAAAAATTTAAGAGATTGGTTTAGATTAATTTATGAGGTTGTGTTTGGTGATGAAAATGGACCAAGAATGGGATTTTTTATAAGTTTTTTTGGTGTTAAAGAAACAAAAGATCTTATAAAAAATAAAATTAAATAATGTTTTCAAATCTAAGATCATTAATATTTAAACTAGATCCTGAGACAGCACATAATTTAGCAATAAAGTCTTTAAAATTTAATTTTGTTCCAAACTTATCAGATGATAAAAAAAATGATCCTTTATTTAAAACAACGCTATTTGGAAAAAATATTGAAAACCCCATTGGTATGGCAGCTGGATTTGATAAAAACGCAGAGGTATATAATTCTTTATTTAAATTAGGTTTTGGTTTTGTTGAGGTTGGAACTATTACACCTTTAAAACAATATGGAAATCCAAAACCCAGAGTCTTTAGGTTGGTTGAGGATGAGGCATTAATTAATAGACTTGGTTTTAATAATTATGGTGCAGAAAATATAATTGGTAAAATTAAATCAAATAAAAAAATTGGAATACTTGGGGTTAACATTGGACCTAACAAAGATACAGAAAATAGAAAATTAGATTATTTAAAATGCTTAAAGACCTTTCATGAGGCAGCGGACTATATCACAATAAATATTTCATCTCCAAATACTGAAAATTTAAGAAAATTTCATAATCAGAAAGAATTAGATAATTTGTTAAAAAGCATTGAAAAAGAAAAAAAAAATCTCAACTCAGATATTTCGATTGTTGTAAAAGTTTCACCAGATGTAAATGATAGTGAGATTGATGAAATATCACAAGTTCTTTTAAGCAATAATGTTGAGGGAGTAGTTGTTTCAAATACATCGGACTCAACACGAGAAAATTTAATTAATATTCAAAAACATCAAAAGGGCGGATTGTCTGGCAAACCAATAAAGATTAAATCGACTATTTTAATAAATAAATTTTATAAATTACTTAAAGGAAAGATTAAGATTATTGGAGTAGGGGGAGTTGACTCTGGTGCAAGTGCTTATGAAAAATTTTTAGCAGGAGCAAATTATGTTCAGTTATATACTGGTATGGTTTACAGAGGGCCGAATATTGTCAGCATGATTAAAAAAGAGCTTAGAGAATTATTATTAAAAGATGGTGTGAAAAATTTTAGTGAAATTGTAGGAAAAAAATCACATACCCAAATGTATTAAACTTGACGTGATCAATATCTCACCTTATATAGAGCTAGTTTTATGCCAAAAAAATGTGAATTAACCGGAAAAATTCCAATGAAAGGTCATAATGTTAGTCACGCTAACAATAAGACAAAGAGAAGGTTTTTACCTAATTTAAAAAAAGTAAAATTTACAAGTGAAATATTAAAGAGAAGTT
>MDTB01214238.1_pt1 | contig 19605 bp, 19 predicted proteins | sample 811161 | NCBI WGS metagenome assembly MDTB01 (sample SAMN05326650, study PRJNA326480) | marine metagenome | isolation source: seawater | place: Mediterranean Sea | collected 2009 | reverse complement strand
TTAAAAAAGTATCAATTTGTTTTTTTTTAATAATGCCAAACTGATAACCACAAGTTTGTATATTGAGGCTTTCTCTTTTAATATGATTAACAATAAAGCCTTCATATAAATTTCCTTCAAAAGTGAAAATTAAATTTTTAGGATCGTAAAGTGAGAGTACTTTTTTTATTTGCTCAAATACTCTTTTACTTGCTACTAAATTTAAATAATTAGATAAATTAAATTTAATCTTTTCTTTTGTAATAATTCTAAACAAACATGCTGTATGAATATCTATTTCTTTAATAAAGCCTAAATTTTGACTTAGAACAATATAATTACCAATTAATTTTTTTTTAATTTTATTTTTTTTTAATTTAATATGATCAATTAAAACAATTAATGTTTTTTTTTTATCTATTTTCCTACCAAGATTTCCAAAGTAAAAGTCATTATTAAAAGATATATTTTCATAATTTACAAGATGAGATATAATAATATTTTTAAAATATAAATTTTTTTTAATGTTTAAATAATTTTTTGAAAATTTGAAAAATTTATTTTTTATGTAAAAAATGTATTTTAACAAATTTTTGAATTAAATTAATTTATTACTTTTTCTTTAGAATCATATTTTGTTAATATGAAATCTTCACCTGTTCCTAACATATTATAAAGTTTATGATCTTTATCATTTGTCCAAACTATAGCTTCGGGGTCATCATATAAAAAATCGCAATTTTTGCAGTATTCGATATCATCAAAATTTTTGCTTTCATGTGCTTCTCTCAATTTTTGATACTCTTCTCCCCAATACACATCCTCAAATGAAGAATTATCTAAATGTCCTAAAATACTTTTTTCTTCATTTGGAGGGCCTAATGTTTGACAGCACGGAACTACAGAGGAAGTTCTTCCAGGTTTTCCACCTGCTCTTACAGTGAGTTCAGGTGCAAAAGGCCTGCCACAAGTTCTTCTATCAGTTGGCTTTCTGGCATTTTTGTTATTATAATTTCCACTCCAATTGTGCATTTTCCAAATATAAGCTGTGGACTTCACGATATTAATAACATTTTCTTGGTATAGTTTTATTTGTTCATCAATTTTACTATTATCAGTAATTAAGTGATAAGTGCTAACTTGAGTTTTGGCTTTTGTTTCATCAACATATTCTTTCAATTCAATTAAATTTGATTTTATAAGTTCAAAATTATCTATGTTCATCCATTCTTTATAAATTTCTCTATTATAGCCAATTACACTTATTCTTATGAAATCTATTCCAGCATCAACTACATCTTTCATAAACTGGCCTTTTAACCTTGCTCCATTACAGTACATAAAACATTTCAAGTTTCTTTTTTTCACTGCCTTTACATACTCTGGCAAATCTTTCGCCATCGTAGGTTCACCACTACCTTCTAAATTAATTTGAGGGGTTCCATATTTCGGTACTATTTCATCTAAAATTTTTTCAAAATCTTTAAGTGGCATTTTTCTCGTAAAATGCTTCCCCCTTCCAGGGTTTGATTGAGGGCACATTTGGCAGGTATAATTGCATCCACCAAATACTTCCATTACTACTCTTTTTAGATTTACTTTGTTTTCCATGAAGATATCTCTTAATATTTAATTAGAAAATATTGTCAAAATTTAAATTAAATAATGACACTACAAGCAAAAAATGTTCAAAGTATTGAGTTTTTTAGGTAATAATTGGAAATGAATTTCTTCTTTTGCATAGATAATCCAGACATCAAATGTAGGCTAACAATACCGAAATTCCAAAATGACACGAATTTGAATAAAAATATTGAACTTTTTTCTCTGACAATAAATAATAATAATACTTGGGAAATGTCAGTCCCTAAATACAGATCAGATGATGATTTTTTTTATATAGACGAAAATAATCATATAATAAATTCAATATATTTTTTGGCGAAAAAAGAAGAGGCCAAAAAAATTATCAAAGATAATGTTATTATAAATATTAATAGTATAACAGATACTAATCCGGCATTTAGAGCTAATTTAGAAATAGAAAATGCTTCTGGTGGATTTTCCTCTTACCAGTCAGACTACCCATTTAATATGACTAAATTAAATAGTGGAATTCTAAGTCCCCTAAATATCTTGCTTTCTAAAGAAGCTGAAAAAAATACAATATATTTTAGAAACATATTTCACAAACCTGAAATTAAAAATTGTAATTATTATATAATTGATTATCAAAATAAAAAAATATTAGACAAAGGTATAATACAAAAAAATAAAACAAATAAAATTAATATCAAAAATGAATTTATTGAAGAAAGCAATTATTTTTTTACGTCAAATATAAGTGGTATTCCTATTTATTGTTATGAAAAAAATAATCATATTAGTTTTGAACATACGCATCCTCCACATCAATATATATTAAGTAATGATAAATATATTTTAGTTAAAAACCTTAAACAAAAATTTCATGATATCATTAGCTAAAAGACTTTATAACAACTCACAAATTATTAAGTTAAGAAATTTACTTGGTTTTAATCCGGTTAAAATAAATACTTATCATATTAATTCTGATAGCTCAGTATCAGATGCATTTTTATGGAGGACAGAAAAAAATTTTACAACAATTTTTAAATTTACAGATTTATATAACTTATTTTTTAATGAACTGGGTAAGGTAAAAATAATTTTTTATGACAAAAATTTTCAAGAAATAAAAGAAATACAATTATCAGATATAAAACTCTACAATAATTTTATTATTGATAAAAATTTTTTGAATGGAATTGAAGATTATGGAACTTTTTATATTTTTCATGAAACTAATAAAAATATAAAATCAATTATTAGAAATAGTTGCTACACGGGTTTCAAAAAAGATAATGAGATATTTTCTTTTGTGCATGGAAATCTTCCTGTTTTGACAAATAAAACAAATATTAAATCAATGCATAACATTATTGGTAAATCTTTATTTTTTTACAAAAATTATAAAATTCAAAAAAACTTTTTAGACTATGATTTTTCAGAAATCTTTGTCCATAATCCAACAAATTCGAAAATCAATTTTTTTTTAAATAATACTAATCATACTTTAAATAAATATTGTTCTTTAATCTTAAAAGTTCAAAAAGAAAAAATTATTAACTTAAAATCTAAATGTTTTATCTTTAGACCAATAATTTTTAGTTATAAAAATAATTTTTTAGATGTACATCATGGATAACCATGTTTAGAAGATTAGTAAAAATCATATATAGTTTACTCAGTATTTTTGATTATATATTTATAAAATTCTTTAAAAAAAAAATTTTTTTGGTTCTTAAAGAGCTAATTGAAGAAAAATCATATGAAAAAATCAAAATAAAAAATAATGATATTTTTTTTTTCTGCCCTAATGATTTAATTTCTTGGAGAATACAGACTTTTTACACCAAAGAACCGGAAACTTTAGAATGGATAGATAATTTTAATTATAATGAAAATAAAAAAATAATTTTTTGGGATATTGGTGCAAATATAGGATTATATTCAATTTATGCTGCCATCAAATGGAAAAATATAGACATACACTCATTTGAACCATCATCGAGTAACTTAAGAATTTTAAGCAGAAATGTTAGTATAAATGACCTTCACAATAAAATTTTTATAAATCCAATAGCATTAAACGATGCTAACCAAAATAAATTTCAGTTAATGAATGAAACTACGTTTCTAGAGGGTTCGGCTCTTCATTCTTTTGGATCGGAATTAAACTTCGAAGGAAAGAAAATTGATGCCAAGAATAAGTATAAAATTATAGGATTATCTATGAACGATTACATAAAATACTTAAATCAAGAAACTCCAAATTATATTAAAGTAGATGTTGATGGTATTGAACATCTGATTCTTAATGGTGGTAAAAAAATTTTACAAAGTGATACGCTTAAAGAAATATGTATTGAACTAAATGAAAATTATATAGAACAAACAAATTTGAGTATGAAAATTTTGATGGAAAATAATTTTGAACTTTTCAAAAAAGAAAGGTCAAAATTTATTAAGATTTCAAAAGAATTTGATAAAAGTTTTAACTATTTTTTTAAAAAAAAATAGAACAAATCTAATATTTTGAAGCTCTACCACTTAATATCATAATTTATTTTTTTATTTAGAGAAAGACTGTTGATATCATCTCTAATTGTATTTTTATTCGAATAAATTATTTCATCATTTCTAAACTTATAATTGATATGTTTGTAATTTTTATAATCTGAATAAATTAGCACTGGTTTATTATAAATTAAAAACTCTTCTATTGCCGTTGAAGAATAGCTTATTAGCACATCATGAGTTGACAAATCATCTATAAAAAATTTATTTTTTGAAAAGTTAATATTTTCACTTTTGTTATTAGTAATTTCCTTAAAGCTTTTTAAATCACATTCTGGTCCATCTCTAAATCTTATAGTTAATTTATATTTATCTTGGTTACTAAAAAAAATAATTAAATTATTTAAATTATTAATGTACTCATTAAAATCTTCATATATCCATGGCCATTTGGATAAAGATTTAGGAGAACTAACATGAAGAAAATGTAAATAATTTTTATTTAGATTAGCTCTTTTTAAATTAGTATATTTATCACCGAATAATAATGGATCACTTTTAATAATTTTATTTATATCATCATAAAATGCTATTGCTTCAGCTGAAATTTTTGTTTGCGCAAAAATTTTATCTGCTAGTGGAGAAAATAGCATTCCACGACCGCTAATTTTGTTAACAAAACTTGAATACTCATCGCTTGGTGTAGACATTGATCCGTGAGGAACTAAGAAAGTTTCGAAATTAAGTTTTTTTGAATTATTTGCAACTACTGTAGGCAAATCATATCTTAATTGATCAGTATAAAATTTTTTAATATTAATTTTTGATATAAATTTAGAAAAATTCTTTTCAATTTTAATTTGCACATTGCAATAATTTGATAAAAGATTTTTAAGATATTTCTTGAGATATGATAAATTATCATCAAATAAGCCTTCTAAGATGAAATCGATTTGATTCTTTACATTCTTTGTTTCAACTTTTTCATCTGGAAAACATGAAAAATAAAAATGTTTTTGTTTATTTAAAAATTTGAGTTTCTCTAAAAAATTTAAAAGCAAATGGTGAATATTAAAATCTTTGTAGCTTATAATCTGTATTATTTTTTTTTCTTTTTTTTCTAAAATTTTGAAAGATAATTTTTTACCGTAAACTAATGAGTTAATATAATTATTAGGAATTAAATAATTATTAAGAGTAATAATAACTTTTTTATAGAAAGAAACTTTTGCACTTTTTAAAAATACAAAAAAACCTTGATTTTTTTTTTTAATTATTTTTTTTATAAAAACTTCTAAAAAATCAACTTTATTATCATAAAATTGAATTTTGTTATTATATATCAAGGCATAATATTTTGCGTGTATAGAATTATAATGAATATATAAAAAGGAGAATAAACTAATAAAAAAAATATTATAAATATTCTCTTTTAATCCTTGGTCAAAATATTTTGTATTGTTAATGTTATTTTCAAAATTAAAGTATATTTTCTTTGAAGTATTTATAATTTTTTTTTGGTTTACAACTAACTCATCTGAGTCAATATTTAAAATTTCATAATTAAAATGATTTTCAACATATTTTTCTATACCTGGACTAAAAACAAATATTTTTTTTATATCTGATGTTTTTAATTTATTAAATTCTACAACATCATCTTTATCATATAGAAATATTGTTAATTCCTTTGTTTCAGGCATTTAAGGGCGTGGATAAGAATTTTTTTTTTTAAGTTTTGCTGGTACTCCATAATATAAACCTTTAACATTTAAATTTTTAACAACAGCTGAATTAATTCCAGTCATTATATTATTAGAAATTTTTAGCTTTTCTCTAATAATTGTACCAGACCCAATATAACATTCGGATCCTATAACCACATTTCCTAATACAGTACTATTGGGAGCTATATCTGTAAATGATCCCACTTTAACATCATGATGCAGATTGGATCTAACATTTATTTTACAGCAGTTTCCAATTTTTAAATTATTACCTAAAAAACAATAACTTTGTATAAATGAGCCCTTTCCTATCTTTATTTTAATGCCTTTAAATGCTCTATCAGAAATATAAGTTAAAATATTTTTTTTATATTTTTGTAAAAATTTCTTTCTTATATTTAAAGGTCCCATGGCGATACATATTTTTACCTTTGGTTTTTTTTTTAAAAAACTGTCAATTTTTGAAAAAGTTCCTAAATATCTAATATTTGCTTTCTTTTTGTTTCCAAAAAAGCCATGAATTTTATAATTAGAATTATTTAATTCTAAAATTATATCCTCTTCAGCTCCAATTAGTATAACATCTTTATTTGTCATAAAAAAAATTTATATATTTTTTGAAAGCATCTTCGTTTCTAATCTCAAGCCAACTTAGATAATTTTCAACTTTTAAAAGACCAACTTTTTTTCCAAGAAGACTGCCTTTTCTAATATATACAGGATAGGTAATACAACATAAACCATGTAAACCTACGTAGGTTTTCTTTTTGATTATTCTAGGTATATCGCCTTCATCAATTCTATTAATTTTTTTTGTTTCATCCTCTTTCCACAGCCAGCCACTCTCTTCTTTTGCTGCTAAAATTGTATCATATCCATTTTTTAATAACTCCTCTATGGCATTATCAACTAAATCTACATCTCTAAATGGAAATGTTTCTTCTAAATGAACTATTAAATCAGGAAATTGATTTAACCTCTCTATTTTGTTAATTGAAAATTTTTGTACCATTTCTAAATTAATGCCTGGATCAGATAATTTTTTAGGTCTAATAAAAGGACATTTAGCACCAAGATCTTGTGCTACTTTTTTTGTCAATTCATTATCTGTTGAAACTATAATCTCTTTTATATATTTTGATTTTTTTGCAGAATTGATCGTATGAGATATTAGATAGTTATTTTCATTTTTTATAGGGGCTCCTTTTGATGGAATAACGCAATATATATTTAAATCGTTTGGTTTAATATTACCCTCAACAAAATTTTTATCCTGTTTTTTAATTATATTTACTACATTTTTTAGCCGTTCAAGATTTCCATCTTGGTGAATACCATGATAATGATAAACAGATGCCTCAGGTTCATAAATCAACTTATATCCTGCATCAATAATTTTTTGACCCCATATCCTATCTTCTATATTTGAAATTTCGTCATCAAACTTTATTTGTTTCCAAATACTTTTTCTTATCATTGAATTTGCATTGTGGAAAAAACTATCTTTTATTTGAATTTTCTTGTCTAAACCGAAAACAAGAAATAAATCTCTCTTATCACTATCTCTAGAAAATTCCATTGGTACTTGTCGTCCATAAGCACCGGCAACATATTCGTCACTAAAATTATTTAGTAAATTTTTTAACCAATTTTCCTCAATTGGTATACAGTGTGCTGACAAGCAAACTATATATTCGCCAACACTTTGTTCAATACCTTTGTTTAAAGCAAAGCCTGGAAGATAATTATCAATAAAAATTATTTTTTTTACCCCTTCTAATTTTGCCTTTTCTACAGTCTTATCATTACTATTGTTGTCAACTAAAATAATTTCATAATCTTGAAATTTTTGTTTTCTAATAGCTTTTAAACATTTTGATATCCATCTCTCTTCGTTTTTTGTTCTGATTATTATAGATACTTTTGGATTTTTCATGATAATTTTATTTGAAATTGCTCAGACATTTTTTTTAATTTAATAAACAAATCTTTATCTACTGGTATACCTGATATATTCCTTTTCCTTTCAGTTTTATATTCAACATCATTTGGCAAATAAATTTTATCCTTCTTTTTTGAAGTTTTTTGTTTTCTTATCTGTTTTGACATTTTACCAAGGTTATTAATAAAGTTTTTTTTACTTACAAAAGAATCTGTTCTTAATACAATATAAAATTGTCCTAACTTCCTTGGTTTTTTAATACTGCTCTTATACATTGGTGGAATATTTGAACCAAAACGCATTCCTAAAAATATTGAACATAAAATTTCAATCATTGCTGCTAAGCCAAAACCCTTGTAACCACCAATAGAGGTTAAACATTCCGCAACATTTGGGTTGGTTGTAATTTTTCCATTTTTATCTACCGCAGTTCCAAATAATAATTTTTTTCCTAACCTTCTGTAATTTAATAATTTATTCCAATTAATATTTGTTGTAGCCATATCTAAACAAAATGGTTTCTTTGCGGGCCCAGGTGAAGCAAAACAAATTGGATTAGTACCGAAATAGGGCTTTCTCCCACCAAATGTTAGTTGTAATGAGTCTGCGTGAGTAAAGGCAAAAACAGTATATCCTTTATTTACACCATGAAGGGCAATACTCGCTAGAGCTCCTGGGTGACTTGAATTAATAACACCTATTGAGCATATCCCATTTTTTTTGGCTATTTGACACCCTTTTTCAATAGCTTTAATACCTGCAGAAATTCCATAACCATTATCAGCATCTAATAAATAAGTTGAGTTAAATCTTTTATAAAATTTAAACTTAGGCCTAGGATTTTTTCTCCCATGAATTGCTGATGAAACATAATGAGGTAAAAGATTAATACCATGGGAATCTGTACCTCTTAAAGATGCATTGCATAAACCTTCTGATACATATTTAGCACAAAAACTATTTACACCACTTTTTTTTAAAACATTTTTTGAAAATTTTAGTAATTGATTATATTTAATAAACTTCATTATTTTATATTAATCATTTTACCATTAAATTTTATACTTTGATTAACTGCTTCAATAACCTTTGTTGTAACTAATGAATCATAAAAAGTTTTGTTCAATAAATTTAAATTTTTCTTTTTACTTTTGATGTTATCAAAAAAATTAATTATACTTTTGACTCCATATCCATTGAAAAATAATTCATTACCATGAAACAAATTAGTAAAATATGGATTTATATGTTTAGCTCTATGACCTTCCTCAGTTAAAAAAACCCCCCTATTTTTTTGATCAGAAAAATACTTTAATTTTTCACCTACAAAATGAATTTTCTGATCCGAAGTAGATGTAGATGAATTAGGATCAATCCAACTTGTAATAATATAAGAATTAAATTTTTCCTTACCTTTTCTCCATTCAATATTAGCTTGTACGCAATCAGGGGAGTTTATTTTATTTTTTTTTAAATATCCTGTTTGTTCCCATGCCCAAACCTTTTTTGGCTGATATCCAGTTATGTAATAAATCAAATCAACATAATGAATCCCAAGATATTGAAAGCTGTTACTTTTCGATGACCATTTTTTAAAATATTTTTTTGGAATAATGTTTTTTTGACTGTACTCTATAGTGCAGTATTTTAATGCACCTAATCTTTTTTCATTAATTAATTTTTTTAAAATTAAATTAGCTTCATCAAATCTTTTATGAAATTCAACTTGATAAATTTTTCTTCTACCTTTTGATAAATCTATAAGCTTTTTGGCTTCAATACTTTTAGGCACTAATGGTTTTACAACTAATAAGTTTTTATTTTTCAAAATTATGTGTTTACAAATTTCAAAATGAGTATGATCGGGCGTTGCAACAATAACGGCGTCTGGATCATTATTTTTAAGAGCTTGTTGATATAATTTCAAATCCTTGCCAGGATAAAAATGTATAGCTTTTTTTTTTAATTTTATTTTTAGCTTTCTGGCTAAAGTTAAAGTTTTACGAACACAATCTTTTGAACTTGCGCTTTGAGTACTTACAAAACATATTTCATCAACCAAATTTTTTTTAATTGACTCTAGTAAACCCGGAATAATGGTCCCATGATCATTTTCTTTTGATCCCCTCACATACATTCCACTACCTATAACTAATAGTTTCATCTTAAAAAATTTCTTTTAACATATTTTGCAATTGCGAGACATGAAGTTAACCCTGGCGATTCCATTCCAAATAAGTTTATCCAATTATATTTATCAACTTTTTTTATGTAAAAGTCGGTATATGATTTGGAATTTGTTTTAATCTTAGGTCTAATTCCTTTCTTAAAATATTTAATTTTTTTTGTATCTAATTTACTGTTTATTTGCTTTAAGAATTTGGCAAATTTAAGTTTTGAATTTCTTAAATTAATTTTCCCTTTTTTTTCAACACTAGGGCCAAATATATATTCATTATTAATTGTAGGTGTAATATCGACTCTTTCTGTATTTTTTTCAGGTTTCATTGCTGGGTATATTATTCTTCTAATTTTTAAATTCTCTCTAGTTTTAAAATATAACCCTGTTACCAATTTATCTGATGGAAAGACAGTATTTTTGAAACTTTTTTCTGCAATGCCTATAGCTCCTACGCCTGCTGCATTTATAACGTAATCAAATTTTTGTTTTTTGATATTTGAAAAATATATTTTTTGATTTTCAAAATATCCATATGAGATTTTTTTATTGTAAATAAATTTTACTCCATTTTTTTTACAAAGAGTAAATAATTTTCTCATGAAATCATTTACATCAAAAATTCCTGCGGACTTAGATAAAAGTGCATGCTTAGCTTTTATGTTTGGCTCAATTTTTTTTAAAGTTCTTTCTGCAATGATTTTTACATCATTAACATCATTTTTTTTGGCATTTTTATACATTTGTTTTATTAATTTATAATCTTGTAATGAATTACCAATGAATAATTTTTGTGTATTTTTGAATGAAATTTTATTTTTTTTACAAAAACCATAAATCATTTTTTTACCCTGAACACATAAATTAGCTTTTAAAGAATTGTTTTTGTAATATACGCCAGAATGAATTACCTCTGAATTTTTACTAGAAGCTTCTAACCCAAAATTTTTATTCTTTTCAACTAATAAAACTTTAAATCTATTGTTTTTTGAAATTTCGTATGCGATGGATAAACCAATCACTCCACCTCCAATTATTAAAATTTTTTTCATTATATAACCTTTTTTAAAATTTTAATAAAAAGCTTCATTTCTTTTAAGGGCCCTAATGTTACCAATATTGAGTTTTCAAATATTTTGTCAAAACCATAGCGTACCGATATTTTATTTTGTACTAACTTTTTATAAACTACTTTTGCAATATTTTTTTTATTAAATTGAATCAAAGCAAAATTACCATTGATTCCGCCAAATAAGGTCAAATTTATTTTTTCAAGTTCTCTTTTAAGATATTTAAAACCCAGTTTAACACTCTTAACGTAATCTTTTACTATATGATTATTTTTAATGATAAATTCTGCCGTTGAAGCTGATAAAATATTCGTCTCATAACCACCTTTAACAGTATTAAAAATTTTTATGTTATCTTTAGAAGAAACCATATAGCCAATTCTTGCACCTGCTAAACCATAAGCTTTGGAAAAAGATCTCATTACTACTAAGTTATTATATTTTTTTATAAGAGATAAATAAGTTTGTTTTCCAAAAGGATAGTAAACTTCATCAAGAGCAAGAATTATGTTTTTTTTTGAAAGTTTTTTTAGAAATAGTTTAATTTTTTTTAAATCAATATCTCCTTCAATTGGAATATTTGGAGTAGGTAAAAAAACAATTAAAGTATTTTTATTAACCAGTTGAAAAATTTTATCATATTCTAATTTGAGGCATTCATCATAACCATAAGTCCGTGATTTTACATTATAAATTTTAGAATAAATATTATAAAGAGCAAAGCTTGGTTCAGGATATATAATTTCGCTGTTTTTTTTTATATCTAGAGAGTCCATTATATTCTTGATTGCACCTGATACACCCTCCGTAAATAGTAGATTATCGGGATGAATTTTTAAAGAGTTGGCAAGTATAAGATATGAGCTTTTTAAATTTGGATAATGGTTAAGTTTCTTTTTAAAAATATATTTTGCAACTTTATCTTGATAAAATTTAGATAAACCTATGATATTTTCATTTCTATCTAAATTTAATTTATATTTTGACCTATCGGAATAATTATCTACCCTTTTAATATTTCTTAAATGTTTTTTAACTTGGATCAATTTATTTATAGTATTTTAGCTTAAATTTAGATTTTCTTAGCAGGATTGATAAAATTTTTAAGTCACTTTCATACTTTACTATCAATCCAGCTTCACGACTTACTGGAAAATAACCAACTTTACCATGTAAAATAGCATTTTTATTTTTGTTATATGATTTAATAAAGCTTTTTGATTTCCACATCATTTGAGAATAGACCATTATTTGTAAAGGTTTAAGATCCTGAGTTTTCATAAATTTAGAATTAGTTTTAAAATTTATAGGTTTTTTATTTATTAATGCATGATTAAAATGTTCATTTATAGTTATTAAACTATTATATTTTTTTTTTATAAAATACTTAACTGCATTTTGTATTTCGAAGGAAGTTTGAAGCGGTGCAATGGAATTGATCCATACCAAAATATCGCACTGATGTTTTTTTAAAAAGTCATATACCACATCGTCGGATTTTGTATTTGAAGAACCTAATTTTTTTGGCCTTAAATAAAAATTTATTTTATTTTGATGAGCAATTTTTTTAAAAACTTTATCATCTGAATTTATATAAATTTCTTTAAATATTTTAGATTTTTTGGCTGCATTTATAGCATAATAAATAAGTGGCTTTTTATTTAATAAAGATAAATTTTTTTTTTTTAGTCTTTCGCTTCCAATTCTAGCAGGTATCATTGCTAAAATTTTCATTATTTTCTCTCTCTAATTACTTTACAAGGCACTCCTGCGGCTATAGAGTCTTGAGGAATATCTTTGTTAACAAGAGAGTTGGCTCCAATAATAGAGTTTCTGCTTATTTTAACTCCTTGTAAAATTGATACACCACAACCAATCCATACATTATCTTCGACTATGATAGGTTTTGTAGTTACGCCCTGATTTTTAATTAAATCATCTTGATCTAAAAATTTATGGCTTGAAGTTATAAATTTAACGCTGTTTCCAATTGATACATTGCTACCGATAATAATTTCATCCTGAGAGTCAAAATAACAAAACTGATGGATAGATACCTTGTTCCCAATTGATATGTTTTCTGGAAAATTTATCACAACGCTATCCAATATATTAAAATTATTTCCAGAGCTTTTAAATAAATACTTATAAAAGTAATTTCTTATTTTTATTGAATAATTGTATGGATTATACCTTATAAATAAAATTAATTTTCTTATAATTTTTTTAAGCATGCTATTCATTTGATAAAATATCTATAATTCTTTGGTTAGCTCTACCATCCATATATGGGTCAAATTTTTTAATTATTTTGTTCCAATTACCAAAACCACTATTAGATTGTTTATTTTTATCGTCAATAATTTTGGCCCAAAGCAAATTCCAATCTGCGTAAACTATATCTAGATTATTTTGATTAAATAAACTTTGTTTTGCTCCAAAATAATCAAACATTAGCGATTTGCAGCCAACTAATGCTGATTCTAAAGCGGCAGTACCCGCCAATAATGTATCATGAATAGTTATATCACTTGCCATCGCTACCTGAGCTGGAATATCTTCAAAATTTTTAACATGGTGAACCGCATAGTCATTTAATAAAATACACTTTTTTGAATTTATCGCTTTTTCTAGCAAGTCATTGGATATATTGCTTAATTTTAAATTTATAATTTTAGGTTTTTTTGGTTTTATTATTATTCCAATATCCTCATGTGTTAAAATTTTATTTAATAAAAATTGATATCCTCTATCTGAAATATGATATCCCATTTGAAACATACTATCTGCATAATAGCCTTGGTCAAAAAATCCAATTATATATTTAATTCCATTAGAAGTAAGCTTGTATCTAAGTTCTTCAGCTTTTGTTTTTTTATTTTTAAATTTATAATCACAAATATATCCAGGATTAAATATTTTTTTTAATTTTGAATTTTTAGTTTTAATATAATTACAATTGTTAAAACTAAAAAAATTATCATAAGCATCAATATTAACGTGAGATGAATAATCTTCACTAAAAGACATTGTAAAGCCATAAGAACTTCCATTTATTTTATCAATAGCTGAAACGGCACTAGATGAAAAAACTTGCGATACATAACACGTCATAAATTTTTCAACTTTGAATTTTTTAAAAATTTTATAGAAAATTTTTTCTTCAAATTTAAATTGAACAAACAAACTATTAATTAAAGATCCTTTTTTTATATACAAGAAAGACTGAAAAAAAGTTTTAATTATAAATAATAAAAAGAAGAAAGAACAATAATTATAGAAATTTATAATATTACTTTCTTGATTATTATTTTTATCTGATAAAAATAAAATATTCTCATAAAATGAATTATGAAAAAATAATTTTGGTTTATTTATTTCATAAGAATCTAATACTGCTATTTTATATTGACCATTAATAAAATTTTTATTTTTAAAAGAACCATACAATAATTTTTTAATTATATATGTTAAAATATAAAAAAAATTATAATCAAAAATACCAACAAATTTAAATTTATTATTTTTATCTGAAAAATTTTTTTTAATAAAAAAATTAAACACACTATTATCTATATAAAAAATTTTGTTTTTTTCTTTAAATAAAATATTACATGCGTAAAAAAAAACTAAAAAGTTTTCTACAGTAAAGTTTCCAATGCACTTATGGTTGCTAAAAAATTTAACTAAATAATTTATAAAATTTTTCTCTTCATTTATTTCAAATTTAAATTGATCTAGATATTTATATACAAAATTGTCGACTTTTTTATTTTCAATAATTTCAGTTAAAATTATTTGATTATTAATTTTAATATCTTCAATTTTCCAATTAATTTTTTTAATATTTGATAATTTTAATAATTTGATAATTTTAGATAAAAAACTCTTATTTATGTAATAAATTTTTTTTTTTTTTAAAAAACTTATGAAGATTAATCTTAGATATAATTTTTGACTTAAAATTATTGTTTCCATAAATTAATTAATCCCATATAGGTAATTCTATCTCTTTTATAATTTCTTTTCGGGCATTCTTAAGGCCATCTCCAATAAAATTTAATAAATTAGCCGTTGCGACCGCATTAATTCTTTTTTTCTTTAATCCTTCCAATAAATGCATCCAATTTCCTGCTCCACCTGCAATAATAATTGGATTATTTGTATAATCACCTATTGTAAATAATAAGTTTTTACAAAAACCTTGTCCAGTTCCGTCCTTATCTACTGAATTTATGTAATACTCACCAACTATTTCATTAAGATCATCTTTAAAAACATCGCTTAATTTGCAAGTACATGTTCCATTTTCACTATCATATACATTTAATAAATTATCTTTAATTTTAATATCAATGGAACCAACAATGCTCTGTTGACCAATAATATTTTTTATATCTTTTAAAATATTTTTATTTTCTCTTAATAACTTATTGCAAACTATTTTATCAGCACCTGATCTTAAAATTTTTCTAGCATCATCAATAGATGAGATTCCACCGCCAGCGGCAATTGGTATAAATATATTTTTTGAAATTAATTTAATAACATTGCAAAAATTTTCAAAATTTTCTTTTTTTTTTCTAATGTTTAAAATAATTAATTCATCTATGTAAGAAGATATTTGAATAAAATTATAGTTTTTTAGTAACCATTCAATATTACCTACTTTCTGCAATGAAAAATTTCTCGTTAGATAAAAAAATCCATCACTATAAAGTAATGTAAAAATAATCCTTTTTTTAATCATAATTCTAAAAAATTTTTTAAAAGATTTAACCCATTTGTTTGACTTTTTTCAGGGTGAAACTGTGTTCCAAATATATTTTGATTTTGAAATGAACAAATAAATTTTTTTCCATAACTACAATAATCTAATTTAATATCTTGAACACCTGAGCTGATATCTAAAAAAAATGAATGGACAAAGTAAAAATAATAATTTTTTAATTTATGATACAAAATATTATCTTTGTGATTTTCAACTAAGTTAAAACCAATATGGGGTAATTGTAAATTAGTCACTAAGTTCAAGCTCTTTATTTCACCATTTATCAATCCTAATCCTTGAATTCTATTTTCTTCATTTCCTATATTTGCCATCAGTTGCATGCCGAGGCATATACCTAAAATTTTTCTTTTTTTTATAAAAGCAATCTCTTTTATTGCCTCATCAATTCCTAATTCATTTATTTTTAACATTGCCCTATAAAAAGAGCCTACACCTGGTAAAATTACTATTTCACTATTTTTTATGTCATCAGGTTTTGAGGAAACTTTGGCTGCATAACCTAAAAAATTAATTGCATTAACAATGGATAATATATTTCCTGCTCCATAATCAATAATTGTAACTGTTCGCATACTATTTAAATTTCAAAATCTTTGTCTATTTCGAATTTTGGCTTCCAAATTTTCGTCTTATCACACTTATAAAATAAATTTTTATTTACCCATTTACTTAATACTTCATCAAATTCTTGTTTTGTGATTTCATAGTATGATAGATATTTTTGAATATAATTTTCAGGGTAATGTCCATCATATAATTTAACAAGATTAACACCCTGATCTCTTGTCATTGCGCCCCTTCTTATTTCAATACCAGCATCTTGTGTAGCTCTTCCAAAACCAAATTTGAGATACATTAAATATGTATGTAAGTCATATAACGCTTGATCAGTTTGTGCAAAATTTGTAAACGTTGCAAAATTTGTATCTTCCGACTCAATTAACCCACATTTATCTTTTGCAATTAAATAATTTCTATAAGAGTCCCATGGTTCAAAATAACTCCAATGAGTTATATGAAGGTTTTTTTCGTCAGCATCTGGCAATTCAAACCAATAAGTGCTTTTATTTTCACTCTTTAAATTTTTATAAATCTTTGAATAACCATCCTCTAAAAAAATTCTACGAATTTCATCTAAAGTTACTCTGGATGTTTCTTTATTCAGATCACCGCCGTACTCAACCTCTCCATTTTCACCGTAAAATATTAAAGGAATTTTAAAATTTAAAGAAATTCTTACAACGACAGAAAAAATAGAAACTAGCCATCCATAATATGGAAAACCCATTTCTATAAAACCCTTTTTATTAAATACCCTCATAACATCTTCGTCCGGGGTAACGTGAATATGATCATATCCAGATCTAACAAAGGTTTCTAAATTCTGGTTTCCAGTTTTTAAGGTTAAAGGTGGTCTTGAGGTGACAGTGAGTGGTTTCATGCCATATTCATGTTTCAATTTATATGACACATAACTGCCATCTTTACCTCCACTAACTGGTACAATGCAATCAAACATATTATTTTTAGATTTATAATTCGTAATTAATTTTTCTAATTCTTTAGACCTAACTGACCAGTCAAAAGTTTTTTTTTTTTCAGACCATACACAAGCATTACAACGCCCGAGATCATCAAATTTTATTCTAGGCCTTGTAGACATATTTAAACAAGTTTTGCACCAAAAAATTTTTTTCATTTTAATGGTAGAACTCTTCCGATTGGTTTACCGTAAACTTTTTTAAGTGTATATTTAGAATATTTATTAATTGATATTGCACTTTTATCATTTAAAAAATCTTTAATTTTCCACATTTGGCCTTCGTACCATGAACCAGGAAAATGTAGAAAATAATTGTTTAACAAAGTAGCTTCGATACAATCTTTTAAAATTCGATTTTTTTTTTCTTTTAAAATGTATAAAAAAGGATAGTTAACAGCCATTTCGTAAAACCATAGTGCTTGAAACTTATAATTAAGTAATTTTACTTTTTTAGAATTAAATATTTCATAATTATAAATTGGCTCATCGCCACCACCAGTTAAGGTTTTAATTTTTTTGTTATATTTATAAAACCAAGATTTCATTAACTTTGCGAAATTATTAACATTAAAAACTATAACTCCTGCACAAGCATAATCTTTCTGTGGTTTTAATTTATGATACAAATACTTTTGTTTAATGCTCATAAATAAAGATGAATCTAAAGCATAATTTTTTGAATAATATTTATTTCGTAAAAAAGATACTCTTCTTCTTGCATGATCTAAATTATACGGAAGATTAAAACTTTCAGAAATTAACGAAATCTTTTTTTCATCATGAAATTTAAAAATATTTGGAGAATTTGGATTTATTAAAATGTCTGTATCTAAATAACATAAATTTTTAACCTTGATCTTACATGATTGAATATAATCACCAATCAACATTTTTTGCCATGTTGCTTTTTTCCAATACTTATTATTTTTTTGAATTAAATCTTTTTTTATTACAATAAGACCAATTTTATTTTTTTGGCAGTATTTCTTCCATAAAGGAAAGGAAAATTTCTTCCAATCGCTATAAACTTTATTACCAATAGCTATAGTGACTAAATAATTTTGATTATATGATTTAATTAATAAATCGTGAAATGTCATTAAATTTTCTTGCCTAGTGCCCTCATCCAGTCAATCGAAGCCTTATCTCCTTTTTTAGCCTTAGATCGTATTTTTGAAATACTTTCAGAAGGTATATATACCTTTTCAGATGGAAAATAATTTTCTTTAAAAACTATTTGAAATGAATTTTGGTTATTATCTACATTATACTGATAATAATATCTAAAGTTATTATTTGTATTTTTTCTAAAAATATAAGAGATGCTAACATCTTTAATTTTCGTTAAATCAAGCACAGAAAATAAATCTTTATTGCAAGGAATAATAAATTGATCATATTCATTTATGTGAATTAAATAACATGAAAAAACTATTGATAAATTATTTGCAGCTGCATACCCTTCAAAAAAACTTTTATCAAAGTTAAAAAAACCATTTCCTCCATAAACAGATTGGAAAATCCAAATAAATCCATTTTTTTTGCAAAGCTCATACATGGTTTTATATGACTCCCCGACATTAAATACATGTTCGTTATTTCCAAAATCAGTTACTAAATCATAAGAATTTTTTAATTTTTTATTTTTTAAAGGATAATTTAAATCAATATAAAGTTTTGATCTTTTATTTATATCTGAGCAACTATATTTTTTTATACCCAATTCTTTCCAAAAATATTTTGTTGAAATTCTTTTTCCTTTCGGAAATTTTTTAAGTATTTGAAAATTTTTTTTATCGTATTTAATCCCTGCTTGTTTAAAAGAGTGATTTAGCTGGTTATATGAAACTCTAAGTTCTTTAGTTCCTAAATCAAGAACGTTAGAAAGTTCTTTGAATTTTCCACTATTAAATAACTCTAATGCAATATTAATTAACCCGATCTTCATAACAATTAACTATTTTAATGATTATTAATTGTCAATTTATAATCAAAATACTAATTTATTAGCCTATTTAAAGATTTAACAACATACTCAATCTGCTTTGCATTCATCTGGGGGAATATAGGTAAATTCAAAATATGTTTTGATATATACTCTGCGTTTTTGCAATTAAGCTTCCTAAATTTATTTTTTCCATTTTTGTATAAATTTTGTTTATATATCGGTTTGGGATAAGCAATTCTAGTATCTATCGAATAATCTCTTAAGAGTTTTTTTGAAACATAATCTCTATTTTTAATTAAAATAGGATAAAAAAAGTTTGCATTG
>MDTB01207502.1_pt1 | contig 19608 bp, 22 predicted proteins | sample 811161 | NCBI WGS metagenome assembly MDTB01 (sample SAMN05326650, study PRJNA326480) | marine metagenome | isolation source: seawater | place: Mediterranean Sea | collected 2009 | reverse complement strand
CAGAGTGTTTTTTTGACTCTTCTATTGAGTGATAAAATAGTAATGTAAGTGGTGCGTAAGAGCGATATTTACTGCTTATTGAAGTCATAAGACTGAATGAGTTATATTTATCATAAACTATTAATATTAATGCTCCTATTTCTCCAGACTCTCTATCTTCAGCTGATAAAATATAACCACTTTTATTTTTTGAAATAGCATCTGTCAAATTTTTAAGTGTAGTTAATTTATAAAATGGTTTTTCTTTTTTTTGTCTTAAGCTTTCTTTATGATGATTGAAAAATTCCTCAGCAGAAACTACATTCATTTTCACATTAAATTTTTTTCTTGCTTTTTTTAAGTCACGTAATTTACCTCTTGAGAAAATTTTCAATGTATCTTTTTCTTTAATATTTTTAATCTTATAAGTATAAAAAGTTTTTTGATCAAAGCCATTCCAGTAAAAAGGAAGCCAGTTATTCACTTCAGAAAAGAATGACTGATTGAAATAATCAAAATTAGGAAGTTGATTAATTAACTCAAATATAATTTTTCTATACTCCTTGGGATTTTTGTCATAAAAAAGTTTATATTCTTCTTTTGAAAAGAAATATCCAAGTTTTTGAGTAAATGGTGGTTGTATCATTAATTTAAGACCAAATTTTTTTTTTATATAAAAGGGTAAAGCAGCAATAATTTCATTATCTTTTTTATAAATTGCTACATCCCAATTTAGTTTTCCACACACTGAGTCTAACCACCAGCTTTTATGAAAAATATTTATTGAGCTATCGTGGCTTTTGCAAAAATTAATATATTCTGATTTAGCGCTATTCATATTTTTTTTATTTAATTTGATCAAACATTTTTTTATAAAAAAAAATTTGATTTCTTGCTATCACTTAAAAAAGTTTTGACTGTTTTTAATGATAATTCTTTTGTGGAGGATCCAAAATTCTCAATTTTTTTTATCATATCAGGTGGCATAGTTATTATATGGCATTTTAATTGTTTAGCCTGGATATAATTATATACCTCACGGGTGCTTGCCCAAAGAATTTCAGCGTTTTTATACTTCTTTGCAAATTTAATACTTTTTTTAAATACTTGGACTGGATCCTTTCCGGACTCGCTAAGTCTTCCTGCAAATATCGATATGATAACTTTTGTTTTCTTATCAATTTTTTTTAAAATTTGTTTGACTTGATCCTGCCCATAAACTGCGGTGATATTCAATTTAATTTTTTTTTTATTCAATGTATTTATGAGTTTCCCTTGAAATTCACCTTTTGAATTAATGACTGGAATTTTTATATAAATATTTTTATCCCAACTATGAATTTGTAAAGCTTGTCGCATCATATTTTTTTCATCGTCAGCTAAAACTTCTAATGATATTGATTTATTTAATTTCTTTAGATTATTTAAGATTTTTTTACAATATTCTTCATAATTTTTTGCCTTAGCTTTCCTTATTAAGGAAGGATTAGTTGTGAAACCTCTAACGATTTTTTTTTTTTATATTTATTAATTAAACTTATGTCTGCTATATCACAGTAAATTTTTGTCATTTTATGTAAATTTTTAGGTATATACTTTTTTATAAGTTGTCCAGAAATTTATTAGTAAATTTGTTATTTTGATATCCTTAATAAAGTATATTAATTAGAATATACTTTATGATAAAAATTGTAGGCGATATTATTTTAGATACCTGGATTAAAGGAAACTATGATAAAATTTCACCAGAGGCACCAGTTAAAATTTTAGAACAAACAAGTATAAAACATAACTTGGGTGGAGCTGCAAATGTGGCTGCAAATTTAAGGGAGTATTATGAAAATATTAAATTATATGGAGCTATCGCTAATGATTACTCTGGTAATAAAATTTTACAATTATTAAAAAATAAAAAAATTAAATTTTTCATAAACAATAATCTTACAACTACTACTACTAAAATAAGGCTAACAAAAAAAAATGGAGAACATATAACTAGGGTTGATGTAGAAGAAATTAAAAATAACAATAAAATTGAAATAAATTTTATTAAAAATTTAAAAACAAAAGACTCTGTTCTAGTAATTGATTATAATAAAGGCTTAGTAAATTCCAAATTTTTTAAAAAAATACTTAATAAAAATAACAATGTTTTTGTTGATCCCAAAAATAAACCTAGTTTATTTAAAGGAGCATATTTAGTAAAGCCAAATATGCATAGAGTTAAGAATTGGCTTGGTTCTTTTTCTAAAAAAAAATGTTTTAAACTTTTAAAAAATAATAAATGGAAATGGCTTATAGTAACTGATGGACCTAATGGTGTTCATATATTTGGACAAAATAATAAATATACTAAAGTGCCTGTTTCGACAAATAATCTAAAAGATGTAAGTGGAGCTGGAGATACTTTTTTATCAACGCTAGTTTACTTTCATCATATTGGTCTAAATATTGAACAGTCATGTGAAATGGCAGTAAGAGCATCAACAAAAGTAGTTGAAAAAATAGGGGTTGCAACTATTACAAAAAACGAAGTTCTATATGAAAAAGTATTTACAAACGGAGTATTTGACATTCTACATAAAGGACACTTTAAACTATTTAAATTTTGCAAAAAAATTGCAAAAGAGCTAGTTGTTGGAATTAATTCAGACTCTAGCGTTAAAAAGATTAAGGGGAATGAAAGGCCATATTTTGAATTAAGACAAAGAATTAAAAATTTAGAAAAAATAGGAATTATAGATAAAATAATTCCATTTAATCAAAAAACACCTTTGTCATTAATAAAAAAAATTGAACCTGAAATTATAGTAAAAGGTGGTGATTATAAAAAAAAAGATGTGGTTGGAAATAAATATTCAAAAATTTTTATTTATCCTACAATCAAAGGATACTCTTCAACAAAAGAAATAAATAAATTAAGAAAATGAAAGTCTTAGTTACAGGTCATAAAGGATTTATAGGAAAAAATTTTTTTAATTTTTTGAAAAAAAAAAAAATAAAAGTTTACGGTTATGACTATAAGTATAAGAAGAAATTTCCAAAAATTAAAAGTTATGACTGGGTTATACATCTAGGAGCGGTATCAAGCACTACAGAGACAAACATTAAAAAAATTATGAGACAAAATTTGTTTTTTAGTAAAAAACTTTTGAAAGAATGCATAAAATATAATGTAAACCTTCAGTATGCAAGTTCTGCGAGTGTTTATGATGAAAAATTAGGATTTAAGGAAACCTCAAAATGCAAACCTAAATCACCCTATTCTTTAAGCAAATATTTATTTGATGAGCATGTTAAAGACTTGAAATGCAAAATAATTATTCAAGGTTTTAGATATTTTAATGTATTTGGTGCTAATGAAAATAATAAAGATGATCAAGCATCTCCGGTGTACAAATTCATTAAACAAGCAAAAAAAGATAAAATTATAAATTTATTTTATAATAGTAGCAATTATAAAAGAGATTTTGTGTTTGTAGGAGATATCTGCGAAGTACAAAAACAAATGCTTAAAAACAAAGAGAGTGGACTATTTAACATTGGAAGAGGCAAAGCTGTAAGCTTTGAAAATATAGCGAAAGCTGTAGCTAAAAAATTTAACTGCCGAATAAATTATATCAAAATGCCTTTAAAAATAAAAAAACATTATCAGAAATATACAAGGGCAAATATTTCGAAAATAAGAAAATTAGTAAAAATTAAATGGTGTGATCCAATAGAATATATTAAACGAAATGAGAGTATGACTATTTAATATTATTTTGAATAATTTCAAAAACATCATTTGGAGATATTAAACTCATAGAAGACTTTCTAATAAAAAAACTATTAGAACCATGAGGTTTATTCTTTTCGAATTTTGTTGGACCAAATAAGCTTAAATTTTTAAGACTCATTGAATCTGATAGGTGTAAAATACTACTATCATGACAAATTATAAACTGTGAATTTTTCAAAATAGAAATTAACTCTTCTATGGTAGTTTTGGATATAAGATTGAGCACTCTACTACTTGATGGAATATTTAAAAAATTTTTACCATCTCCATGATCTCCAACAAAAATGATATAACTATCTTTATAATTATTTAACAAAATTTCTGTTAAAATTTCAAAATTTTTAGAGGGCCAATTTTTTGAAAATTTACCAAAATTATTTAAACCATTCGCACAAAAAGGTTGTATTACAAAATATTTAATATTTTCTAATTTAAGTTTTCTTATACAATTAAAATCGCCTGGGTGATCAAAATATTTTGAAAAAATGTTTTCTTTAATTTGATTTTTTGAATTCAAAATTGGTTGAATAAATTTATTATTTATTTCAATTTCATGTATATTATCAGGAACTTTAATTTTAATAAAATTAATATTATTAACTTTAGCAAATAATAAGAAAATTATTTTCTTTAAATAATTTAGTCTTTTGAAAAAATTTTCTGATAGAATAATATTTTTTTTTGGAAAAAAAGAACAAATCAAAAGAAATAATAAATTTGGATTTGAGTGCTCAGGTATGATCACAAAATTACATTTGCTTACGTTTTTAAAAAATTTTAAAATTATGTTTGGTTTTAAATTAGATAAAATAATTCGCTCGTCGATATATTGACTAAATTTATGAATTGTTATCCCACTAAATTTATTATTTCCTACATACACTATCTTAAATTCTTTATAATTTTTTAAAGATCTAAATGTTGAAGACAACAGTACAGAATTACCCAATCCACAAAATTCAGCAAAAACTATGTTCATTAATTGGGAGGATAGACTGTCTTTCCAATTATTGCGTCAATTACAACTAATAAAATTACATTAAAAAGTATTTCAACTTGATTATATGCTGAAGAGTCAATCCAAATGTTTATTCCATTTTGATTTAACATTTTAATTTTATTGGTTTTTTTTTGACTGGTTAAAGTTATAAATTTTATTTTATTTTTTTTACAAAATTTTGCAGCATTAACCAAGTTTGGTGAATTTCCAGAACAAGAAAGCATAACCACTAAATCTTTTTTTTTATCACAATAAAGATTCAAAGCCTCTTTAAAATAATTTTCATAGCCATAATCATTTGAGAGACATGTGATTAAATCTGACTCATTGAAATTTATTGACTTTATCTTAGCATTTTTGGATAAATCAACGGATACATGGGAACAAATTGATGCACTCCCTCCATTTCCTATAAATATGATTTTGCCATCACGATTTGAAGTTTTCACAAAAAAATCTATTATCTTTTCTATTTCATTCACGTAATTTTTTGCTAAATTTTGATTTAGATTATTTAAATCCTCTAAATATTTTTGAATAAAATTTTTGTTTTTATATTTCATATTTACTTTTTAAGTATTATATTTATTAATTTTTACATTTATATGTTGTCTTAATTTATCAGCAATTTTTTTTTCGTCATCTGTAACATGTCCGATTTTTTCTTCTCCCATCGCACTAACAACCTTTTTGACACCTTCAACAAGCCCTTTAATACCTGTTGGTTCTAGGGATGCTGGCTGATCAGTTCCATACATTGTTCTATCAAGCGTGACATGTCTCTCTAAACTCGAGATATTCATTGCTGCTGCAGCCATTGATATGGCTAAACCGTTTTCATGACCACTATACCCAACATTGCATTTATACTTTTTTTTTAAAGCTTTGATTGTATTTAAATTAACCTCTTCTGGTTTCAGTGGATATGTTGACACACAGTGCATCAGCTCAAAACTACAATTATTTTTTTTAAAAATTTCAACAGCGTTGTCTATATCTTCTTTTGTTGACATTCCTGTAGATATAAAAGTATGTTTTTTTAATAATGAAACCTCTTGAAGAAAATTTGAATCAACAATCATCGGTGATGCAATCTTATTAAATTTTAGATTAAATTTTTTTAAAAAATTTAAACTATTTAAGTCCCATGCTGATGCAAACCACTCTATATTAATTTTTTTACAATATTCATCTATCTTTAAATAATCACTTTCATTAAACTCTAATCCTTTCTTTTGATCTCTTTGTGTTTTGCCCCAAGGACTTTCTCTGTGTTCATTTAAAAATTCTTCTGTATAAACTAAATTAATATCCCTCTTTTGAAACTTTACACTATCAAATCCAGCAGATTTGCAGATTTTTATTAGTTTTTTTGCCATAGATAAATCACCGTTATGATTTATTCCAATTTCAGCAATTAAAAACGGTAATGTCATTAAAATCCTCTAAATTCTATTTAGCCTTCTAATATCATATTTGGGTGAAAAACCTTTATATTTTCTGATGATAGGTCTGGTAGTTTTAAAGGATCTATATTAACTCCAGTTTTTCTGACACTTAATTTAATTGTTAAGCTTTCTAGAGCTTCCTTGGACAGTAAATCGCTTAATCTTTCTACTGAGCCTGGAAACTCGGTCAAAGAAAATTCTAATGATTTTTTTTGCAAATCAATAAAAAATTTTGCCTCTTCATTTGAAATTTCTATAGTATTTGCCCATCTAATATTCATTAGATAAAATCCATCTTCTTTTCTAAATCTTATTCTGTCAGGTACATAAACTTTAAAACCTTTTTTTAATTTTTCGATTAGCTCGTTGTTATGTTTAAATTTAAATGGCTTAGTAATAAATTCTTTACCAGGCATTAATGGATCTTTTCCATCCATTTTTCCTGATGCAGAAAAAGCATGCATTCGACATCCTGAATGACAAACATCTATATAATTGCATCCCTTACAACCTTCATACAAATAACTTTCATTTCTCCATTGTTTTGTGTTTTCGTAGGCTTTTTTAAGACCAACTTCATAAACACTTCCATAATTTTTATCTTCCATTACACATCCGTGAGTGTCTCCATTAGAATTAATATTAAATCGATGCCCAGATTGAGTAACACAACCTCTGCCTACAAAATCTTGGTATTTTTCTAGATCTCCAATTAAACAAAGTGGATAGTTAATAAGAGTTCCAACATTCATACCCGTTTCTTCCTTCACTTTAAGCAAATCATCCAATGATTCTTTTGCTTGTTTTTGAGTAATGTAATGTTGATTTTCTTTATCTGATCTATCATAAGCGGGAGGTATAACTCTGTGAGCAAAAAATTGCGATACACCAATGCTGTTTAAAAAAACTCCAGATTTATAGATTGTACCTTTGTTATGCTGCGTGCAAATAGTATTCGCACTTACTCTAATTCCAACTTTTACAGTTGCTTTTATTCCATCAATAATTTTTCTATAAGATCCCTTATAAGTGGTTATTTGATCAGTTTCAGTTGGGTAATAGGAAAACCATGAAGTAAGTACATGATCTAAACCTAAATTTTTTAATTTTAACATTTTTTCTTCAGTAGCAAGCATAAGATTGCTATTTAAACTTGTTGAAATATTATTTTTATTAAGTTTTTCTAAAATGTAACAAAGTTCTTTGAATTTAGATAATGGTTCACCACCAGATAAAATGACATGAAAAACTTTATTTTTAATAAATTCGTCTAATAAAAAGTCTATTTTATTATTATCAAGAGAAAATTTTCCAGCGTGCTCATCTCTCCATGGATTATAACAATGTTTACATTTAACATTACAAGCCTCAGTAATTTCTAAATTAATACAAGTTGGAGCTGAGTATAATTTTTTTTTGTAATTAGTAACTTTAGATTTTTGGTTATACATATCTTCCTTTGGAAAGTTAGATTTGGTATAATTTTTATATCTTTTTTTGTCTTTTTCTGTGAATATTACTTTAGACATGACAAATTATTATATTAATACGCTTAGGTTGTACAATTATTTTTTTTCTGCGGTTACAGTAATAAAATTGCCATAGAATGGTGGCGAAATTTTATTTTTATTAAAAACTTTTAATATATTTTTTTTGGTAAAATAACTTGTTTCAAAGTAAGGAAAATCGACATTAATAACTTTAAATTTATTTTTCCTCAAAAAGCGTAATAGTGAATCAAATGAAAATAATGAAATATGAGTTTTGTCATGAAGCATTCTATACTTATCACCAAATTTTCTAGCCATTGCACTATCAAAATCTGGTGTACCTATAATTAATTTTCCATTCTTTTTTAAAATATTTTTTAAAAAATTAATTAATCTTTGTGGATTTTTCACATGCTCAATTACATGATAACAAACCACAACATCAAATTTGTTTTTTAAGATATTTTTTTTATTAAGGTCAAAATGGTAAATAGTTCCAAAATTTTTTGCTTTTTTAATTGCATCTTTGTCATTTTCAATACCAAATAATTTCTTTCCTTTAAAAGCAGAAAGTAAAAAACCGGGCCCACAACCAACATCACATAAAGATCTAAATTTTAAATTTCTAATAGTCTTTATTAGAAGCTTATTATTACGTAAAAAAATTTTTTTCTCTAAACTGAAATTTCTTATTCTATCTCTTTCTACTCCATCAGGATCTTTTTTTGAAGACCAGTAATGTTTGGAGTTTTTTTTTTAAGATTTCTCAAAAAAAATTTTTCTGATCTATAGAGACCCTGAATTTTGAATGAATTTTTTTTCATTTATTAAAATATTCAATATTATTTTTAACCTAAAATAGGATATTAGTATTTAGCTTGATTTAATCCAATTATTTTGTGGGAAAAAAACTTTTAAACTTTTTGTCCAATTTATAAAAGATTTTATTTTATATTTTTTTACTATTGCAACATCTTTTAAACAATTTACAGGATGAATATATTTTTTAATTTCCATCAATTTTATTATATTTTTAAGATCTTTTGATGAGTCGCTTACTAAATCAAAAATATCTTTAATGTAGTTTTTTAAAAAATTAATTTCTTTTTTTAAACTCATTGAGAAACTCTTTCGTAATTGTATTTTTTAAATATTTAGATCTATGATAAATAAGTTTTTTTGTAATATTATTATCAAAAAAAAATTGATTTGGTAGTTTTATATCCTCATAAAGATTAAAATTAGTATTTTTAGGTGTAACTATAGGCAACCCCGTAAAAGAAAGCTCAAAAACTATAGATGAAGTTAACCCAACTATACATAAAGCATTTTCTAGATGTTCTTTTGAAAAATCTTCAACTAATTTAAATTTCAAATTTTTAAATTGTCCATAATTATTTACACCTGGTCTTCTTTTAATTATTAATTTGTAACCTTTATTATCAAAATATTTTAAAACTTTATTTATAGAATTAAAATCAGTTAAAAATTCATAAGGATATAATACGAAATCAAATTTTTTTCTTTTTATTCTTTTATATTTTTTTCCTAATAAGCCGCTAATTTTTATATTTTTTTTATTATAGATACTTCCATTCTTAATTAAATTATCTTTATAAATGTCATCCATTACATATAGTTTATCAAATTTTAAATAATCTTTTTCTTTTAATTTTTTATGACCAAATAAACCTTTGTGAAATTTTGATGTCACTCCATGTGAGATACCTATGATTTTTACATTTTTCTTTTTTGCTGCGAGTAGTATTGAATAATCATTAAACAAGTTGTCTAATAAAATTATTTTTTTTGGTTTAAGGAATTTAACTGAAAATAACCAATGTTTTAATTTATCCATTTTAGAGTTCAAGTGGTATATAATAGCTTCATCAATATTGTCAGAATTATTTGATTGCGTAATATTTAAATTAAAATTAATAACTAAAAAATTTTTTTCTATTTTTTTTTTTTAAATCAAATCTATAATTTTCGAATAGTTCTTTTGTTACCCAAATTTTATTCGAATTACATAACAAATAATTTCTCAAAGTCCAAAAATACAAATAAAATATTTTTAAATTAGAAATTAATTTTTCTTTGAATGTTAGCGTTCGTCTTAAAAATTTTTTTACTCTTGAGTATCCAGCAAATAGAAATATTCCTTTTTGATCTTTAATATCATTATAACAACCAATTTTTTTGATCAAGGATGAGTACTTTATGTAATTAACACAATACATCCAAAAAAAATCTTGAAATATAATATTAAGACAATTAAATTTTTGGAAATAATAATTCTTTTTTTTATTTTTTTTTTAAAGTTAGTTAATGTATTTAAAAATAGCTTTTCTGATAACCTTAAATTATAATTAGGAACAAACAATTTACCATTGTAAAGAATATTTTCGTTTTCTTGATGAGTAATTTCTTTTTTTGTCAATTTAATCTTGTTTATTTTTATAAGTTTATAACGTATAAAATCTTGATATATGAGTAAAAATTCACCATCGATAGTCTCTTTAGTGATAGGTAAAAGAAAAAGTGTTGGGTTTCCAGGTAAAAACATTATGAAAATTAATGGTTTTCCATCTTGTGAATATGCCTTTATGGCTTCTAAAAAATTAAAAATAAAAAAAATATTTGTGTCTACTGACTGTCCAACTATAAAAAAGATAAGCAAAAAATATAATGCAATTCACATTAACAGACCAAAGATACTTGCTTTGCCTGATAGTCTTACGGAAGATGTTCTTAAACATGCATATAACGAAATTAAAAAAATATGTAATGTAGATATTGTAGTTTTATTGTTTGCAAATAATCCAGCAATATCAATAGAATTAGCAAAAAAGGGAATAAAAAAACTTAAAAATAATAGTTCATATGACTCAGCTTTTTCGGTGTGCAAATATAATATGTTTAGCCCAGCAAGAGCAAGAAAATTAGAAAAAAATCAAATTAAATCATTTGTAAATTTAAAACATATTAAAAACGTGAGCTCCATAAGATCGAGCCAAGGAGATGTATATTTTTGTGACTTAAGTGTACAAATTATAAAAGGAAGAGTTTTTGAAAATATGGATAAAGGTATGCAACCTTTTCAATGGATGGGCAGAAAAAGCTACCCTTTGATTAATTCATATGGTTTTGATATTGATGAAAAATGGCAAAAAGTGGCTGTAGAGTTATGGCTTAAAGAAAATTGGAATTACTAGATACAAAATTAATATACTTTTTTTATGAGATATAATATTTTAATACCTGATTTACTAACCAACACTGTATTGGAAAAAAAGATACTAGGGAAAAAATATAAAATAACACTTACAAATCCCAAGAGTTTTAAAAAATTAAATGATAAATTTTTTGAGAAAGTAGATGGTGTGATGGTAGGGCATCACGTGCCATTGACTAAAAATATTATAAAAAAATTAAAAAGCTGTAAAATAATAGTAAGATATGGTGTAGGTTTTGATAGCGTAGATATAGATCAAGCCACCTTACAAGGAATTAGGGTCTTTAATATTCCCGACTATGGTGTAGATGAAGTTGCAGATCATGCTCTTGGACTAATACTTAATCTATCGAGATTTTTAAGTGGAAATGATGAAATTATGAAAGAGAAACTTAGAGTAAAAAAAACTCTTTGGAAATATGATTTAAACAAAAAACAAAAAAGACTTAAGAAATTAAAATTAGGTATAATAGGATTAGGAAGAATAGGAATGGCCTTGGGTCGTAGGTCAGAGTCTATTTTTGAAAACATAATGTTTTACGACCCATATATAGAAGACGGGTATGATAAATCATTAGGATTTAAAAGAATTGAAAGTTTAGAAGAAATTTTTAAAAAATCAGATGTTATTTCTGTTCATGTTCCATCATCTTTAAAAAATAAATTTTTTTTACATGATAAATATTTTAATAAAATAAAAAAAAATATAATTTTTATAAATACTTCAAGAGGTGACCTAGTTAAAGACGATACTTTGGCTAAATTTTATTTAAAACAAAAAATTTCAGCAATGGGGCTTGACGTTTTTCAAAAAGAGCCAATCTCTCGTAAATCTAAGCTTTCAAAATTATGGTTAAATAAAAAAAATACTGGTAAAATAATTTTTACTCCACATGTTGCATTCTATTCTGAAGAAGCTTTATTTGAAATTAGATATAAGGGGGTAAATACTCTTAAAAAATATTTTCAAAAGAAAGTTACAAAAAACAACATAAATTTACAACTTATAAAATAAAAGAAATTTAAATTAATGAATAAAATAATTCTAGATTTATCTACTTCATCAATTTTTGCTAATGCAAGCAAGTTTGTTGAAATTATGAATTCTTATTATGAGGATAATTTTGAAATAAACATAATTGATAAAAATTGGAATGATATAAAATTTAAAGGAGTTGTATTTGATAAAAAAAAAGGGGAGTTTTCAAAATCTAATGGAAATTATATTTGGGACCCATCAGTACATCCTTCAGATTTTTTCAATAATTTAGTTTTTTCAAGTTTTGAGAATTTAAATTTTTTAAAAGAAATAAGTTTTTTTAAAAAAATTTTATATATCTTTAAAAAAAATTACATCTCATATAATTCTTGTCTTGCTTTAATATCTGATAAAAATGAAAAAATTAGAATTGAAAAATACTTCTTAGATTTTCTAAAAAAAAATTTTTCTTTTAAAAATGTTATAAATTACTTTTTAAAAATAATAGAATTTAAGCTAACACCATTTATAAAAATAAAACCTTCAAAATTTAAACCAATAAAATACAGACTAAAAAATATTGAAAACAAAGATAAAGTTAATAAGTTTATTAAGAAATATAAAAATGATAAAATTAAAATCTTGATTACTATTTTGTGGGATGAAAATAAAAAATTCGAGGTATTGAATGACAGAATTAAGGGTGGTCCTAAATTTAAAGAAAATCATGACAAAGATTTTGAACAACTGAAAAGATTTATACAAAAATTAGATAATCAAATTTTAAGTGGTAAAAATTATCAATTTATTCTCGCTAGTAAAAAAGCTGTAGATTGGGAAAATTTTTTAAAATCAGAGTATATTGATCTAAGAAACTTTGAAGAGCTTGGTTTTAACCTTTCTGAAATGATCTATATTTGCCAAGAGCTATCGAATTATACTATTAATTGGCCATCGACCTTTAGTATTTGGATAACTAATTGTAAGAATATAAAACACATAACTTACCATGATTTTAAAGATACGGCAGTTTGGTGTAAAGATAATTTAAATAATATAAATAATATAATATAATATGTTTTTTATTTCTCATAGAGGAAATATTAATGGTAAAAATCAAGAATATGAAAATAATCCAGAGTATATACTTGAAGCAATAAGTTTAGGATTTGATGTTGAAGTTGATATTTGGCTTTATAAGACAAAATTATATTTAGGTCATGACGAACCACAATTCGAATATAAAAATGATTTAGAAAAATATAGTAAAAAACTATGGCATCATGCAAAAAATATTGATGCTATAAATATTTTGTACAAAAAAAATTTTCATTTTTTTTGGCATGAAGATGATGATATGACAATTACAAGTAAAGGTTACTGGTGGACGTATCCAGGAAAAAAACTTTTTGAAAATAGTATTTGTGTTTTACCTGAGATGTATAATCAAAAATCAGATATTTGTGCTGGTTACTGCTCTGATTTAATTGAAAAATACAGATGATTAAAACTATAATTTTTGACCTAGATGGTGTGTTGGTTGACACTAAAAAAATTCACTTTGATGCCTTAAATTTAGCATTATTAAAAATAAAAAAAACAAATATTATAAGCTTTTCAGATCATGTTAAAACATTTGATGGTTTGCCTACAAAAAAAAATTAGAAATATTAATTAAAAAAAAAAAAATAAAACTATCTGACATCAAGTCTATAGATAAAAATAAAAAGAAATTTACTAATATTTTGTTAAAAAAAAATATTACCTTTGATGAAAATATTTTCAAATTATTTAAAAATTTAAGTAAAAAATATAATTTAGTGGTTGCTTCTAATGCTATTAAAAGCACTCTAAAGATATGTATTGACAGATTAAAGATTGAAAAATTTATTAAATTCTATTTAAGCAATGAAGATGTTAAACATCCAAAGCCTCATCCTGAAATTTATATGAAAATTTTTTTAAAGCTTGGAAATTCTCCTAAGGAATGTCTCATTATAGAAGATTCATATTATGGTAGAGAAGCAGCAAAACAATCAGGTGCAAATTTAGTTGGTATCAATGATTTAAATGAATTAAATTTAGGTTTAATTAAAAATTCTGTTAAACAAATAGAAATTGAAATGAAAAATTATTCTAGGTGGAAAGACTCTAAATTAAACGTCCTCATACCTATGGCAGGTGAAGGTTCTAGGTTTACGAAAGCTGGATACACCTTTCCAAAACCACTTATTGAAATAGATAAAAAACCAATGATTCAGTTTGTTATTGAGAATCTTGCTTTAGATGCAAACTTTATCTTTCTTGTGAGAAAAGAACATGAAAAAAAATACAATATAGTAAGTTTACTAAAGGTTTTAGCGCCTAATTGTAAAATTGTGATAGTTAATAAGCTTACTAAAGGTGCGGCGTGCACTACACTGCTGGCAAAAAAACTTATAAATAATGATAACCCCTTAATAATTGCAAACTCAGATCAATTTATTGAATGGAATAGCTCGAAAACTATGTACAAATTTATTTCAAAAAAAGCTGATGGTGGAATTTTAACGTTCGACTCAATTCACCCAAAATGGTCTTACGCAAAAACTGACAAAAATGGAAATGTTCTAGAAGTTGCTGAAAAAAAAGTCATATCCAATCATGCTACGGTCGGAGTGTATTTTTGGAAAAGAGGATCTGATTATGTGAATTATGCTCAAGAAATGATAAAAAAAAATATTAGAGTTAAAAATGAGTTTTATGTATGTCCTGTTTTCAATGAAGCAATTAAAGATAACAAAAAAATTATTATTGAAAATGTGGATGAAATGTGGGGACTAGGAACACCAGAGGATCTTGAATTATTTTTGAAAAAAAAAAAATTAATAAATTTTTAACTTCTAGTAAATATTATCTCTTTTAATCAGTTTGATATCTCTTATTAAATCATATTTTTTTTCATAAAAATTACTTTGATCAATTGTTTTTGAAAAGAATTTTTCTAAAATTCTTTTACAAGAATTATCACCTGTATTAAAATTTTTAGAAAAGATTATATTTTTGTTATTATCAAAAAATTTATTTTGATTTATCTTTTTTATTAAGTCTTCAGTTTTATAAGCTATTTCAGTTGGAAATATATCCCAGCTATAATAAAATTCTCTCCTATGAGAGTATTTTTCTATGTCATATTGAAATAAGATAAATGGCTTTTCTAAAATAGAATAATCAAAAATCACCGATGAATAATCTGTAATTAAAAGATCTGCAGAAATCAAAAATTCCTGTATATCATCATATGAGGTAACATCTAAGAAAAAATTACTTTTATAAATTGTTGGGTCTATGGTTGGAATTCTTAATGGGTGAAATTTATTTAATAATATAAAATTATTATCTTCACAAAAAATTAAAATCTTTTTATAAAATAGGTTTAAGTAATTAATATCATAGTCCTCAAAATAATCTCTATGAGTTGGACAATATAAAATAATTTTTTGATCTCGATCAATTGAAAGTTGATTTCTTACTTTATCAATTATTATATCTTTAAAATTAAAATCTTTTTTACATCTATATAAAATATCATTTGCTGGCATACCAAATGGATGCAAACTAATATTTGGATTTCTAATTGAATTTTTAAATTGATCAATTAAATTTTCTGATCCAGTAATAAAATGATTAAAACTATTTAATTCAGTTTTTAAATGATTTTTAAAATCTACATCTTTTTTCTTTTCATCATAAAAAATTTTTTTGATTGGGGTGCCGTGCCACAAATTAATAACCTCAGTATCTTTTGTAATTTGATATTCACAAATATATTTTGTCCCAGCGGATGTAAAAAAATACTTAGAAATTAGTGTCAAATATATTGCTTTTATACTCCACCTGTAAACAGTTTTAAGTTTTTTAGATTTTAGATAGTTTATAATTTTTCGATTTCCGCTAAACCAATAACAGTTCAAATTTTTTTCATTTGAACAATATAAATATAAATATTTAGGATTCCCAGAAAAAGTATCACCTGAAGAGAAAATTAAATAATTTTTTTTTTTTTTTATTAAAAACTTTAAAAAAAAAATAAAAGAATTGATTAATAAAATTATATTTTTTTTTATAAATTTTTTCATCTACTTATAAAAAAAATTTTATAAAAAATATCAAGATTTATGAACATCCATATCAAGTAACAGTCACGGTGATTTTTGTTCTCATTTTCTAAGAAATTAATAATTTTAGTTACTTGAAATAATTTACTTAAAATAATACTTTTTTTAAATTGTTTTTTTAAAGAATTTATATTTTTTCTATCATTAAATAAATTTTCTAATGAAACAGGAAATCCTAGTTTTTTTCTATTAATTATTTCTTTTGGTAATATTTTATTAAATGTTTTTTTTAAAATATATTTAGTTATGTTTTTTTTTTCTGAAATTTCATCACTAATTAAATTACCATAATTTAAATTTTTTAATTTTTTAATTTTAAATTTTTTAGGAATGTTAATTGCAGTTTTTATTACTTCATGATCAAGGAAGGGTACTCTAGCCTCGACACTTGCTGCCATGGTCATAGAGTCTATTCTTTGAAGAAGCCCTCTAACATGAACTTTTAAAAAAAAGTAAATTATAGAGTCAAAATAATCGATTTTTTTTGATTTTGGAAAATGAGTTTTTAATTTTTTTTTTTAGTTTAATTTCAATATCTGACAATTTAAATTTTTTTTTAAAAAATTCTTTTTTTTTATCTAGTGAGAAATATTTATATTCATTTAAAAAATGCTCAAATTCATTTTTAAAATTTAAGCCCTTATACTTTTTTAATAATTTAGATTCTAAAACCTTATTATTATTCTGTTTTATTTTGCGGTAATCTTCATCTAATCCATAAATTCTACCATAACCAGCAAAAATTTCGTCTGCTCCTTCACCTGATAAGACAACTGTAATGTCTTTCTTCATTTTCTTAGTCATATAATATATCAATATTTCATTGGGTATTCCTAGAGGTGCATCTTTGAATCCAATTAATTTTTTGATACTTGAAAGATATTTTTTTCTATCAATTAAAATTTCTTTATGGTTAAGATTATATTTTTTTTTAATTAAATTGGCATATCTAAACTCATTAGGATCTTTTTTAATACCCACTGTGTAAGTATTAAAACTTCTACCTACATATTTTTTTTTTGACATTATTGAAACCAATAAACTTGAGTCCAACCCACCTGATAAAAATGCTCCTACTGGAACATCAGAAATTGTTCTATACTTAATTGATTTTTCAAGTTCTTTTTTTAATTTTTTTTGTGAATTTTCTAAAGAATATTTTTTTTTATTCAGAAACAATTTTTTTAAAGACCAATACTCTTTTATTAAAATTTTATTATTTTCAAATTTTAAATAATTTGCAGGCTGAAGTTCTTTTATTTCGTTAAAGAAGGTTTGTTCACCAACAGGGTATCTAAAAGATAAATAAGAAGAAACAGCATTAATGTTTAAAGTATATTTTTTGACTAAATTTAATATGGACTTTATTTCTGATGAAAAAATAAATTTTCCATTCTTGTGGTAATAATATAACGGTTTTATACCAATTCTATCACGTGCAATAAAAAAAGTTTTTTTTTTATTGTCAAATATACAGAAAGCAAACATGCCCCTCAAATAATTTAAAATTTTTTCTCCATAATATATATATCCATTAAGCAATACTTCTGTGTCTCCTGTTGAGGAAAACTTAACACCTTTTTTTTTTAACTGTGATTTGATTTCCTTAAAATTATATACTTCGCCATTAAAAACAATTGTGTATCTTTTGTTTAAAGAGGTCATTGGTTGTTTAGATTTTTCAGAAACATCAATTATGCTCAATCTTCTGTGCCCTAATTTGAATTTATCATTTTCAAGATAACCAAAATCATCAGGTCCTCGATGTTTTTGCAAATTAATTGATTTTATAAATTCTACTTTTTTTAGATTTCCAAATGAACCAAGTATTCCACACATTTTATTTTCTTAATCTAAGTAATGTATTATTGATTAATGTTGATGATGTGCCTTTAGTATAATTAAAATATTTAATTTTTACACCAACACTTTTAAATTGCGACTCATATTTTTTCCACTTTAATGTATTCCGCCAATCACTACCCACAAACATCACATCAAATTTCAACTTTTTCCACTTTTTAAATTTATCCATATCACTTTGGGGAACCACCTTATCTACATATTTTAATGAACTTAAAATTTTAAATCTTTCTTTATAGGGTATAACTGCTTTTTTATGTTTATACTTAACTAGTTGATCAGTAGTAACACCTACAACTAAATAATCACAATATTTCTTACAGTTTTTAATGAGATTTAGATGACCGATATGAAATAAGTCAAATACACCTGTTGTGTAACCAATAATTATTTTTTTTTTTCATTATTATGAGTAGAATATAACAACATTTTATGATTTGAAGTTCTTTCTTGAAAAAAAATAATAACCACTAGAATTTATTAAATCAAAATTATAAGTTATTACTAATTTATTATTGTGTAATTTAGAAATATTGTAATATTTTTTCAATACCTAATTAATTTTATCATAGAGTATTAATTTTATTTTCAATACATCACAATCAATTTCACACAAGATATAGGGTTTAAATTTAATTATAGTATTAATAGAGCCTTTTAAAAAATCTAATTCACTACCATCTATATCTATTTTCAATAAAGAAACTTTTTTTATTTTAAAAAAAAATTCATTTAAAACTCTTTGTGTAAAAAGATATAGTCATTTTCAGTAATAACATTATTTTCTTTATGGCCAGGAATTATATCGTGAATTTTAAAGTTCATTTTTTTTAAGAAATTAATTACTGGCTTTTGCTTACAAAAATATTTTGAATCTTTTATTAATTCAATAATTATTACTTTAATATTCTTTTTTCTAAAAAGATATTTGCAACTATTTAATACTTTATATTCATTACCTTGTACGTCAATTGATAAGACCAAATTCTCATCAAAATTTTTTGAAAAATAACTTAACGGATAAGATTTATATTTTTTTATTTCCATTAATTTATTTCTATTTAATTTATAATGTTTCTTGTTTGAATATTTTTTAGGTTTTAACTTATAAATAGAAGATAAATTCTTATCATTATAGATATAAAAATTTGTAATTTTTTTTTGATTTGAAATTATGCTATTAAAAAATTTAAAATTTTTAAGTTTTTTTTCAATTTTTTTAAATCGATTTAATAGATCTTTTCTTGGATCAAATGCAAATACTTTAGCATTTTTAAAATCAGATAATATTTGTGCGCTTAAATAACCATGGCCTGATCCAATTTCGATAAAGGAAAACTTTTTTTTATAAAATTTATTTTTTAAAACATTTATAAATTTCGCCTCTTTTTTTGGAATATTTAAAAAATATCTTAAATCTAATCTAAAAGTATAAATAATTTATAATTTATAAAAACCTAAATAATAAAGTTTAATGTTTAAAAGATTTATAAATAAACAATAAAAAAAAATAGATAGTAATGATTTATTTTTAAATATCTATATTTTGAAAAATACATTTGTGATGATTGTGTAAGTTTAAATTTTTTTCAGTGCATAAATCAAGCCAATTGAGCTATTAGTACTGGTCAGCTGCACGCATTACTGCGCTTCCACATCCAGCCTATCAACGTGGT
>MDTB01146473.1_pt1 | contig 19608 bp, 24 predicted proteins | sample 811161 | NCBI WGS metagenome assembly MDTB01 (sample SAMN05326650, study PRJNA326480) | marine metagenome | isolation source: seawater | place: Mediterranean Sea | collected 2009 | reverse complement strand
CCCCTATGATTGGAAGGGTTGCCACCAACACAAAACGATGACACGCATTAGTTATGAAAACTTGGGTATTATCCATAACATTAGCCTTGTGTCTTTTGACCTCTACTGTCAAAGCCAGTGCTTTAGTGGAGTGTGTGGAAGAAACTAGCCAGAAGCAAATCGCTGTGCATTTAGATATGCGTAACTGGCTTGTGATAAGAGACGGTGATTTGAAAGACGTAGCAAGGATAGTTGGTGATGATCGCGGCTTCTTAGTTGCTCAACGAGTTTGGGATTTAAATAACATCACCTTCTTAGATGTTTATACTTATGACACCAAAGATCTTAGGCTAAATAAGAAAACTTTGTGGCTTGTAGAAAGAAAAAACGAGGTGGCAGAGTTTGATAATATCGTGGAGAACTACAATAGCATAGGGGCGATTGAATGACTGAATTCGGCTTTCCCAGTTAACGTACCAGTTTGATTTGCACTATTTCCAAAAGTTTTATTTGTTACTGTTGCGTTTAAATCTATGCTCGTACACGATGAAAATAAGCCGCCTCCAACAACAACCGCCCTTCCAAAAGGGCTATAGTCGGCTAATAGCGCAAAGCCGCCAAGTTCACCTTCAATATTATAATCAACGCCATCTTGCGTTTCGTCAAAATTTCTACTGAGGCCTAGGGCATAAAGCCCACGGTAGGATAATTTGTCTGATGCCGCTTAGCTTCCCTCCAAGCGAATTAACTCCAATTCCCAAATCAATAGTTTCAGCACTAATTGAAGCTGTGGAAGTGGTAAAAGCAATAAGCCCAACTACAAGACATTTGATTCCGTTTATCTCTTGCATTTCCTATCTCTCACTAAAGACGTGTCTATGTGTTTGAATTATCTTAAATTAAAACAATCACAAGTTAAGTAATAAAGCAACGGTATGCTATGAAGCTTACATTTATAGAAATGGGCATCGCAGCACACCTGAAAGCCACTTAGAGAGTAACTGATGAGCCTAGTATTCAAGTCGGGCATCATATTTCTAAAAACTAATAGTACCGGGCCCAGCTAGATTTACTGAAAGCCATCCTTTCACTGTAAATCCCACTTTTAAAGTATTTGAATAATAGCAAATTAATCAGCTTTAATATTTACCTAATAACCTTTTATCATTTATAGACCACTCAGCCAGAGATAAATACGAGAAAGCCAGTAAAGACACCTAGAAATATCAAAACGTAGGTGGCTACTTCTCCGCTAACCCTAGCGTCTGACTTAGGTTTCTTAACCTTTTTATCTGTCTCTTTGTTCATATCTTAAGAAATAGTTTCGACCTGCAGAAAGGAAATATTTATGTATGAAAATAGCCTTATGGATAAACCAGAGAATGATGTGTTTCAGGGGTGACGGCAACAGATATTGTCCGTTGCTAAGCCGAATAACCCTGAAGCGTGACTTTCTCAAATAGGCGATGCTGAAAACAAGAGCCTGATAGAATTTGATAAGATGGCAAGATTTGGCATAAACCTGAGTATCGCTAATGACCGCTACAAGACTTTTGCAGAATATCTTAATGATGCCTATCCCCATATGAATTTACTCAAACGTAATTTGATTACTGAACTTTCAGAAACTTTAGATCCTTCACCAGAAATGCAAGAAGATGTTAGACAGGCGAGGGCGGTGGAGAGATCAAATAAAGAGAAGAAGATATTTGAGGGAGTGCTACAAGCGAACGAATCTTTCTCTATCCCAAGATTCAAAACGCAAGCCATAAAGCCAAAGACTGTTAATGCAAATGAGAGTCTTATTGAGCGTTCCGAGCAGAAGTGATTTCAAATAAGCAGTCTATATAAAGAAATTCTGCAGGCTTTCCTCAAAATGGGCCAACCCCGGAGCTTTATAAGTTTTGCCCAGACAAAAGGGAGTAAATATCTGAGTAAACTCACATGTTATGGACCAAAATTAAAACCGGATCATGTAACATGATTAAAATGTACTTATTTTAAAAATACAAAACGTCACTTTTAAGTTTTCACCTGTAGCCAACGCTGCCAAATTTGAGAATTATGGCTAGGTCTTTGGGGAAGAGAACCTAGCCGCATTTAACCTGACATTGATTACATCTTTCGGAAGTTTGTCTTCTGCGATAACGCAAAATAGAACAAATTCTAAAATCCCACCAATTATTTGTGCAATTATGAAAGGAAACGTGTTTTGGTAATTTATCCCAGAAAATGTATCTGTTAATGTTCTCGCAATTATAACTGAAGGATTGGCAAAAATAATTGAGGCTGTAAACCAATAAGAAGCTATAATGTATAGTGCGACAAGAGCGGGAACTGCTTCCATTTTGCACTTAATTCCGTAGAGTGTGGCTAACAGAAGTCCACAGGTCGCGACGATTTCTGAAAAGTACTGAGGAAGTCCAGATCTGATATTTTATGAAAGTTGTAAAATGGATAATTCAAAAATTGCATGAGCGATCCACGTGCGCAATACGTCACCACTTATTTGTAAAATAATATATGTTATTGATTGTGACGCAGACTTTCGGCCAAGCATGAACATAACTAACGTTACAACAGGATTAAAATGTGCTCCATATATTTGGCTGAATATCGTTATCAATACATAAAGTATTGCCTCTGTCGCTATTGCGTTACCGAGTAATACTATTGCCAAATTTCCTTAAGAAAGGTTTTCAGCCATAATATCTGAACCCACTACCGTGGTAACAAGCATTAAAGTTCCAATAAACTCTGCAATATAGTGCTTAAGGTTCAATTACTTGCTCCACATAAAAATTTTAAATATCAATAGTTTGTGTCTATTTAGAACGCCAGCGAATAGGGCAAACGTTTGATATATTATAAAAATAAAAATTAACTAATTATTATACGAAAATTCAATCTAACAGCACAGAAATAAAGAAATACAATCTGATCAGCAACCCAGTCATGCACTGATTTAAGCACAAATTTCGGCTGTTTGTGGAGGCGTGATTGGTAATCCAAATACCTAGTATTCCCAAATGGGTACTCGAGCTTATAAATATGACCTTGTTCTTATTACCTATCCTCATGGGCGATAAATGATTAACTGTGGATGGCCAACAAGCTTTGGAATGATCTTGTCTGGCTACATGGAGAGCATCTTGAAGGTTGTGACGATGTCATACTTGATTATGAGTATCCTCATATCAGTTCAGTGGAGCATTCATGGAGGCAGCTAAAGACATCTGGCAGTAAACGACTTATACCCTTGGTTGGAGTATCATCTGAAGCTATAAAAATTATGCATCGTCAGAGTATTAGCCCATTTTTTTGTTCAATTCGTATACTGATCAACATGGTTGCAAGGGCAACTCATGATTTGCCGCTTTGAATAAGTGGTTAAAGCAATGAGTACTTGATGCTGTAACACACTCCTTCAGGTATAGCTTTCATAATGGAGTTAGGAATGAAGGTGTGAAATCAGAAATGGTTGATCAGCTCGTAGGATGGTCTACTAAAACTGTTGGGCAGGGCTATGGAGGAGGGTTTTTCTATTCCCAGTTTAAAGAAAGATTATCCTTGGGCAGCATATTGACTCCAAAAAGATTAAGTCACCCTTCTACCAGCGGAGCCAAGAATTAGAACTAGAGTGGTGGCATCGTTCGGTTTTCCCTCTCTAAAAGTCAACATGGTCACCTCCATATCTCCGAAAAAACAAAACATGCTTACAGATCGAGTGGTTGAACACGTTGACGGGTAGTAAAATGGAGCCCCCCAACACGGGTTTAGGTTCTTTGTTCCTGCACCAATCACATACCCGTGTAAGCAATATCAATAGGTTATGTGAACCAGTATCAATTGCAAGAAAATCTCTTTGTCTACTGTGTGGAACCACAGCTTTTAAAGTCACTGTACGTGTTTATCTAACAGTATTGCTTCTCGTTACTAGTATAGGGGGAAGTGCTTAGATCATAACGTGCAATTTTCTGTCGCTAGGGCGCCTTGGCCGTCCGAATTACCCGTAGCGTAAATGTGGACAGAAGGAGCTCCATAGGTAATTTTAGATGTCAGCATAATCAGATTAGTGAATGGGACGCATATATGACCGAACTACCAAATGTGAACGCATCAACAATAAAACAGATGCAGGCTATAGCGCAGACACCTGAAGATGGGCCTGTATTTATGCTTAACCTAAACAAATATTCGACAGCAGCAAATTTTCCCAACGGGGCGCTTTACAAGGAATACATAAAGAGTATTAATAGATTAGTGGCGGAGGTTGAAGGGAAAATCCTTTGGCAAACACCAATTAATGGACAGGTCGTGGGTTCACAAGACATCGATGAGGTCTTGGGTGTTTGGTATCCTTCCCATAAGGCTTTCCTCAATATCCGTAATGTGCCATCGTCTGCTAAAAATATGGAATTACGAGATAAAGCTGTTCAAAGTGCCAACCTGCATTGGTGCGATGCTTATACAGTAATGCGTTATCCATAAATACCTATCACCGCTGGTAAAGCATTTCTTTGCATCACAGTGGACACATGCCGACACCCCTTAAAAGGAGTGTCTGTTGTCTATCCTGACTAGAAGGATTGGCATTATGACCCAAAGTTCTACAATAGCCGATGAATACCACAAGTTGTACTACAACATCCATTAGCCGTTCTATTGTGTGGCATCCTTCTCAGCCGTAACTACTACCGATGCCAGCGGCTTGGTTCAAACCTCACGAGCGGCAATTCATAGTCGGAGCCGCTGCAAAAACTAAGTTGGAGTTGTTCTATGACTAAAATAATCTGGAGGCCGTTTTCTGAGCTTGCCATTTCTGGTATGATCTAGTCTTAGGAGGCGCTAAGCTAAGGCTATCCAGGCTAATAGTTTGCCTGTGGATTATAGAGATCCTGCTGCTCGCTAATCTTGATGCTCACCAAATCTTTGTAATGGTTGAAGTCTTGCACCATCATTTTGGCAACGCTGCGCCCAATTGAGGTTAATCGATTGTGTGTGTCTAAAAATCCGTCACGGCGCGCATATTCTACCGCTGTTCTTGCGCTGTCTAAATCATAGACAAATTGGCAATGCCATATGACATGATTTATAAAATGGTTTTCGTTTGCAGTACGCATTGGAACCTCACGATCTGTTAATGAGAGTTCCCGACAGTTTGGCTACAAAGTTTCCATACCAAACGCGCACGTTTTTTCAAAGCCTGACGTAACGGCAGGTAGAAGATAGGTTAGTCGTTAATACCTGCAAGCTAGAAAAAAGCGCCGCATTAACTTTTTATACGTTTTAGAAATTTGCATGAAAAACGGTCTGACAAAAATTGTAGAATCTTTGTGGTGGCAGAATTCGCTTGCCCAATCGATGATGCCAATCTTCAACCTGCTACAGTGCAGTTTCGCGTTGAAAAGAAGCATCTGATCTGGAGTCAGTTTACCCGCGCTGTAGCAAAGTAAGATTGACGTAGTAAGGATTTTATTACATAAACTACCATCGCGAAAATGGAAGCTTATATTCGTGCCGTTGAAGTGGAGCTAGATGCGTTGAGGATGATGGTGAAGAACAAGCGGGGCATCTAAAACCGGGTCATTTCATAATAGACGCCCTGAAGAAAGGCCAGCTTTCAGTGATCTGATCCATGTCCCTGTGCGACATAGCACGAGGCTCTCGTTCTTTTAATTGTACTGCAGAGGTTTAGAAACAGGTCAGAGTTGCGACGAAAAAGATCGGTGTTGCTGAGCTGACTGCCCTGCCGATGAATCAAGCGTCTCAGAGACTACAATACAAAAAGGTTGGCTCTTCTGTTAGAAAGCCCACAAAAATATACCGAGTACTAGCCCCTTTAAGACCACAGACATAGATCTTTGTGATCTTGTGAAGATTCCCAATCTTGCATCATAAAAGCCAAATTGGGGTGATCTTCATCGAGGCTTAAATCGATTTGTGAGCAGCTGTCTAATTCTCTGTTTTTAGGTATAGCTACTTTACAAAGATCAAGAAAATCATCGTCTTTCCCACCCTTGATGGGCTATTTAACGATTACTTTATACGTCATATTTATCTTCTTTTTTTGTCATTGAGGGTGAAGCCCTGGCTACGTTGATGGATATCGGTGTGGCTGGGCTTAATGCGCGACTATTTAGTTAAGCGTTTGCTGCTGTATATGAACTCGCCATTTTTCTGGCTGATACCCAAATCGGATCAGCGTCAACGCACTCTAGATACATAGCGTCTTCCATCGAACCTGATGCAAGTACAGTGGTAACGAGACCTATCATCGTTTCATGATCGGGCACTTCGCAATCAACAATTACATCCATTGGCCCTCTCACAAAACTGCTATGATTAACTTTGCCACCAGCAGCTTCAACCAGAGTCTGAACAGCGTTCATTCGATCTGATCCACCAATGATGCCTTTGATACTTTCTGAGGTGTATTTACCAATTAAGTAACATCTAACTGACATATTCATTTCCTCCTTTTTCGAACAAATTTAGGCTAACACAAAAATCACTCGCGATGAAAAAATCGTTGCGTTCATGGAGGCATACTGCCTTCCTGAATGCACCAACGCAGAAAAGTCGAAATCTACGAGTGGGAAAAGTGACTAGGCCACTTATGTGGCTAAGGAACTTATGCCTCAAAGGTTTTGCTCGCTGATAATTGTCATTAAAGTTGGCATAGTCCAATGCCTTACGGGCCCTTCCATACTCCAGCCAGACATCGTGTTGGCGGCATCCTGAAAGAGCTTATCACGGGTTGCCATAGCTTCATCGGCGGTGCTTTGGTCTGGGTATACCGATACAGACATAATTGAAGTAGGGCCAGTTTGGACACCCATTTGCAAAATGGAATCTGGAAAAAGCTTAGCCCCATTTTGCTGATACCACTCTTGTTGTTCCTCTAACTCAGCCTCTGAGTTAAACTCAATCATGTTTACGCGTGTAACTTTTGTCATTTTTTTCCTCGGATGCGTTGTATGTCAAATCGTAACCAACCTGTTTCTAAACATCAACGAAAGCAAAATTGATTAAAAAAATTAACCAGGCTGGTCGGCCCAGTAACAGACATTACCTTTTGCTGCCGCCTTGTTGCTTGAAGCAAGCTATTACCTACTTGGATATTTCAGCTGCCAACTTTTTTGGAATTGGAGCCATTCAGAGTGCTGGAGTTTTTTAGGAATCAAGGTGCATTGCGTTTTTTCTTTTTTTTTATTAGTGCAACGAAAACGAGAGATCGTGACAATTCAGTTTCTAACCAATAAAACAACGCGGGCATTGTGGAACAGCCAAACGCCTGTTACGCGCGGGATAGTATTGATGTGCTTATCCACGGTTAGCTTTTCAATAATGCACGGTTTGGTCCGCTTTGTCGCGGAAGTCATGCCACCCTTTCAGATTGCCTTCTTCCGTAACATATTCGGTTTGGCTTTTCTTTTTCCGCTTCTAATTCGCTCTGGCTTTGTAATTTTGCGCACAGAGCGAATTGCGTTACACGCACTTCGAGGTCTAATAAACGTGGGGGCTATGTTGATGTTTTTCACCGCATTGTCAATTTCGCCAATCGCAAAAGTCACGGCTCTAAGCTTCACAGCACCCATCTTTATGGCAATTTTTGCTGTTTTAATATTGGGCGAAAGATTTCAAATTCACCGGTGGCTTGCAATCTTTTTGGGTTTTATTGGAACGCTGATTGTTTTGCGACCTGGTCTGGTGGTTATCGACCCAGGAGCGTTATTGGTTACCTTGTCGGCAGCGCTTTGGGCTGGATCGATGATTATTATAAAGGTTCTCTCGCGTACAGAGCCAAGCTTAACAATTGTCGCCTACATGGGTATTTTTTTCGGGATTTTTTCAATTGCTCCAGCACTCTGGGTTTGGCAACCATTTGGCCTACCCACGCTAGGCTGGTTGGCATTGATTGGTTTTTTTGGCTCACTTGCACAGCTATCCCTGAGCGAGTCTTTCAAGGCAACAGATTCAACCACGCTAATGCCCTTTGACTTTCTTAAGCTGATCTGGACTGCAATTATTGGCGCTTGGTTCTTTGCAGAGATACCTGATGTATTCACTTGGATTGGAGCAGCTGTAATCTTCTTTTCAGGTCTATTTATCGCATTTCGTGAGCGTAAAGGGAAGATCATAGAGATTTCTAAAGACGCATAGTCTGAAAAATTTGATGAATCCACGACTTACTCTAATATATTAATTTCAATCGACATTGCGGTCAGCGGCAATAGCTCTATAATTTGGATGCTTATCGTGTTTCTCATCGATATCAATATTATTCAACGTTGCGCTGGTGCGATAAAAAACTCCGTGATTTATATCATACCAGAATGAGGGTGGATCGCAGCTTCCTCAAACCACTCCTGTCATTCCATAGAACACTTCTAAAGTCCAAAAAGCGTGGTTGTTCATTTAGGGAAAAACTCTTGAATAAATGCCCTACTAGGCTCTGTTTTGAATTCAAATTTGTTTAGAGTTCTCTGAGATCTTTCACCGTTCTAGGTCTTGAAGTATATGGAAATACAATAAGCAGAACTCATTCTTGGTTGTTAATATCTGCAGTGGCATGCTCCTGCGTGTTCGGATTTGCCTTTTGTACGATATCTCACTGTACCGCAACTACAGCCACCTTTATGTATTTCAATTGCGTCCAATAGATTACCCAATTTTCTGCTCGAAACTAAGACTATTGTTAACAAAATTTTCTTTAAAAAGTTAATCTGTGAAATCTGTCTATGATAAAATAAAATATTATATATATACGTGTAAAATACAGTAACAGCAAAAGGCACTTAGCAATTCAAAATTGAGGTAATTGGGTTGATGGAAGACGGTTGGAAACCAGTGGTAGGGCTGTTCGTAGAGCCTTATTCATGCATCGAAGGCGGCACGTTACAAACAAACGAATAATTGAATATGCGCCAATTTGAAGTTATCGGCTTGGAAGTAGCCGTTCGCAATCTTAGATGAAATCAGAACGCAGAAACGTGAGCGAGAGTATAAAGGGAACAGAACCGCGCACAAGATTATCGAAGAGATAATTGGCGTCTTTTTGTTTGTGAACTGTTTAGGAGCTTTGATTGGTTTGGTTTATGTGAAGTGCCAACCATCAACCTTTTTTATTCCTTTTAAATTGCTACATCAGATGGGTAAGTTCAGTACATTGTAATAAAGTGTTAGAATACAAAGTAATCCCACGATCCAACCTGCGCTTCTTACAAGCGTTATATTCAATCCATAAGAGATAACGTAAACTAATCTCGCGAAAACAAAAATCTGTGATGCGATTACTGTTTGAGTTGTGCTCACATTGGCAATTCCTAAAATCAGAACACTAGGTGCAAAAAGAGTCATAGAAATCGCAGAATTTAATATAGCTCTCTCTAAGCGACCTGTAAGCCCCGTGAATGTTACATCTTCTCTACTTCCTAGGATTGGCTTTAAACCAAAAGCAAACATACTAGTGAGCTGCTGGATTAAAATAGTAGCAACTATCAAGAGAGCAAAAAGTCCAACATAATATAGTTCAACCATAGTTCGTAACCTCAAAAATAAAAACAAGTATGATCTTTAAAACTAGAGTTACCGATCAAGAGTTCCACTTTTTAATTCTTGTTTTTATTAACCTAATCTATGGAGCGCGTCCAAAAACTTCCTTTTTGCGCTGGAAAAGCTCAAGAACAAGCTGTTTTTCTAGTTGGGTTATTGATATAGACAAATCTGACTGGCTGATCTCAAGCTCGAAGTCAGCCTCTTCTATTTGAGATGCCATTAACACGCTGAGAATTTCTAATTGCGATTAGGATAACTAATTCTTATGCGGATCACTTGCCAATACCGAACCCATAGCCATAGAGACGGCTGCCTGAGTTGGGTCAATTACCGTTATTCCTAATTTATTTTCGAGAGCGCTTCGATGATTGGCCATCCCCGCACAGCCTAAAACAATAGCGCCAGCCCCTTGATTTTTTAACAAATTGCCAGTTTGAGCTAAACGTTGAAATGTATCCTCTCCATTAGCGCTTGCATCTACCGAAATATTCAGAGCCAGCTCTCCGGCAAGTCGTCCCAGTACATTCATACGCGCCATAAATCTTCGATGGCGTTGAATAGAAGCTTCAGATATTGCTATAACACCAAATAGGTCGGCTCTTGCCATCGCTGTCAAAACACCGCTTTCTTGGATACCGAATACTGGTTTTGTGGTGATACTCCGGCAAGTGTCGAGTCCTGGATCTGAATAACAGGCAATAACAAAAGCATTAGCGTCACTTCGTGACGCTACCAGTTTAGAAAGAGGTATAATCACGCTGTCACTATCCAGTTGACTTTCAATCCCAAACGGACCTTCGTATAGCGTTAGACACTCTATTTCAGGGCCATTTTTCAAACGGAAACCTTTTAATGCTTGCTCTAAACCCTCCGTAATGGTTTTGTTTGAGTTTGGATTTATTACAACAATCGGTCCAGTCATTTGAATAATTCAGCTCCAAAATTCGTGTCGGGATCAGTTTCAATTAATCTGCTCCCGGAAAGGCCCGTTAGATCGCACCGTCCTCTTTTAACAAATTTTCCATCGCCAGGCTTAGCTATAAGTTTACCTTGATCTACGACTTTACGACCTTTTGAGAGTACGGTAACCGGCCAGCCATTTATTTTTCTGCCTTCAAATGGATTGTAGTCCGTTGCATCATGCATTTCTGAAACGTGGCGTGTCTCATCTGGATCCCAAATCGCGATATCGGCATTCGCGCCAATCGCTAGAGTACCCTTTTTAGGGAACATCCCATAAAGACGAGCAGCATTTGTCGAGGAAAGAGCGACAAAATGGTTAAGGCTTATTCTGCCTTTTTTCACCCCTTCAGAAAACATTAGTGGAAGACGCATCTCTATACCTGGCATGCCATTTGCAATTTTTCTGAAATCCGAGTTTGTCCCACTAGAAAACTTTCCGGTTTCATCAAACCTATAGGGCGCATGATCTGATGACACAACGCTAAATGTACCGTTAGATATGTGCTTCCATAGTACTTCTTGAGTGACACTATCGCGCAGTGGCGGAGAGCAAATGTATTTTGCTCCTTCTAAGCCAGGTCTGTTTAAATCCTCACGTGTGAGGAAAAGGTACTGTGGGCAGGTTTCACCAAATACATAGGCTCCTTGAAAGCGAGCTTTTCTGACGCTCTCAGCCCCTCCTGGAGTAGAAACATGGACGATCATTAATGGTGCATTAGCAAGTTTTGCTAAACTAATGGCACGATTTATAGCCTCTTCCTCTGCGAGAGCCGGTCTAGAAGGGGCGTGATATTTTGGATCTAGATAACCGCTGTCGGTCAAACGTTTTGCCATCCAAGTTAGCATATCATGATTCTCAGCATGTACCATCGTGAGGCCACCATGCTCGCGAGCAATTGTTAATATATCCAAAAATTGACTGTCATTAATCCTGGTCGCATAGGTCATAAAGACCTTAAAACTTGTAATTCCAAAGTCGAAAACTTCAGGTAAATCGTTAAGAACTTTTTTGTTCACGTCAGTTAAAATTAAATGATATGAATAGTCTATAACGGATTTGGTTTTTGCTCTTGCATCGTAAACATTTAGTGTGTCCCTTAATGATTGCCCTTTTCTTTGAGCGGCGAAGGGTACAAAACATGAATTACCTCCAAAAGCAGCTGAAATTGAACCAGTCTCATAATCATCGGCTGTCATTATTGACATAGCGCTCTCTTGAGCAATATGGCAGTGCGTCTCTATACCTCCTGGTAATACTAATTTTCCCGATGCATCGATTACATCTTCACCTTTAAGATCCTCCCCGAGAGTTACAATTGTGCCATTTTTAATCCCAATGTCAGCTTTGAATGTTTCTGAGGAGGAGGCTAGGGTACCGCCGTTTATTACAAGATCATGCTTCATTCAATAAAACTCTCAAATTGATTTAATCATACCACCGTCACAATGTATCACACTTCCGGTAATATACCCCGCTGGTCTTCTGCATAAGAAGGCTGCCATCCCAGCAAACTCATTAACGGCCCCGCACCTCCCGACAGGGATATTCTTACGACTTTCAATTTGAACGTCTTCAACACTTTTAGCGCTTCGTCTGGCGGTTGCTTCATCCAGTTCATCGATGCGTTAAGATGCTAATGTGTCGGAGGAGAAGTTGGATTACCATGAGGCTAGTATGGTTGATGGTTGGTCTGTGGATCGTTTGAAGCAAGGCGTCTGTTAATTTTGTCTTGGGCATTTTGATAGATGTGTGGGTCATGTTCCATTAAAAGTGCGAGATCACGCCCTGTTATAGAAAAACAGCCTTTTTGATCGATATAGTTCAGTTTCTTGGCCTTTTCGAAAGCAGCGTTGGTGCAAGAAATCTTATAAGCTGACTGACAGTGGCGAATTACTATTTCCAAGTATTGAAAGTCTTTTGCTGTGTCCATTTTAATCTCCACTCCCGATGAATTGAAATTCTGAACATGCTGGCTAAGTGCTTCATCTTCTATATAAATGGACGACATTATGAACACGTGTGCAAGTTAAAAATACGTTGACTTTGCTTTAGGGGGCTTCAATTGCTGAAAGCCAAGAACTGCGAACCACTACGACCGCTACGACGGCAAGATTTGCTGGCATCATTTATGATGCGATTTTAGACCAGCTGGATTGGAGATGACTAGTAAGAAAGCGCGCCTCATTTAATTCCAGATCACCCGTGATCGCGCGAAGCTTGATTGGCATAATACGGATCTTCTCTACTGACTAAAATTGTAAAGATGGAAGACCACTTTCCCAAAGTTCAGGTGGAACTGTCCGCTGCAGGTGTGGCGCTCGAGAATAAGCTCGACACTCAAATTCCAAATCCGCTTATCTCTGTTATCGACAGGCAGCACCTTTATCCCGCATTGCGCCAACCCTTTTCAATTCAGTCGCTTCGTCTAGCTTGTAGGCAGTTGCAATTGTTCTTACCGCTTTCCAAATAGGATCGCCATCAAAGCAATAAAGATACATAAGGACGGCCGTCACGGAGGCCATGCGGTGGTAACCACCCAATAAACCCTTTAATTCTCGGAAATAGCATGATTTCGATTGATGGCTTTTAAAAATAAAAAAGATGGCAAGGAAATTGAGAAGGGCGCACTCCAAAGTACCGTTAAACATTTAGATTAAAATTTATCCGTCATCTTTACCCTTTTTAAAAACAAAGCAGATGCTGAGAGAGTTTTTGACCAGTTTGGAAAGTAGACTGGTAGCTTTATTGAAGTTGAAGGTGCCACTTAGACTGTCACTATAATTGGCGATGTTTCATACAACAAAATAAATAAAGATTGCTAAAAGCACTCTCGCGAACTTGGGGCGCATAAAGAAAGAAAAATATTATAAAGGAAGGAATATTATGAAAGAGCGTTACGTCATCTTCGACTTTGTGGAAAAAGCAGCACCATTCTCACATCTTACCGAAACAAACAATATTGTATCGTTGTCGGGTATCATAGCTTCTGACGATATCTCGGCTGATGTCACAAGTTTCGCTTCAATAAGTTCAGAAACGTCAACCTGTCTTTTGCTCATAAAAAAATGCTTACCTCTGTTGGCTTAACTATGGAAGATGTTACTTCAGTTTTAATTCATATGACTGATCTCACAGAATTTGATGAAATGAACGCTATGTATAAGACATTTTTCATACAAGGTTTAGAACCCTCGCGGACATGTGTAGGCGTTGCAGGTTTATTGGATGGAGCGCGAATTGAGATTACCTGCCAAGCAATCAGGCAAGGAAGTTTTTGTTAGGCAAAAAAAGCCGCATGAAGTCTGATGGGAGTGATTTTGACTAAATTTTATCGGCAAAAATAGTGAAAATGGAAGCCGGCATTTGCAAACCCAATAGCGTACGCCCGTGTCACAGAAAAAGTTGATAAAAAGGCTACAGCCACGCTAAAGGGAGTTGGTGCGGCTGGGCTGATCGCCCAGCCAATAAATTAGCTTATGCAGCAGTATCTGCGACCCAAAGAATTTCTCGCATATTATAAAGCAAGAAACCATAAAGTATTGAAAATAAAAGTGGAGCTATCCAACCTTCTGCGGTTGCCTTCACTCCATCTACCTCAGCCCATGGCCCATTTACCATTCTGTAACCAGTAATAGTGCCAATCAGGGACTGAACAAAGTTGTAAGTAAACAATAGCCACGCACCTTGTGGCCCTGCAAATAAGACTACAACGCCCATTATAAACCCTGCTCCTACAAATGATCCTGTAAGATTTATGACAAAAGCAGATTGATCGCCAAAGCCATATTGCTCAATCATGCCTTCTTTAGCAAATAAGCACCGATAAGCATAATAACCGGCGCCTGCTGTGGCCAAAAGCCAAATGATGAGGTTCAGTGAACCTCCAAAATTTTCCACCATTTTAATCTCCTGTATGTTTTGTTTTTGCTTATTTTGTTTGAAGGCTCAACTTGCTATCCATACTGAAGGCCTAGCAACTTCAAATGTCAAATATTACGCAACTAAGAATTATAGCTGAATGACCCGTGGCGCAAAGATCATTGCGCTCTTCTAGGGGGACAGCAAAATTCCACTCACGAATGGTTTAGTAGGTTTGAGGCTGGAAATATTGCTACATCCAAAATAAAAAGTACAAAGCGGGACAAAGTATTACTAGAAAAGGAATTATCATTAATGTCTATAATCACGCTATCAAACGCAAAACTATTATCATTCTGCCTCCTAACTTTCCCAACAGTCGCTCTAGCGAACCCAGTTTTAGTTAAATCGGCGCAATGGTCTAAAGTAGATAAAGTGAAATATTGTAATGAAGGCAACTGCGAAACATTTAAGAGTATTGAACTTAACGCAGACTCCATTGACGTGGGCCAGGATATTTCTGTTACCAATTTAGATACAGGCTCAAAGATAACTACATTTCAAGTAAAGAGCATCAGATACGGTCGAATGGTCAAAATGTGCTGGCTTGGAGACAGCAAAGGAATGATTTCCGATACTTACATCACGGTCGGCGGATGCAAACAAAGATAGCCAACAAAATCTCACATTACCAGTACTAACCATAACGCTGATCAAGTAAGATATCGATTTGTGCTCTTATTCTTCCGGCTATTTTCTGCAGCGTTAAGTTCATTTGTGGTAGAGATGACGTATAGTTCCACAAAGCTGAAACGTGAATATCCAATGTATTTAAGCTTTATGGGACTATACTAAATACCGTTTTTTTTTGCTCTGATCCTGACACCCTGTAGGCTTGCATAAAATATAGTTTGGAAAACGTGCTGGCATAGGCCCCCCCAGAATCACGATAATATAAGCTCTGGTGATTTTTCAAACCATCTGGGGTGTCATAACGCTCCACGATAACATAATAAACATGGCCGCCTGTTGGGTTCCCTTTAGTAATTGTTAGGCTGTCGAGACCATTGGCCTCATCTCCCATGGGGTGAGTTTCTTTAATCCAGGTACCCCATTCAATTAAGCCCTTATCTACTGTGGCAACTTGATCCAAAGGTACTTTAAGAACAGCTCCCCAATTGGTTGTGGGTATTTCTGAGCCTGCAAATGCAGAGCCCGTAATAATAATGTTTGCGATGGTCAAAAAAAGTCTAAGCACGTTCAGATTCCTTCTCATGGTTGTCAAATTCTTTCTTTTTGTAACGAAAAAACAAACTTTGATACAATGTCTCAACGTCAACTTTTGAGATTTGCACAATATATCGCTTGTTATCTGAGGTTAGGCGGCTCTCTTTTTGGTTACTCTATTAACAATCGAGCGCCATGCTAAACCATCTTTTTTCATAAACACGTTAGTTACAATTTCACCTTTATCTTCCCAGCGAAGTTCACATACGTACTCATTTTCATGGATCAATCCCTCAGCCATTCTTTTGCTGACTTCAGGGCCGCCTCCACTAATCATAAATTCTTCCATTATTTCCAAGTAATCCTCTAAGGGAAATAGTTCAGTTTCGCGTATAAACAGGAAGTCTTCATGGTGAAGTTCCGCATATTTTTCTTTGTCCCAATCTTTCAACACGTTCATAGTATTCTCAAAAAAGCTCACTTGTTTCTCCTCGGTGTGCGGTTTACAAAATAGTAACCAAACCGTGCTCTCAGTTCAATAAATGGTCGGATCGCTTCTAGGTTAAAAACTTTATTATATGATAAAATTCGTACGTTCTTTCATCGCAATTCACGGGAGAAAACCGATATGAAAATGATGAGTGTTATTGCAGTCACACCAAAAGAAGGCGCAACTGAAGAAATTGCCAATTTGATTGTAAACAGTCGTGTCGATGGCGTTGATGGCCTAGACGTGTATAGCATCGTACATACGCGAGAAGATCAACTGCTAGTAGTGAATCAGTGGGCTTCAATCGACGCGTTTATGGACTATGTGAACGGCCCTCATAATATGATTGAGTTGGTAGAACACCTTTGTGAACGTTTTGACGAAGAGAATGTATGTAAAGCTTATTCTGGCACAATAATGCATCAGGAAAGCAAATAATTACACCACTTCCGATGCGATAAAATATAGATCTGTGGAATATGAGCCTCAAGTTGCGCTTACGCAAGTGTGAAAGTTAATGTTTTGCTTTGTTCTGGAGATAAAAAGAACAATAGCTTCATGAATATTAGTATGGTGTCCAAAGTTACAAATTCCTACCTAGCGTTGTTATGAGGTCAAATCCAGAACAGTCAGATCCTGTAGTTGATTGGGGGAGCCTGTATCAAGAACCAATCACCAACCAAATTGCCAATTACAAGACTTGTGCTGACGTTGCATTGTCCGTTGCTAGGGTAGGCTCTGGCACCCATTATTTTAATGTCCTATTCTAGCCCATATGTTTGATCTCTTTACGTTCTTTGCCATTTCAGTAACATTCATCATCGCTGGAGGCGTGAAAGGTCTAATTGGGCTTGGATTGCCCTCGGTCAGCCTTGGGTTGCTGACTGCCACACTCGACTTGCCAACAGCGATGTCGCTGATGATAGTTCCTTCTTTTATTACTAACGCATATCAGGCAAGCATAGGTGGCAATACGCGTATCATCTTGCAGCGTATTTGGCCCTTCCTTTTGATCGCAACAGCTATGGTTTGGCTTGGGGCTACGGCTTTGACTAGAGTTGACATCGGCATCTTAACAGCACTTCTTGGATTTTTACTGATCGCTTTTGGCGTGTTAAACCTCACGGGCGTTCGACTTAAGATCTCTTCGCAATCAGAGATATGGGTGGGATTGGTGTTTGGCGCCGTAAACGGTATCCTAACAGGGATGACTGGGTCGTTCGCAACGCCCGGAGTGATGTACTTGCAGGGCATCGGATTTTCACGGGATATGCTAGTTCAAGCTATGGGCATTTTATTTACTGCGCTAACAATCGCTTTGGCATTTGCGCTAGGAACAAATGCCCTGCTTTCGGCTAAGCTGGGGATTGCCTCATTTTTTGCGGTCGGTCCAGCTTTATTAGGTATGTGGGTCGGCCAAAATTTGCGCCGGCATTTGTCCGAAGAACAGTTTTTTAGTGCATTATTTATTGGCATCATTTTACTTGGAGCCTACATAATTTTCAGCACAACAATTTGATTAGAGAGCCTAAGGTTAGCTCTGCACGTGGAAGTTAATAACGGTAATCTTTAGTTTCGCACTTGGAACTTGTGTGAAGAACTTGTAATGATAAATCGATAAGTTTTACAATATTTTAAGTGACTTAAGAAATTACAGTTTATAGAATTGGTGACATTTATCAGATAAATTCGAGTTGCTTAGATATCATTATTTCTGACCCAATGTAAATTTTACGTAATGTTACTCTTATTAGCACACTGAGGATGCGACCGAACTTAAGTAAGGTTGTTTTTTATCTCAACATATAAAGCAGTCTTAAATCAAGTGTTTGATCCTACTTCAGGAGCGCAGCTTCCAAGCATTATAGAAAATGAGAAAAGCTCTACAGCCTTTCTCATTTTAACATTCATTAATATCTATGCGGCTTAATCTCCGGATTTCATAATTTGTCTCCAAATTAAACCATCTTTTAAAGAATTGCTAATCGGACACCAACTATTAAGCCCGCTACCATACCTCTTACTTTCTCTCCGTAAGTAATATCATGAGAGAAATTAGCAGAATGTTCGTCATCATGCCAAGTTATACGATTATTTGATGCCAGTTTTCCGCCCGCAAATTCCTCAAAATGATCCAGTACGTCATCTATGGTTAGCATTTCTAATTCGCGTAGGTACATGAACTCTTCATGAAAACACGCTTTTGCCCCTTCCAAATCTTTTTTGTTAATTAAGCTCATCACTTCATGCATTGATCTGTAACCCATCACTTGTCCCCACTTCTCAAGCTAAGGGTATCGTGATGCCTTTAACCATTTTTGAAGAATATAAAATCTTCCCACGCATTATGATGATGGTTGTAGCTGTCCTCATGTTTCAGGCGGTAAATTGGTATATTAGCCTTCAAGCAGACTTTTAAAACTTCATCGATTAGGCTGGGCTGGTTAGCTTTTCCATGGGCTCTTTGACTGGCCGATTTGGTATCTGAAGGTATAAAGAGGCAAAAACAGATTGAGGGTCAAAATAATTTGGAATTTGTTTTCTTGTGATTTCGATTGCTGTAGATGTATTCGAAGCAGGACAACTCGTCTACTTTTTTTACATCCTATATCGCAGGGACTATGTCAGCGAAAACGATCACGGTGGAAACGAAATCTGGATTGGTAAAACCTCTGGCACCAAAACTTCATCCAAGCGAACTGTCTCCCCAAAATTCTTCAACCGGAAAAATTCAAAATCTAAACGTAAATCAGGCTAGATGGTTTTTCTGATTTGTTGAGTATTTCTAGTTACTCGCCAAATAAGACCGTCTCTTTTCTGTCCAACTATAATTGTTACGGTATTATTTTTATGATAAATTCTGCTTTCCATTACATACGGATTTTCGTGTACTAACTCGGATTGTGCCAATAAAAAAGCATCTGAAGGATTTTCTGCCGCGAATACTTCTTTGAGGTGGTCTTCTAGAGTAGTAAGTTCCGTTTCTCTTATCAAAAGAAAATCTGGGTGATGAAGACTACGAAATACCTCTTCGTCCCAATTGTTTATGCAATCCACAACTTTGTTGTACAGGCTCATGACTTCTCCTTTTGGCTGTGGTTTTCCAAACCGTAACCAACCCGTTTTAAAACATCAACAAAGGCTAAAACATGAAATAAGGGCTAAGTGGGCTGATCGGCTCAGTGAAAGGCATTATCGACTGGGAGGTGGTCGAAAAAGATGAATAATTGGGTAAATCTTTTGCGCGCTTCTGAAGGAAATCACTGAAGCTATCTAAGTTGAACTTTCAGCCAATTTAGACGTTCAGGTATCCGTAGTTTTACTTTCGTTTTTCTCCCTCAAACTATCTTTAATCATAAAACAATAGGTTACGATCTGGTTTCCTAAATTGCAGAACAGAAAATGACGTTTGGGCTATACATTCTTTAACGGAGCACCAAAACTATAACTTATCTATCACTATGAATAAACTTCTGACATTACAGCAAAAACTTCGCCTTTGAACTCGTGAACCATAATAATACCGTTT
>MDTB01063149.1_pt1 | contig 19613 bp, 21 predicted proteins | sample 811161 | NCBI WGS metagenome assembly MDTB01 (sample SAMN05326650, study PRJNA326480) | marine metagenome | isolation source: seawater | place: Mediterranean Sea | collected 2009 | reverse complement strand
TGTTTTATAGTCATATACATACAGCAACTCTATTTCTTTAAGCTTCTTCCCATATCGCTGTTGTGAAATGAATGCATATTCATCTTTTAGCAATGTCCAGCTTGCACCTGCTCGTGCTGCACCAAGCTTGATGTGTCCTCTGTAGCTGTCTCTCAAACCCTCGTATGCATATCTAACTGTGAGCTCGTTGCAGATGTCGTCTGGTTCGTTCACTGGTGTCACTGGTGTTGCTCTAAAGAAATGTGAACCAGCATTCACTTTTGCTGCTGGTCGAATATCAACACCATCAACCAAGATGTTTAAGATGGGTTTCAGACCATTGGCACCAAGCACAATGTCAATGGGTAGATATGGCAAGATGTCACGCTGCAACCATTCAAAACCATTCACTTTGACATCATTGATGACACCTGCAAGCTGGTATCTGTTGAGAAATGTGCGTGCATTGTACCAGCTGTCATAGTCAATATTTGCCTTTGTTGCAGTCAATGCCCACAAGCAGACATCACCAGCACCAGACAATGACCCATCGCCAAATGGATTTGGTAGTGCTCCACCACCAATGTTCATCCAATACTGTTGACTGTTGTCTGACAATGGGTTTATCAAGTCGCTAAAACCAGATGTTGTTGCCTGAACAGAACACAATGACAGCACTTGTGCAACTCCATCACTGGCATGTGCCTTTGTTATGTCAAATGCAACTGTATTGCCTTCACTGTCTGATATGGTGCCAGTGGTAGCTGTGAGCTCATTGCACGCAAATATGAAAACATAATTAAGTGCATCTGTTCCCAAGAAATAACCTGGCACTGTGAAGATGGTTGCAGTGTTACCCAGTGGTCTCAACACAGACAACATTTCACCAAAGACGATTGGTGCTATCTTTCCTCTGTGCATATCTTCAATGGCAGATATTCCGAAGAATGAACCATCAAGCAAATCATCATCAACTGTGTGAAACGGGTTTACACCATCAAACAATGACCCAGATAAAAACAATGCATCACTCTCAATGCTAAACTCAACAAAGCCCAGTGATTCTTGTGGGTGCCCATAAACAGGCTGTGAAACAATGCCAGTGGCAATCAAAATGCGTTGACTCATTGTGGCATCATCTGCCAGAATATAAAAGAGCTGTGCTGTTGAGCCCTCTATGGTGTCACCCTGCATTTGTCGTTCTGCAATGTTGGTGTCATCAAACACAAGTGATATTGGTATGCTGTTAGACTCCACATCATAGCCAAGACGGTCTGACCGCAATGAAAATGCTGGGTCTTCAAGCTTGCCACGATATTGATATTTTTTTGACCCATCACTGATTGTGATGGGCTTGGTGCTGAAACGATAGGTGCGACCAGACCAAACAATGTCCAGCAAAAAGACTGGTTGTGCTCCCAGCCAGCTTTGTCTTGATGCTCGTGACATACTCATTACACAACCTCATCAAGCACAATTGTTGCCACTCTGAATATCTCGTCAACCCCTTCATCACCAAGCACACTGTCAATCTGTATTTCGTTGGAGAGCAAGCACAGTGCGTGCTGTGGTTGTCGGTTAAATACCTGCACATCAAGACCTGCTGTTGTTGCTCTTTGTATTCTGGGAATATAGACCAGTGGTTGAAGGTCTTGCAGATATTGTTTGAGCTGCAACAACATATCTGACACATCACCTTTTGTGGCAACTGGCTTTGCACCAGCTGTTGTTGATGCTGTGAAATAATCCGGCTCTGCTGTGTCACCATATAGTGCTGTCATTTCAACAGCATCTGACCAGCTCAATCTTATTGTTCGTCTTGGTGGTCTGATATTGCGTGCATATCTGGTGCCATCTGGCTGTTCTGTGGTGATGGTCCCACTGTCAATGCGTACAGTACGACCACGACCATATTGCTGTCCTGGTATAAGCACAGAACCAATGTGCAAACCACCTATTTCATAGTAAGTGTCTTTGATGGTCTGTGTGGGTATGAGCAATCTGTATTCACTGTAGTTGTATGAACCATTCAGATTGATGGTCACTGTGCATTCTTTAGGGAATATCTTTGCAACTCGTTGTGCAGTGGTTCCAGTGTTGGGCAGTGCACCACTGACTTGAAAAACAGCTTGTTTGTTGCTGGCATCATATTTTGAAGCACCCTCACTGTTTCGCAAGATGGTCAATGCTGTTGTTGTGGTGCCATCTGTACAGACCACAGTGTGACCAGCAAATTCATTGTAGTTAATATATGTACCAGTGGTCATTGCTGTATTTGCTTGGAATGACCGCAAGCTTGGTGCTGCATTATAGTTGATTGATATGCTGCAATCAACATCTGCAAGGTCAACAAAGCTTGCACTGCTCAAGTCATACCCTTGAACTTTAAACTGGGAGAAATTTATATTTGATAGATGAATAGCAAGCACATCATTGTCTTCTGTTCGTGACCTGCTGGTGTTGTCTGTTCTTTTCAAGCTGATTGTTTGCTGTGATGTGTCTGAGCTTCGCCATGTCACTCGTGGTGATGGTGATTGTGCATAAAATAAGTTCTCTATGCCATGTTCAAATTGTGGTCTTATGCTGTACTCATCACCATATATGGCAGCACCATCACTGGTGCTGATAGAAACACCATCGTGCACATATACAAACTGACCTGCTGGTGGATAAGCTCTTAATGATAAAGATGCAGGATTCGAAAACCCTTCAAGCTGAAAACCAGTGTTTAGTGCTGCTGATATGTGGAACTCATACCAATTGGTCTCAACAGCACCAGCTGTGCTGTATGTATCAACACCCCATGTGACAGACCCAGCACTTAAACCTCCTCCTCCATTTGATACTGTCCCACCAGCAACAGCAAGTGTGTATTGTCTAGCACTGGCATTAACCGTGTTGGATATATACCAGCAGCTCACCTTGCCACGAGTCAATGCAATTAACATTTCCAAACGACCCGTGAATGACTTGGTGGTGCCTATCTGAGCACCACCATTGATGTCATATATAGCAAATGAAAGAGTTGATATTTGCACCCTTATCTGGTATTTTGCAGAACCATCACCAAGTTCAAGCTGCACTATTCTTCTGCCATCAGTGGTGCCAGATATTGACCCCCTTGACACTGGGTCAAGCACTGTGCGAACAATAAGACCTTGGTCAAGTGTGGTCACATAAGATGTCTGGTATGTTCTAAACTGTGCTACCAACAATCCAGTTGTTTGTACCAATAACCCATTTGTGATTGTTTCCGAACCTCCACCATTTACAGTGAACCTTGAAATGTTTGATGGTGTGTCAAATGGCACATAGGTGTCTGTAAAAGTCATCTTTTGATAATCAAATTTAGACCCTGCTCTAAATGGTGTTGTCACTGTGGCATATCCACCTAAGAACAATGCGTGCAAGCTGTCATCATTGGCACCATCACTGGTGCAGTTGCAGACCATCACAGCTCGACCAGCAACAGCACAAGCATTGATGTTTGTTGGCATTACAGCTGTTGATGTGCTGTCTGTTAGCTGAAAAATATTTGCAGTTGAAGCATTGCCACCACCAGCATATGACCAGCTGGTGCCATTGTCAGAACGCAAAAGCTTGTGGTCTGTTGATGATGCTGGTGTGTGTCTGAATAGTTGATAAATCTTATTGTCATCATCAACCCACATTGCAAGCTGCCCATCTGTCATTGCTTTGTTTGTTCCAGCTGCAACAGCTTCATTCAGTGTCTGCACAAATGCTGTTGCTGTGCGTGCTGTGTGTATTGAAAAATATGCATGTGGGAGCTCGAGATAATGCAACTTGTCTGTCTCTGCAATGTATCCAATGACAAAGTTGTTGTTGCGTACTGCACATTTTACACCTAAAAAACTGAACGCATTCAAATCATTTGCACTTGTGACTTGGTCAAATGTTGCACCACCATCAATGCTGCCATACTGGAACAGTCTATTTTGAAATATCACTGGCCCACTGTCATTATAAAATGTTTCAATGAATAGCAGAACTTGACCACCAACTGCTGCAATGGATATGCCCTGGTATTGATATGTGGTGCCAGATGTACCAAGGTCAAATGTGGCATTCAAAGCTTCTTGATTAAGCAGTGAAAATGTTGCACCTTGGTCTGTGCTTCTGTATGTCTGCACTTGTGACACTGCTGTATTGCCATCAACAGTTAAAACACCTTCAGTGAATGCCAGCAATATAGACCCATCTGGCAACTCACACATTGCTGTATAGATGTCTTGACCAGTAAGAGCAGACAATATTGAATCTGTTTGTGTATAGACTGTTGTTGCTGTGTAATTGCTCTGTGTGCTGGTTCTTTTTCTAACAACAACTTTTGCTGGTGCTGCAAGCAAATCTGTTGAATTTGACTTGCTTGCAACCAGCAAGCTGCCATCACTCAACCCCAGACAAGATGCGTGCTTGTGATATGTGTGTGTACCAGCTTCTGCTTTGACAATGTCATACCCAGCAATGTGCACTGGTGCATCATGTCCATACTCGTCTGTGGTGCTGTCTGTCTCATCATCAAATGTGAATGCTCCACCTGCACCAGCGTGACCAGATTTGCGTGTGATGACAGAAATGTTGCTATCTTCGAGCTGTGACCCTGTTGCACGCAACACAAGCTTTGATGCTTGTGCTGGTTGTGGGTCACCAGCAAATGCACCAGATTGTGTGAATGAGCTTAGATTGTTATCAATGTCCTGGTCTTGAAATGAGACAGGAATGAGAAAACCTCTTAGATTGTCCGGTGACACATCTGACATATCAATACCTTATTCTTGAATTGGCTTGTGATAGACGACCACCACCAGCTTGGTTGCGTTGTATGTATCTATCAAAATGTTTGAACGGTTGCATAACAATCACTTGTGGTTGCATACTTGCACCACTGGACAGTGCACGCACACCATCTTCGCCAAGTGCTGCAGTGGTTGCTCTGTCCAGTATGCTTTCACCTTTAAGCACCCTCACCATTCTTTCATCTGGTCGCAATGGGTCACTGTTGCCTATCATACCCATATCAGCTGTTGGTGGTTGCTGTGCCATCACAGAAGCTGTTTGTGCAGCTCCAGTGGCAACAATGGCAGCTATCTGAGCTCCTCTTAATATTGGTGGCAGGCTTGCAGCTTCTGCAATTCCTTTTGCAACAGAAAATGCAATGTCTCCAACTGCTGCTGCTTGACTAAATTTAAACATTCTAAATGCAGCTGCTTCACCTTGTTTGCCTTCTTGTTTTTGCAAATCACCAAGTGCAATTGCAAATTCTGAAGATGCGTTAAACAGTTGATGTGCTGTGTTAAGTTCCTGTTTGTGAAGGCTTTCACTATTTTTTATCTGTTTTTTGTGCCCTTCATCTTTCAATTTTTGCAACTTGTTTTCTGCTTCCATTTTTGCAATGTGTGCTTGATTTTCAAGCTCTGCTATTTTTTCAATGGTTGCAAATTCCAATTGTTTTGCTGCTGCAATCTGCTCATCAGTTGTGGCATTTTCTGCTGCTGTGGTTGCAAGTTCCTCTGCTTTCTCGATTTGCTTATTTATCAATGCCAGCTGAATGTCTTTAAAGACTTTTATCTCTTCTTCTGGTCCCACAAGCTTTGCTGTTGCCAGTGCATTCTTATTTTTCAAATCAAATATTTGATTTTCAACATCACTGATTGTGTTTGACAACTCAGCAAGCTTTCTTTGCTCTTCTTTTTGTTTTTTCAACAGCTCACGCTGTGCTGCAAGTCTTGCTTTTCTTTGCTCGTCACGCTCAGCTTGTCGTAACTCTTCTTCTTTTAATTCTTTTTGCTGTGTTAAAACTTCTTTTCTTGCTGCAATCTGATTTTCAATTTCGTCTGCACTGGTGTCTTGGTGTGCTGCAATTTCTGCTTCAATCGCTTCTGTTTCACGAGCTGCTTGATTTGATGCCCTTGTTGCTTCGTTCACACGCTTTGCGAAATCTGCTCTATCTTCATTTATTTTTCTACTGTCTTTTATCAATAAATATTCATCATACAAAATTCTGTGCTCTGCTTTTTTGGCAGCAAGCTGAGCTTTCAAAGCATCAAGCTGTGCACTTGATTCATCTGTTAATCTTTTTCTCAAACCAAGCAGTTGTTCATCATTTTGCAGTTCAAAAAATGTGCTTGCACTTATTTCACCCGACATCAACAGCAATTCATTTCTTAGCATGTTGGTATTTGATGTTATTGTTGCAAGTTTTTCTGCTGCACCTTGTGCTGCAACAGCAGCATTGTCAAATGCTCTTTTTTCATTTTCAAGAGCTTCTGAAACCTCTTTTGTTCTTTTTTCAGCTGATTCACTGGCACCTGTAAATTCTTGATATGCGAATACTGCAAGACCTGCTGCTGCTGCTGCTGCCAAAAAGAGAGGATTCGAAACCATCAAAGCACGACCACCAGATTCAACCGCACCAGCTAAAATAGAGGCTTGATATGCCGCATCACCTAAAGCTGGACTAAAGACACTTAGAGCTTGCCCAGCTTCACTGGTCAAACGGTCAATGTTAGCAAAGTCTTTTCGCACAGTGCGTGCACTCACACTGACCTGCTTTGCTGCTTTGTCCATTTTTGCAAAAGATGCAGATGTTGTTTTTGCTGCTCGTGCTGCTGCTTTCTCTGCTTGTCTCAACTGTTTGTTGAGACCAGAAACCATCTCTTTTGCCTCTTTTGATGTAACATCTGGCATCTTTTTAAGGTTTGCTAACAACTGCTTTATGTCAGCACGATATTGAATTTCAATTGATTTGTTAACATCAGCCATAACTAAACCCTTTTGACAATATCTGTTATTTCATCAGCTGCTGTATCAACAATGCTGTTTGTTTTTTGTCTTGCTGGTTTCCATAGCAGCTCGTTGGAAACAGATGCACCAAGTGCAAAAGGCAAATCTGTATCTGCACCCACTCTGATTGCCCAAGCATAAGGTGCTGTGTTCCCAACATAAGCTTCAAGTGTGTCACCGCTTATTCTGAGACCATACTCAAGCTTGTTTTTGCTGTCTTGACTTTTACTTGATTGTCCTGGTGGTATATCAATTTCGCCATCTTGTTCCATTCTCAGTGCTGCTGCAAATGCACGAGCTCTGGAATATCCCTTTTTTTCCAGTCGTTCTGCCATCACAATCACACGACCACGAGACGACAAGGGTTTGCTCTTTCTTACTGGCCAGCGTGCATATGCTGCTTGATAAATCTCTTGGACAGCATCTTCAAGCACTCTGATTGTTTGTGGTGCTGCTCGTCTAACCACAGCATCAAACACCTCTGTTGCAGCAGCATCAAGCTCAATGCTTGTGGTGCCACTCTTAACTTTTATCTTTGATGCCATAATAAGCTTCTCGTTGTTGGAGCTGTTGCAATCGTTTATCTATTCTAGCTTTGTTTGTTCTCTGATGTCGTTTCTTACGGTCTTCTTTTGATTCGTGGGCAATCCTATAATCAGCAACCAAAAGACTTTGTGTGTATGTATCCAGACCAGCAAACCAGAACGGTGATTGATGCCAATAACGCGATATGACCAGACCTAAGTGCTCAAGCTTTCCTGCTGTGGTTGCAAAAAATTTTCGGCTTCTTTGACCTCGTCTTCACTGGGTATTTTTGCAGCCATCAATGCAAGACACTCACTGCCAGCTTGATATATGGTTGCTGGTGTGCATCCTGCTTGCAATAACTCTTCAAGGCATCTATAGCCATAATCCATTGGTGCACTGTTGCTGGGAATGTATCGTGGCATTGTACCACAGCACACACCAATTGCACCAGCACACAGCTGTGATAGTCGTGCTCTGTCATTGTCTCCTGCCCACAAAGCTGTGAACTGCATACATGTTGCAAGTGATTGTGGAGCATTCAGCTCCACATCACCTTTTTTTGCCAATCTTGTTTTCATGTCCGTTCCTCCAAAAATTAGCGTTAAGATTATGATGCTGTGTATGTAACACCACCAAAACATTCAAAGTTGACTGTAATCTGGTTAGGGTCACCTTCTGCAAAAGATGCAGTTGCAACACATTTTGCAAAAGATGCAACCTGCACATCTTCACCACCAGCATCACCAACACTTGCACCATCAACTGTAAGCTTGATTGTGATAGCATACTCTTCCACAAAAGGTGCACCAGTGCTTCCTGTGCTCTGGTTTGATGCATATGCACCAGTCTTGTTGATAAAGTCGAGAACACCACCAGCACTTGCACTTGTAAATTGTCGCATATAAAATGAAAACGAACCTGTTATTGGTTGGTCGTCTCCCCTTCTGACAGTGCCGCCACTGATAGACCCACGATTTCTGATAATCACTCTATCTGCCTTTGTTTGGTCAAATGAGAAATTACCCTCTTCATAATCGACTGTTAGTGATGTTGGTGAACCAGCACCATCAACAAGTGATATTGTGCCATCTCTTCTAACCTTGGGTACGGAGCTGTAACTCATTTTTAACCTCTATATTTTATGTGTTAGGCAAGACATGTCTTGCTGTAAATTCTAAAGTGTGTATTTGATATTCTAAGCTGTCAACCACCAGTCTGCTTGAACGATTATATCTTATTTCAATCCCAGCTTGCACACCAGAAAAAGATGAAAGAACTGCTCTTATTACATCTTCTTCTGCATCAAGTGCTGCATCATAGTCTGTTGGGTATACATCTTTTGGTCGCAATCGAAATGCAAACTCAACAATCACTGTGGTGTTTAAATAAATACCAGCTCGTCTTTGTCGTTCTGGGGCGTCTTGACTGGTGCGAATATTGACCAGAAATGCTTTGTGTGCAATGGTGTTCTGCATTCTTGCAAAATACCCTGGTGGGAACCTTGTAAGATTGAAACCAGTGACACCAGACACCTTTGTTGTGATTGCTGCACGCAACTGTGCAAAAGTGCAAGACATATTACCTTCTTATAAACCTTCGTGACCTTGCATAAGGTGCTGGATTATTCAAATAGATTGTTGGCTTTGCAGCTGTTCTGGTGTTTGGGTCGTCTGGTTGACCAGTGTGGTCTTCATCATATACAAAGTTAATGCTGTTGAACTCATCATTAAACAGTCTGTAGTGTTCTTGTGCGAGCTCGAGGTATCGACCATCTGTTGACAGACCACTGTGAAAGTCTCTGAAAATGAGATACAAAGACAAATGTCTGTGGCACTCTGCAAAGCTTTCTGGGCTCACAACAAGATACTCATAACCAGCACCAACATTTCTGAGCTTTCGCAGAATGGTATACCAAGCACTGTCAATGTATTGTTGATATGATGTGATGTTGCTCGGTCTTAAGCTTTCAAGGTCAGTGTAAAGCTCTTCAAGGTCAGCATCACTTATAACTGGATACAATCGCCTTTTGACTATTGCTGCCATTCTTCTGAAAATAAACGAAGCACCAGAAATGACCACAGTGAACTCTTGCACATATCCTTCACCAAGCACCAGTGTGGTTGCAAGTTGAGATGATATGTGTGCATAGCTGATTGTTCCACCAGCAGCAACAGAACATACACCAGCTTCAACAATCGGTTGACTGTCTGGTTTGAAGATGGTGTATGTTGCAGAGCTCGGCACAATCTGTTGACCATTGCGATAGATTTCTAGCTCTGTTGTTTGAGCTTTGCCTCTCTCTAAAAGTTCAACTGTTCTTACTCGTGCACTGTATGGTGTGTCACTGCTCATTTATTTATGCCTGCTGGAAAAGAATAGCCCAATTTGTACCATCACAGACGACACAACAAAGCTTACCTGCTGCAAGACCTGCACCACCAATGATTGGTGTGGTGTCTGCCTCTTGAATATATAAAGCGTGACCACTGGCAGCTTGGTTTTTTATCCAGAACATAGCTCCATTTTTCTTTGCTGGCATTCTCACATCAGCATTTGACCCTTTGTTGTTAGTCAACACCTGGTATTGGCTATCAGCATATGACAAAGGCTTGTCACTTGTAATGGTTTCTATGTTGATACCATCTTTGTATCTGATGTGTCTTGGCACTGTGAATGCTTGTGATGCGTTATATTTCCCCATTTTCGTTTCCTCCTAAGAAACCCATATTGGTCAATGGTTATTTGTTTTTTGATTTTTTGATGTGTTCTTGAAGCTGCTTTTTTGCCTCATCAAATGACATATTCTTGCCAGATTGTTTTGAAGCTTGTTGCAGTCTGTGAGCTGTTCTGTCAAATGCTTGCTTGTCGTTATCATAGCTCATAATGCTTGACCCCTTCTTTTTTCACATTTGCTGTTGCTGCATTCATATCTGTTTGCAGGTCTTGCAGTGCTTTGAGCTTTGCAGCTATCTCCGGAATGTGTTGGTCGCGAGAGATGCGACTTATTCTTTTTGACACGAGCTGTGTTATTCTTTTGAGAAATGTTTGGTGTGGTAATGGTAGCACACCTTTTTGCATAAGCTCTCTTCTCCACTCTGCAAAGCCTTGAAAATCAAATGTGGTCACTAGGTCACCACCAAGGTTTTCAAGCAGTGTGAATTTGTCTGTCCAAAAATAACCACCTCTGCAAGGATATTGTCTTAAATAATCGTGGTGGTCTGGTCTCAATACATGCCAACCATCATCAGCAAGTCTGGTTCTTGACAATGAGCTATCAACTCCATTTGATGTTGACCTTGTGCCATTGACACCAGCTGTCTCGTGATGGGTTGACAACATTGGCAACCATACTGGTTTTAACTTTCTGGTTGTTCTTTTGCCACTGGTCTGTTCTGTTTCGAAATGCCACAACTCCCAGTTGCGTGGGTGCTGCTTATAAAAAAACCTACTGTTGGCTCTTGTGGGCAGCTTTACTGTTCTTCTTTGTTCTTGTGACCAAGGCTGTGCAAATTCTGTGTAGTCCATATGTTCTCCGTTTTTAAATGTTAACCGTTCCTTTTCGCAAAGACGAAAAGTGAGAAAGCGAGAGAGGAACGGAAAAACTCCCGCTCCTCACAAATCGTTAGTGTTTCTAAGTCGTAGACTTAATCAGACAACCTCTATCATCATCCAACACACTTATACCCAAATAAGCATGTCCAATGACACGAGTGATTGCAGATACAGCATTTCTCTCCATCTCAACTAGCACCTTGCCCATTGACATTGATTGTGCTGCACCTGGCAATGATGCTGGTATGCCATCTGCATAACCCAGTGCACCAACACCAAACATTGCATTGTTGTATCCACCAGCTGCACTGTTGATGTATGAGCTTTTGTAAACCTCAACACCAAGCAGATTGCCCACATAGCCTTGACCTTTTGCTTGAAGCATATCAGCAGTTGCAGCCATATAACTGATTGCATTGCCTGTCTCATTGCGTAAGCTGTCTTGCAGCTCGGTCAATGCAACTGGATGAAGCAAGGCACAGAATGGTGCAATGGCACCTTTGTTTGATGCTGCTTTTTCAAGTTGGAAAATCCCAGCAAAGAAATCATCAACAGAAAACTGAGTGCTGGTTGAACCAAGTGATGTTGTGAAATTATCAATTGCATCTGCTGTCTTGTCAGCAAAAGAAGCTTCATAAGACCCTGCCATTGATTGTGCTAGTCTGAATGGGTCAATGTCAGCACCACCAAAACCTGTCATTGAAGCAAGGTCAGTGATGTCATAACGCAGACCAAGACGAGCACAAGCAACATCAACAGAAGCATCTGTGAAATCTTGAACAGTCAGAGCTGTGGCTTCTGTTGCTGGTGATTCCATAAGGTCAAAACCATCAAGTCCGGCTTTGCGTACTCGTATCGTATCGCTTCCAAGACCATTGATTGAACCCACAAAGCTGATAAACTGTGAGTTTCTTAGGTTTGCAGTGTCACGCAAAAGAAGGTTGATTTCTTGTGAAATCATATGTGCCAATCTAAGGTCAGTTTTTAGTGCCTGATGAGTACCATCTGATTCACCAAAAGTAATAATTTTAGCCATTGTAATTATCCATGTAAATGTGTGTTTTATAGTGACAATGTGTGGTCTTGGTTATCTGCTGTTGACGGTTGCGAACCTACCAAATTCTAAACACAACATTGTTCTTTGTGATATACACTACACATATATCATACAACTGTTGTGTGGTGTGTCCCAAAAGAGTTGATAACATGGCAAAGCAAAAAGTTCCAAAAAAATACACTGCTGGTGGGTTCAAACTGTGACACGAAACCAAAAAGTGAAACAGATAATGCACTTAGCATTTGAGCTTCAAGATGATGATGCTGTGCCAGTTGATGACATCATTGAAATGCTTGTTTTTTGTCTTGCTTGCATAGCTTACAACTATAAGGTCACACCAATGTCTGTGATAAGAATATATGATTTCTGGTGGAAACAGGTTTTAACAATGCAAGGTCTAAACAATATTGACACACCAGATGCTTAATTAAAATTCTCAATCATTTCAGAATCGCTGGTGTATTGACAAGCTGTGTATAAACGCAAAGCTCTTGCTATGCTTCTTGTTTCAGCCATTCGAATCAAATGTGGTGCAATCATCTGACTGACATTTTTTGGGCTTGCATCCCCGTATGCGGTAAATGTTCCATTTTCACCACTCACTGTTGCCTTAAAAATACAAAGTCCACTTGCTCTTATTCTTATTGTTTTACCGTCTTCATCAATGTCTTTGTAGGTATTATCGAGCTTGACAAGCTCTGTGGTGACACTTTTTAAACCTTGCTCTTTTGCTAAAAGTTGAAGACCACCAAATTTGATAAACTCACCTTTTGAACCTCTTATGTTTATAAGTAAACCTTTTTCTTTTAACAATTGATAATTTATTCTGTCCATTTTAAGCTCCGTTTTTATTGATTACTAAAATAGTAAGTTTAATTAGGTAACAAAAAAAAAGACCACTGAACATGTCAGCAGTCTTTTTTGTTGTAAAATTTTTATGCTATGCAATGTAATAGCAAACCAGCTTGTCAGCACTGCTTGGTGCGGTTCCCAACTCAATTTGAGACACACCACCAGAACCTGCTGTGCGGTTTAAAACGAATTGGTCAACACCACTGGGTGAACTCATAACCTGTTCCAGAGCAATACCGTTTCGAAAAACCAATATTGCCTCAAACCCTGTTGGGATAGTAGAGGACAAGTCAAAAGTTGTTGCACTGTTGTTTCCAGTAAAAGGGTCAACATTGGGTGCAAATGATACTTTTGCTGCACTAACTGCTGAGTCTGCAATCTTAGCAGTGGTCACATTTGAGTCAATCAACTGTGTTGACCCAACTGAGTTGTTTGCAAGCTTACCTTGAGTAACTGCAAGGTTTGCAATGGCAGAGGTGCCAACACCAAGACCCTTGATGGCTACCTGTCCACTGGACAGCTCAATGCTGCTGTTGTCAACATTGACTTTCAAGCCAGAAGCATCCTGCACACCTCCATTGTTGGCCAGCTGGACAGCAGAACCAGAGACCTTGTTGGCTGTGGCAATAGTTGAGAGCTTGCTGTCTGCAATCGACCCAGCCAACATTGCATTTGATACACCAGCATCAGAAATCTTCAAGCCGCTGTCATCTTCAAGCCCACCAGAACCAGCAAGCTGAACAGCAGAACCAGAGACCTTGTTGCTGGTGGCAATGGTTAACAGCTTGCTGTCTGCAATAGACCCTGCAAGCATTGCATTTGTCACACCAGAAGCCTTGACAGAAAGTGTGTTTGATGAAACCTCAATCGAGCTGTCATCAACCTTGACTTTCAAACCTGTGCTGTTTTCAAGTGCACCTGCTGCATTCAACTGAACAGCAGAACCAGAGACTTTGTTGCTGGTGCTGATTGTTGAAAGCTTGCTATCTGGAATAGACCCAAGAAGCTTTGCTTGGTCAATTGACCCTGCAAGCATTGCATTTGTCACACCATTGGCTTTCAATCGTAGAGCATCTGAATTGATTTCAATGCTGCTGTCATCAACATTGACTGACAGAGTGTCACCAGACTTGGCTAACCCGTCACCCGCTGTCACTTGACCAAGACCAGAGAAGCGAACAAATGTCAATGCAGTAGACCCAAGATTGACATTGTCTGCTGTCTGCACAAATGCTTGGTCTGCATTTGTTCCTTGGTTGACAAAGATTGCAGCACCTTCAAGTTCTGAAGAGCTGTCAGCATCAGAAGCACGCGTCATTGCAGCAGCTGCACCATTCCACACATAAATACCATTTTCTGACCCAGTTGACTGGTCCTTTAAAAGTACTCTGTCGCCACTGCTCAAACTTATGGAATCTATACTTGCACCAGGTCCAGAAATAGTCACATTTGCAGTTGATGCAACGACTGCTGGTTCTTTCCAGAATACACCAGCACCAACAAGACCATCAACATATGATTTGGTGGTGAAATCTGCACTGTTGCTTGGTGTCTGTCCGCGAACAGCACCAGTGTATGTGTATGTTGCAGTCAAGTCGATTGCACTTGAACCAACTGCGTTGTCTGCCAATTTCGCTGCATTTACTGCATCGTCTTTAATCTGATTGCTTGCAATTTGTATTGCCATGTTGAACTCCAATAAAGTTATTTTTTTTGATATTAAGCTGCTACATAGTCAACAATAATCACATCACCAGACAGAGCAGTGAAAGAGGTTGTGAAAGTGCTCTGTGATGTCTCTGTGATTGTGTCACCTGTTCTTTGTCTTATACCATTCCAATAGACTCTGAGTGTCCCAAATTGGTAGTTTTCTGGCATTGTGTATGTTGTGTTTGAGCTGTTGACCTGTGCAGTCAAATCTGCTTCTTTTAAAGTTGCACCACCAGCAGCACTTGCACCATAAAGAAATCTCGCCATTGTTATAACTCCTCAAGTACAATCACAACTGTTGCTGCACCAGCTTGTGATGAAACAAACATACTGTTGGAACGACTAGCACCACGACCAATGACAACAGATATTGCATTTCCTGCTGGCACAAACATCTTGTCTGCTGGCATTGCTGCACCATCTGTTGCACCGTTTTGTGCAATAAACAGTGCACTTGCACTTGACCCAGCGGTAAACTGTGAGCACTGTGATGGTAGCATTATTTCTTCTGCATCTGTTGTGATTGATATGGTTTTGAAATGTGGATACTTGGACACATTACGCAAATCTGTTGCCATTGTGCACCTCTATTGTCTACGAGCTCGCCAAGCTTTTTTGATGGCCTCTCTGTTTTGTGCATAAAATTCTGGGTCACTGGCAGCACGGGTCAAAATGTCAGCAGTGTCTGTTGGTGCTCGAGCTCCTCTGTTGGTCACTGGAGCTTGTGGTGGTTGCATCAATGATTGTGACTCTGTTGCTTCTTGTGATGGTGCTTCTTGTGATGGTGCTTGCTCTGCTTGGAGAGCTTGCAAATGTGGTCTCAAGATTGATGGTGCCTGTTCTGGGTTTTGCACTGCTGTGTCTAACCATTCAACAAGTGTTTGTCTGTCTTTCTTGGGTACATTTTTCTGTGCTCGTTCATACGACCACTCAACAGCTTCAACCATGTCTGGGTCAACCATGCCATGTTTGCTTATTGCCTGGTATCGTTGGTATCGTTGGTTGCTGGTTTCGAGCTGTTCTCGGAGCTCGTCAACCTGCTGTGCAAGTGTGTCTGATATTCCAGCACCTTTGTTTGCTTGTTCAAGGTCACTTGTTAATGACCTCACTTGGGTTTCAGCCTCTTGTGCTCGTGCTGTCACTTTTGAGATGCGGTCTTTTATTGCTGTTTCCATATCGGTTTTAAGCACATAGGTTTGACCTTCGTGTTCTATTGTTTGCATTGTTAGCTCCGTTTTTGATTACATAAATTCAGCTCTTTCTCGTCTGATTTTAACTAGTTCTTCTTTTGCTGCCTCATCACTCAAGTCTGGGTTCAGCATCTTGATTGCTGTCACTGGTGAGATAAGACCAGCTGCAAGCTTCTCTGTGATGTCATTTCTGAGTGCGTCCATTTCTTGTGGTGACATGGGCAGTGATTGATAAGAGACACGATAACCTTGCTCTGGTAGACTGGCACCAAGAAAACGGTTTGCAAGAATAGCAGTTTTTCTTATCAACTCTTCATCTGCCATTCTGAAAACTGGTGCATACTTTCGTTGTGCTTCTCGTTGTCCTTGTCTGGAAACTGCAAGTGCATAACCGCTTCGTGGGTCTCCACTGGTGCGTTGAAGCTCTGCTGGTGATATTCCAGAGCTCGTTGCAACTCGGTATTCATACTTGGCTATACTCTCCAACATTGCGTGCACATCAGAACCTGGTTGGAACTGACCAAGCTGTGGTTGTGTATCGTCTGTTGGTTGGAACATCAAGATGCTTGATGGGTCTGTGCTGATACCCACCCTTCTGGCATTCACATCTTGGTCAAGTGCTGATAAGCCTTGCAAGGTCACACCAACAGCATATTTCTGTGGCCAGCTTGCATCTTTCAAAAGGTGTGAATAGAAGGTGAAAAAGGTTGCACTTTGCAGACTACCAAACACCAGCTGTGACTGGTCATAAGGGTTGAATAGCTGACCAGTCTTTTCTGCGTGATAGAGCACAATGGGCAAGAATGGTTTGCCATCACTGTCTAAGTATGGATAAGCGTTATCACCTGTGATACCTCTGTGTGTTGGGTGTCCCATGTATATTTCAGACATGTCATCACCAAGTGACCCATCTTCATTTGCTTTGTACATACCAAATATTGGTTCTTCTGGGTTTCTGATGTCCAGCACATCAACTACCCAAATGAGCTTGTTGTTGTGTTCTCGCAATCTGTATTCGTGATACATAATCGGTCTGTCTGGGTCATCTGGTGATGCATCACACACAACAAAGTCTGGTGTCACTATTCGATAATTTATACCTGGATAATCAACAATAGCACCAATCTTGTGTGGTGCCACATCAATACGCATTACACATTCTCTCATTCCAAGTGTGTACTGTTGCATTCTCTGCATCAATGGAAACAGGCCAGCTTTGTCTGTGATACTGTCACGACCAACTAAGCTGTTGATGTCACCACTGGCATTCACAATAATAGGTGTCTCGTGATATAGCACACTGAGCTGTCTTACTGTCTGCTCAAACACATTGCTTGACATATCAGCAGCTCCCCAAGCTTCTCTTCTGTCTGCTGGGACATGTCGATATAGTTCATCTTCTAGGTCTTGTTCCCAGTTTCCTTGCAGCATTCTTCTTCTCAGTGCTGTGTGCTGCCATCTGTTTTCATCATAGTTGCTTGGTGCAATGGGCTTTGCTGGTGGTTGTGCGTAATACATTAGGTCACTCTTAATCTAACTGGTGGTCTATATTTATAATCAATCACTGGCATCACTGCATAACGCAGTGCATCAATACAGTGGCCATAAGGGTCGCGGCTTCTCTCACTTTGGTTTCTTTTCATCGTCCAGCTCATTATGCTTTCAATGGTTTTCTTGCACCTTGGGTGCACATAAAACTGTTGTCGTGTCATTATAGCATGTAGCATACTAGCTCCAAAATACACTGAATGTCTATATTTTACAGCTGTTCTGATTGTATATGGCAAGGTCTTTGGTGCAAGATGCAAGATGCGTTCAAATGCACGCATCAACACCAAGTTGCTCATTTTCTTAACTTTCTTGTCTCGTGCACCACTGTGTGCTGTGTCTCCTGTCCATTGACACAGCTCTGGTCTCACTTGGTTGTTTTGCAACATTTCCAAGATAGCTTGTGCGTGATGTTCTGGTGCTGCTGCTCCACCAACTCTCTCATCAAGCACAAAAATTGATGGTGCTTGTGGGTCTCGCATGTCAATGCAACAGAGCAGTGCAACTTGTGTGTTGGGTTGACTACCGTGGTCAATGCCTACTGCAAATCTATAATCACCGCCAGTGGGCACGGGTTGAGAGCTCACCATGTTCACTGGGTCAAATGTGTCAAATATCACACCATGTGGTGTGACATCAAGTGAGCCTGTTATGCGTGCTTCTCGGTCAATGGGCAAAAAGGCTTCTGTGATTCGGTCCAGCTGTTCTTGGCTTAACAATGGTTTCATTGGCTCACCATTGTTGTTTAATGGTGTGGTGTCCTCCACTGTCAATGCTCCCCGTGTCACACTCACTTTGTCACTGGTTATCATATCTCTTAAATATGACACATCAACATTGCCAACTGGCGTCATTGATATGCACAATGTGCCAGATTTACCACCACGACCACCACGCAATGTGCGTGCAAGCAACTCATTGAAAACTTGTGCATCAACTGGCTCATCAATGCAGATGATGTTTGCTGTGGCACTGGCAAGACCAAGACCTTGATTTGCTGTCTTGATGCGTATGATTGAACCATTCTTAAATCTCACCACTGGTGCCAGACCTCTGAAACCTTTCCCTGGTACAAACTCCACATCTGGGTGCAACTCTTCTTTGGGACACATTGACCACAGCTTTGCTTGGATTGTTCTGCTCTGTTCGTGACTGTGTGTTACTAACCAAGCTTCAATCGGTGGTGGGTCTGTTTTCAGCACTGGGTGCTTGTCCAAACAATGATACAACAGCAGTGCACAAGTTGCATAAGTTTTGCCAATTTGATTGCCGCCTAGCAACATTTTCACTGGTGATGGGTCATTGATAAAGTCTCTCTGAGGTTTGGTGCCACAGAAAAACCGCAATGGGTCTTGCTCTGCTCGTCTTTGCAGCTCCAACACACCACGAACAAATGACAAATCTTTATTGATTAGCATCAAACATGACATCTGCTATTTGTGGCACCAGCTCAAGCAAATTCTCAGCAAGTATGTCTTGCCACTCTTCTTTGCTCACTTTTCCGTCATCTGCTCTGTTGTCTTGTATGTCTGCAACCATCATCTTGATTTGTTTGATGATGATGTTGGCTATAGCAAACCAGCTAACTTTTAATTTCATTGTAGCTCCATTGTTCCCAAAAAACAGTCACATGGGTCACAATGACACAATGCACATTTCTGTTGAGGGAACATAATATTAATTATTTTATAAACTTGTATCATTTTTTCAATGCAACCACATTTGAAAATCGTGCAAGCTCTTCGATTATTTCTTGTCGCATTATTGGTGGCAGTGAGATGATTGCTGCAACTGTGTGGGCTTTTATCTCATCATCAGAAGCAGCTTGCAAGCTGTCTTGTGAGCTCTGCTCTGCTTCAATGGTCTTGATGCTTTCAATCACAGTAATGAACTGTCTTTGTAGTGCTGCATAAGCCTGCCAGCTTTGTGCTTGCATAGCCTGCTTGATGGCAATCTGAATATCAAGAGCTTGCTGTCTCAATATCTCAAGTGGGGAAGAAGGCAACTGTTTGTCTTCTTCTTCTGGTAGCTCTTCTTCCCACACTGCATCTTTTCTGAAACCATCTCTACGCTCGAGCAACCAAGCTGCACTTTTCCAGTCACGGTCTGTTGCTTCAATAATGCGTTCAAGCAAAAACTGTTGTCGTGCGTGTTCTGCTTCTTTTACTGCACGATAAAAATTTTTATACTTTCCACTTTTTGCTTTGCGTCCTTTGAACATCCAAGTGTAAACAGTGCGTTCATTGAACCCAGCAGCAGCAGCAGCAGCTTTGTATGTGCAACCTTTTCGAACAGCTGAGCAAAAGGTTTCAATTTGTTGGTCATCAATCATTCAAGCTCCGTTTTTTTGAAAAAAATAATACCTAACGAAAAAAAGGTGCGGTGCGGTCAGA
>MDTB01157875.1_pt1 | contig 19615 bp, 18 predicted proteins | sample 811161 | NCBI WGS metagenome assembly MDTB01 (sample SAMN05326650, study PRJNA326480) | marine metagenome | isolation source: seawater | place: Mediterranean Sea | collected 2009 | reverse complement strand
TATCTATCAAACCATGGAGATCTTTTTCATCAGATCACCAAAAAATAATTTTTCCAGATAATATTATTGGAAAAAATCTCTTAAAATTGTTATTTTTTTTAGAGGATAAATTTGAAAATTTTTTTATAAATAATTTCCAATATTACATAATCATACTGAAAAAAAAATAATTACTTTTCCCTGTAAGAAATAACTAAAAAGAAATAAAGTAAAAGCAGTAAAAACAGAAAAATATAAGTATATCCAAAATAATAACTACTTATTGATGGTACAATTATTAAAAACTGAATAATTAAATTTACAGTGATTACATTATGCCTTTGGAGTAAAATATGATGTAAATGATTTCTATCTGGTTGAAATGGAGAATATCCTTTAGAAACCCTAGTCAAAAATAATCTAATTAAATCAATAGCTGGTATGATCATTATTAAGAATATATGATATGAATATATGTTAAAATTCTAATTATACATTTTAACAAAAAAATAACTGAATAAAAAAGCAAACAAGTAATTTCAGTTATCGCAAGTTGGTATAATTTCTAACACAATTAATTTATTTGAAATAATAAACAGAAAAATAATAATCATTATTTGCGAATGAAATTTTTTTTAGTGTGGTGAGATTTTTTAAAGGCAGAATGTTATTACAATCATAGTTAAATTTAAGGATTTTTGAACACAAGATATTATGTGTATTAATTGATTTTGCAAAATGTATATAAATTTTATCTCTTAAAATAATTTTGTGTTGATTTCTAAAATTTTTACCTAAAATAAAATTTTTTTTATTTTTGTTTTGGTCAGGATTTATAGAAAAGTAAAAATCTTTTGCAAAATATGAATTAAAAATTAAATCTTTATCGCTAAAAAATAAATTAATTTTTTTAAGTTCATCTATAATTATAGGACTGTTATTTAAATAGGTTTTAAAAAACTCATCTTCATATTTATTTAATTTTTTATAATTATAAAATCTATTAAAATTATAAATTGAGTCTATTGCAAAAATTAAAAATAGGAAAAATATAATATTTTTTATCTTGCTATTTTTTCTGTTCAGTAACTCCAAAGCAAATAAACACGGAATTATGTAAATAATATTTATTAAATACATAAATGGCCCAAAAGCATAATTGTTCAGAGTAAAAATTATAAAAAATAAAGTATAAAAAAGTATTAAATATTTAATTTTTTTATTCTTCAAAAAGAATAATGATATGATTATTGTAATAATCTGTAAGAACGTAAAAACATTTGTAAAATTAGAAAACAAAAAATAAATCGACTCAATTCTTTTTAGAAAATAATAACTTAAAGGTACTTCAGATTTTTCAAAACTAAAATTTAAAAAATTTAAGGCAAATTTGAAATTATTTTCATTTATAAAAATAATTGTTAATACTAAAATAGAAATCAAGAATATTAAAAAACCTAATCTTAAAAACTCCTCTTTGTTTAAATAATAATTTAACTTTAGGCGTCTATATAAAATAATTCCTAAAAAAAAAGGAGTCAAAAATAAAAAGTTAATAGAATGAGAGAACATTGGAATTATTATTCCAAAAACAAATAATTTATTATCAATAAAAAATTTTTTTTTATAATTTTTATTGATAAAATAAAATGATAATAATAATGTAAAAATACCAAGATTATGTACTCCTTGACCAGAGTAATAAAAATTGGAAAAATTTAGTAAATAAAAAAAGTTTACTAAAAAAATAAGTAAGTAATTTTTTAAATTATCTTTATTATAATTTTCCAATATATAAACGCTAATTAAGAGTGATGATAATGAACTTACTATTAGTGATGAGAGATGAAACCCTTCATAACCATCACCTGTTAGAAATGAAAGAATAGTAAAAACAAAAATCGAAAAAATATTAAAAATAGAAGTAAAGTTATTATAAAATCTCCTCAAAAATTGATTACAAAAAGACTCACTATCATTAATTAGATTTAACCAAAAGCTTTCGTTACCTTTTGGAAAAAAATGATCTGTGGTTTTTAAAGAATTTATCCAGTTGATATAAAAAGAAGAATCTATGCCTGGTAAAGTAGGCTCTAAAAAATTTATTTTTAAAAATAGAAATAAAAAAAAAATTAATCCTACAAAAACTAAATTGTGTCTCAAACTTTTATTTTGCATTTAAACTATTTAGCAATTTTATTTATTAAGATAAAATATCCAATTACAAGCAATAATATAATTAACAAAGAATAATTATAATAAAGTGCGAAAAATAGTATTATTAGGTTAATTAAATTTAATAAAATTATAGAATTATTATACTTAAACCTGTCAATGAGCATATGATGAATATGATTTCTATCAGCATTGAATGGGCTTCTTCCATTATAAATTCTAATGAAAAATAACCTAAACATATCAATTCCAGGTATAATCATTAATAATACAATTGTATCAACTGGTACTGATGCATAATTATAAAATTTGATAAATATCGCTCCTAATAGAAAAGAGATTAAATATGTCCCACCGTCACCTAAAAAAGATTTACCAAGATAGTTCAAATAAATAAAAAAAACTAATGGAATGAAAATAATATATAAAAGTAAAGAGTAATAATCATTAAATATCAAAAAAAAAATAAGAAAAAGAGAATATGTAGAGCTCTGTAAATTTATTCCGTCATACATATTCAAAGCATTTATAAACAACAAAAAACAAAGAGAAGTAATTAAAATTGAACTAAAACTGTTAAGAAAAAAAGTATAATTAATAATTGAAAATTGAACTTTTGAAATTAAAAATGAATTATCTAAATTTAAAAATAATAATACAAAAACTAAACTAATAAAAAATTTTAAAGTACTATTTATTGTATACTTATCGTCTATTAATCCCATAAAAAAAAATAATGATGAAAAACAAAATAATAAATTTAAATTTTTAATAGTAAAATTTTTTTCTATATTTAAAAATTCTAAATTAAAATCATTTGATAAATTTAAAAATAAAATAAAAATTAAAAAATTAAGATAAACTAATATACCACCAGTAATAGGAGTTGGTATCAAATGTTTTTTTCTAAAATTATCAGGCTTATCATAAATTTTTAAAATACTAACTATATATTTATGAAAAAAAATAAATAAAAGAGAAGTAAAAATCGAAGTAATTAACATTTTAATTAAATTTATATGAATTTAATTTTTTACATATAAAACTAATTTCTGAATTTTTTATACCTAGTCCTGATGGCAAGTATAAACCATTTTTTGACAAATACTCTGAATTTGGAAACTTATTTTTATTGTTATTTAAATTCATTTTTTTAAAAATATTTTGATCATTCATTGGCCAAAAAAAAGGTCTTGTTAAAATTTTATTATTTTTTAAATAATCTGATAATTTTTTAGCAGTTGTTTTTGTTTTTGATTTATCTAGAACAATTCCAACTATCCAATAAATATTATCTAAATTTTTTAACTTAGGTTTTGGGATATATATATATGGATTATCTTTTAGAAGATTGTAATAAATTTTTCCAATTTGTTTCTTTCTTGAGACTATTTTATCCAGTCTTTTTAACTGACTTAATCCCAAAGCTGCTTGCATACTAGTGGCTCTGTAATTCCATCCAATTTCATCATGATTGAATCGATCTTTTCTTCCAAAACAAAGATTCTTTAAAGCTCTACACCTATCAGCTATTGCTTTGTTATTTGTGCAAATTATACCACCTTCACCCATTGTAATTTGTTTATTTGCATAAAAACTAAAAACACTTAAATCTCCATATGAACCACAATATTTTTTTTTATACTTTAATCCTATGACTTCTGCAGCATCTTCAATAAGAAAAATTTTTTTTTTTTGACAAATTTTTTTTAATCTATCAATTTCTAAAGGATAATTATAAATATGTGTCGCAATGATAGCTTTAGTTTTTTTATTTATTTTTTGGATAGCTTCATCAATATTCATATTCCAGGTTTTTAAATCACAATCAACTGGAACCATTTTTAAATTATTTTTAATTACCGATAGACCATTTGAAATTATAGTAAAATTTGGGATAATTACTTCATTATTTTTTTTTATTCTTAAGGATTTAACAACAATCTCTAATGCAGCTGTACAATTTGATACTAATATTCCATATTTTTTTTCTACAAGTTTACTAAATTTTTCCTCAAATTTTTCTATGTAAGGACCCGACGAAGAAACCCATCCTTCTTTTAAAGATTTAACAACATAAGATATATCTTTTTTTGTTATTAATGGAGAACTAACAGGAATTATTTTTTTATTTATATTTAACTTTTTTTTCATCTACTTTCAAAAACTTTACTTTATCACTATCTTTTTTAAATGGACCTTGTTTTACTTCAATCATTTGGGTATCTTTTAAAACCTTAAATCCATGACCTCCATGCATTAAAAATATGATTTGTCCCTCTTTTAGTTTTTTACTAAATAGATATTTTTTTTTTAAACTATAAAAATCTATTCTGATGAGTCCCTTCAAAATAATTATAATTTCTGTAGTTACTAAAATTTTTGTTAATCTTTTTTTATGAAGATGCGGCTGAATATTATAATTTTTTGGATGATTCATATAACCTACCTGTTGGGTTAAATCATCACTTGTAAAAAAGTTAATACCCTTTTTTTTTCTAAAATTTTTATTCACTATTAGGGCAAACAACTTTTTATTAATTGTTATTCTTTCAATCATTTATTGTCTCTTCAATCTTGATATTAAAATTCTTAAAAAATAACTGATACCCAATCTCATAAATCTGAAAATACTTCCTGCTGTTTTGCTAAGACCTTCTAGATCTTCAGGTTGCACAAAGGGTAATTCTAAAATTTTATAACCTTTATTTTTTGCACTATACAAAAATTCTATAAAATATTCTCCATGACCATAACAAAAAGGAATAACATCAACTAATATTTTTTTTTTCATTACAAATATTCCACTAGTGTAATCTTTTATTGAGGAGTCTAAAATAATTCTACAAAAATAATTAATTATTTTACTAGTTAAAATCCTTTTTTTTGATCTTAAATCACCCCCACCTTGAACATAACGAGACATAACAACTATATTATCATCTTTGAGATTTGAAATCATTTTTGGAATTTCGGTGGCTAAATTAGGCTGATTAGAATCTATCCAGCATACTACTTCATTATTTGAAAAGATTAGTCCAACCATACATGCAGATGCTAATCCTCTAGATTTTCTCTCTATAAGTTTTAAATTTTTTAAAGATAATTTTTTAATTATATTTTGCGTTCCATCGCTTGAATTGTCGTCAATTATGATGATTTCACTCTCAGGCAGTACGTCATTTATTTTATTTATAGTTTTTTCAATTACACTTGCTTCATTGTAGGTACACAATATCACAGAGATATTTTCAGTCATTAATTATGTTTTTTTAATTCATTTTCCATCATAATTTTTATTAAATCATCTAGATTAGTTTTAGGTCTGAATTTAAAAGCTTGAAATGCTTTTTTTGTATCACCAACTAGATTACTTGTTTTTGTGGGTCTTAAAAGTTTTTTATTTACTTTTAAATATTTTTTATAATTTAAATTTAGATGTTTAAAACATTTGGATAAAAAATATTCAACGGTATAACTTTTTCCTGTTGCTATAATGAAAAAATCAGGATTTCTTAAATTCATTATTTTATGAGCTGCTTCTACATAATCTTTAGCATAACCCCAATCAATTTTTGCTTTTATATCTCCTAGTTCTATATACTTCCTCTTTCCTTTAAAAATTTCTACAGATTGTTTAACAATTTTTTTTGTTACGTACTCGCTTGATCTTCTTGGAGACTCATGGTTATAAAAAATAGCACCACAAGCAAATATATTAAATGATCTCGAATACATCTTACATGCCATTAACGCTGTTGCTTTTCCTAATGCGTATATACTGTTAGGATTAATTTCAGTTTTTTCATTTTGCTTATCTTTTTTTGTTAATCCAAAAATGTTAGACGAAATAGGTTGAAAATACTTTATTTTTTTTTTCGTTTTTTTTAGTATTTCAAGTATATCGATAACTGACATTGCTGTTGTTTTCATTGAGTATGAAGGAATGCTATAACTCCAACCAACGTGATCTTGATCGGCAAAATTATATATGTGATCTGGTTTGACTGCAAATATGATATTGTGCAATGAAACAGTATCTAACAAATCTCCTTTTAAAATTTTAAAATTTCTAAAATTTTTATCTATCAAATGTTGAATATTAGATAAATTACTTGTAGCCGATTTTCTTACAACACCAAAAACTTTATATTTTTTTTTAATAAATAATTCAGCAGCATAAGAACCATCCTGACCTGTTACACCTAATATTAGAATTTTTTTCATTTAATAATTTTAAGTTTTGGATAAGGTAAAATAAATTTACCTCCTTTTTTTATCCATTTTTTTTCTCTCTTAATAAATTCATCAATAAAACCGTAAGGCATTACAAAGAAATAATCTGGATTTAATTTTCTCGCCATTTTTTCTGATATTATTTCTACACCAGATCCAATTGTATATTTTCCCCATTTTGTTTTGCTTCTTTCAGCAGCATAGGGTATTTGTTTAGAATCTAAACCATAGTATTGAAGTAAGGTATTTCCCTTAGTTGAGGCACCATAAATAAATACTTTTTTTCCTTGGTCATTAGCTTTTCTTATAAATTTCAATGTATCACTTCTATTTTTTTTAACTTTTTGTACAAATTTTAAAATATTTTTAAGACCTGTTTGTTCCTTGTATTTAATTGATTTTTTAATATTTTTTTTACAATATATTCTATAAGATCCACCATTGATTTTATTCTCGCTCATTTTAAAAATTTTTAAACCATTTTTTTCAAATAAATATTTAAGCGAATTATAAGAGTAATACTCCAAATGCTCATGACAAATATTTCCAAGATCATTTGTTTTAAACATTGAATGTGAACACATTAATTGAGCAACAAATATCCCGTCATCATCAAGGGCATCTGCGGCATGTTTAATAAATTCAGATGGATCCTCTAAATCATAAAACATTCCAATAGCAGAAATAACTTTCAACTTTTGATGCTTTGTAGGAATTTTTTTTAAATGTTTGCTGTGCCAAAAATCATTAATCATATAATGGCAATTTTTTTTTAATTCTGTTTTTAAATTGTTTGCAGGCTCACATCCTATTGTAATTATTCTATCTTTTTTAAAATATTTTAATAATGTTCCATCATTTGCTCCAATATCCAAAATAACATCGCCTGATTTTATTTTACAATTTTTTTTTATGTCTTCATAAAGTTCTTTTAAGCCATCACGCATCGTTTTGGTAATCCCAGATTTATACCAATAAAATTTTTTATACATTATTTCTTGTGGAGCAGAATGTTCTAACTGAAGTAACTCGCATTTTTTACAATACACTAGATTTAATGGAGCTTTAATTCCTTCATATATTGAAGACTTATTCACGAAATTACTCACGTAATGATTACCAAAATTATAAATTTGCTTAAGCTTTTTATGCTTACACAGCCTGCATTTTTTAATTTTTATCGTTTTTGGTATCTTCATAATTAAGTGCTAGTCCTTATAAACTAAAAAAGATTTTAATGATAGATTTTTAAAAATTTTTATTTTTGAAAATGTTGGGTGGAAAGACCATAATGATAAAGTAATTATAATAAGAGAAATTAAAAAAAAATTATTTTTTTTTTTATTTTCTTCTATCGTTAAGAAGACGCTATAAATTATAAATGGATAAGACAAAGTAACAAGTCTAACTATATTCTTGCCGGTCCAATTTGGGCCTCCTAAAAAAGGTTGGGCACAGATAAATATGGCAATTAATGTTGTTAAAATTAAATCATTTTTTGTATGTAAATTTTTTTTCTTAATATTATTTATAAAATAAAAAATTATTACTGGAGCAATAGATATAAAAGGTAATAAAATAAATGTTATTAATTCATGAAATATAAAATTTTTTCTTAAATAAATAATTATCCCCATATAGGCTGAAGATGGGAAAATCTCATAACCACCGTAACTTGTATATTTGATAGAAAGAAAAGTTAAAAATAAAAAAATAAAAAATATTATCAAAAGGTTTTTTAAACTAAATTTTTTATCCCTATCAAAAAAAAAATAATAAAAAATTATGATTGATAGAATTAAAATACCAGTTTGTCTGGTTGATACTGCTAAAAATATTGAAATATATAAAAATATACTTTTTTTATTTAACAAATAAAAAATAAAAACATATCCTGATAAAAGAAAAACTAAATCAACAAGCATAGTTGGGTAAATAGTAAAATATCTAAGGATGTAAGGATTAAAAATAAATAGCAAAAAAAAGAAAAGCTTATTTACAGTATTTAAATTTAATATTTGACTAATTTTTATTTTTATTAAAAAGATTAAAAATAAAACTAAATATGAGAAAAAACTAAAAATAATTGTAGTATCGATATCACTAATTCTACTTAAAAAACCTATTAAATAAGGAAATAAAAATCTTTGTGCATGATGATAATTTATATTTTCAGATGCGTATGGAAAACTATTTGAAATGTTCAAATAAAACTCCCCTGACCTTGCTGCAGAGTTATTAGTAAAAACCGAACCTACAGAATAATCGTTTGTAAATATTACAATTAGAAAAGAAAAAAAAATTGCAAGATTAATAGAGTTGTCATCATTATAAAAATTCTTATTCATTTTTCTATTCATTAAAAGCACATGCTGGTAATTCCTGATAATTAAATTCAAATAAATAACCATTATAGTAATTATTTGATCTATTTATTGGATTTCTTGTTGCATGCGCTCCAACATCTTTTTTATAATGCACTAGATCTCCAATACAATTTTCAATTCCCTCTAAGTATGGATCCTCTCCATAAGTTAACAAATATTTTGGTTTTTTTGATTGAAATTCCTGCCAGTAAATTTCATCAGAAAAATCTCCATTTTCTCTGGCTCTTTTTATATCTGGTATATACCTTAAAAGATCAACGGCCATTGTGTTAACTTCACTAAAATATATAGATCTATGATATGAAATAATACTCTCATCTTTTTTCAATTTACTGTTTGACCATTTAAATAATGTATATCCATCAGCATTTTTTTTAAGAACTTGATCTTTTAAATTTTTGCTCAATGTTCCTGATGTCAAAGAAAAAACACTAAAAATCATAGCCAAAGATAAAATTAGAATTTGACTTGCAAAAATTAATTTGAAATATTTGTTCAAGTCTAGTTTTAAATTGATTATTTCAAACAATAATAAAAGCCAAATTATGCTATCTAAAAAAAATCTTGGACTTTTTTGACCAAACATAAAAATAGTTGAAATTAATAAAAAAATACAAAATAAAGGTAATTTAGCCTTTAAAAATTTATTGAAATTTAAAAAAAAATAAAAAAATATTATAACACAAAAACCTAAAGTATTAGTATAATCTCCCATCTTGAAAGGAATTAACCACTCAATAACAGGCCTTGATGATCCAACTGCTTGTAGATAATTATGAAAGTCACCCATAGCAGAAACATGGATAGGTAGTGGTGATACAAAATATTGAAAAAAATTTCCCCCAAAATTTATATGTTTCCAAAACACTGGAGGTAAAATAATTAATATAAATACTGTCAACGAATTTATAAAAAATTTATTTAGATTTTTTGTTTTAAATGAAAAATAAAATATTATTAAAGAAAGTACAAAACTATTTACAACAAACGAAAATTTTAATTGTGTATTTATTGCAACAATTATTAAACCAAATAATATTGAAAAATAATTATTTTTAAATTCTTTTTGTTTTATAATTTTTTTTGAAAATATATAAAAAAATTATTGAACTAGAGCATATAGCAAATAATTGAGGTTTGGCTGAAGATACTAACGTTAAAATAATTGGTGATGTAAGAATTAATAAAAATAAAAAAATAAAATTATCATTCTTGTTTTTTAAAAATATCCCAGCAAGACTTACTAATCCTAAAAACTGAATTACTGAAGAAAATTGTTCTGCACCAAAAATAAGGCCAACAGAAATTAGTACCTCTCCTGATCCAGCCAATCTTTGGTGAAAATGAGTATAATCACTAGGGTATATACCATCTTGCATAATTATTTTTGCTACCGTCATATGATAACCCAATGAATCTGAATTTGTCACTGGAGCAATTGAGATAAGAAATAACAAAATTAATATAGATATTGTTAATAATTTTAAATAATTTTTCTTATGTACCAAGAGTGAGTTAATAATTAATTTTTTTTTTAAAAAAAAATAAACAATTTTTACAATGCCAAAAAAATAAATAATTAATGAAATAAAAAGTAAATAATATTGATTTTTTGTAAATAGTAATAAGTTATAGACAAATATTAATAAAAAATTAATTGATACAAAAAAATATTGATATCTTATATCTTGTAAATCATCAAAAAAAGAATTGATAAATTTTATTTTACAAAAATTTTCACCTAAATAATATAATCCAAAAATTAAAATAAAAGTATTTACCAAGCCTAAAAAAGGATAATTAGTATTTACAACATCTGAAATCATCATAATAATTTTTGAATAAATTTATAAAAAACGATCACTCTAAAACTTTTTTTTTATACTTATTGAAAAGAATAAAATTAATAAAAAAATTCGGTAATATAATTTTAATGAGACTTTTTAAAATTTCTAGAAATTTAAAACAATACAATATTCCAATACATCGTATTTTATTATATTTTTTTAAAATTCTTATATTTTCGTTAAAAACTATTTGTCTTTTTTGGTCTGACAATCCACCACTACTTACCTCAGCTATCACATCATTATATTTTTTAAAATTACAATTATTTATTAAACATCTATAAAAAAAATCAAAATCAGCAGATATATTATATTTAATATTAAATAAAAATTTTTTTAAGACCTTAGTTTTAGTTATAGTAGATTGATGACAAAAAGGCATCAATACAGAATTTTTCTGAAATTTACTCCCTTCAACTAGATATCTGAATTTATCATTTTTAATGATTGTATTTCCAAAAATAATATCTGCATCTTTTTTTTTAAATTTTTTAAATCTATTAACTACATTTGTGTTACAAAATTTATCACCACTATTCATAAATATTATCCAATCAGATTTACAAATATTAATGCCTTTATTCATAGCATCATAAATGCCCCTATCTTTTTGAATGATAATTTTAGAAATTTTATTTTTAAATTTTAAAATTTCTTGGACAGAACCGTCATTACTTAATCCATCGACAACTATAATCTCTACATCTTTTCTATCTTGTTGAAAACACGATTTTAAAGTTCTTTTTAAAGCTTTTTTAGTATTTAAAGAAACTATAATTATAGATAAAATTTTCATTTTACATAGATTAATATAAATTTTGTTTTTTAATTTTTTTTAAATATATCTTTTTTATATTTGAAAACTCCATGCCTGACATTTGTTCATCCGAATTAAGTATTTTTTCAATTCTTTTAAATTGACCAACAGTTCTGCATCCAAAAATTACTTTTTTTGAAAATTCACTTTTTTTTAAAAATAAAATTGAGTATTTTGTTATATCAACTTTTTTATTTTTATATAATTGACTAATAGAATTATTAATTTTTTTTAACCTATTTTTGTTTAACCATTCACTTCTATGATCATTATTAGAAAATTTTTTCTTTTTATTTGTTAGTAAACCAGATGCCAAAGGAGATCTTATATAAATATTTTTTTTAGATCTATAAAATTTGTTAAAATAAAGTTTTTGATAAATTAAATTATAATCTAATTGAAATATTTTAAAATTATCAAGAAATTTTTTTGAATATCTATAATCCTTACTTATGCTTAGTCCATAATTTTTGATTTTTTTTTTAATTTTAAGTTCATTTAAAAGTTTTAGAATTTGTTTTAAATTTTTAATTTTTCTTGGATTATGAAGAAAAAGTATATTAATTGATTTACGATTTAATCTTTTCAAACTCTCATTAAAACTTTCTTTTAAAAAATTATAATTAAATGATTTTTTTTTTTTGGAATTATTTCCAATTTTAGTATTTATAAGTAGTTTTTTATTTGATGGAATTTGTCCTATAATTAACTCAGATTTACCATATCCATAGTTTGGAGCGGTATCAATCTCATTGTAACCTTTTGCTAGAAAATATTTAATTAATTTTTTTGCTTCGGCTATATTGTTTTTTCCATAATCTCCACTAATTGGCCATGTGCCTAATACAATCTTCATTTAGTTAATTTGTGAATATGAAATTTAATTTTTTTTTTATATGTATTTATTAAATTTTCATATTTTGAATAATTATACCTATTTGGATTATATTTTTTATTAAAACTATTTTTTTCACAATCATTCCAGATTTTTTTATTAGAAGAAATTGCTAAATATAATGCATTTCTTTGTCCTTCTATTTTTTTGATTGGATTTACATCATGAAATGCAAAATTATTTTGAACAGATGCAACAATTCTATTTTTAACTGGCTCTAAACTCTCAAAAATCTCTAAATTATTATTTTTTTTTTCATAAATTCGGTGTTCACCGCCTTCTAAATAATCATATCCACCTAAAAAAATTAAAATTGAAATTAATCTTTGAGGATTATCTATGTGTGGACCACTCCCACCATTAAATAAACCATAGTTTTTTTTTCCGTAGCCAACATCAAGCCTGGGATAAAAAAAAAATTCGTCATTTTTTTTTTCAAAATTTTTAATTCCAAAAACTTCCGAAAGTTCATACGGTTTTGAAAAAAAATTATATTCCTTTTGAAAGTTAACTTTTAAAGAACCTGTCTTATATTCATTAATTAAAACTTCCTTAAATAAATTTAAAAAAAAATTATAAAACTCGATACTATAAACCCATTCATGAACTAATTTAAACGAATTACATTTATTAAGAAATTTCTCATAAACTGGGTTTCCAGTTGTAGTATCACCATCCATTCTCCCTACAGATAAATTACTATTTTGAAAATCTAAATAAGAGGGATAGTTTTTTTCTATATCTTCAATAATATTTTTTGTAAAAAAATTATCTATTTTTATATAAGGGAATGGATAATTTTTTTTTGTTAAACTAAAATCTCTATTTATCAACATTTTTCTTTGATAACATGGCTATAATGCAAAATCAAAGATTTAAATTATTATTAGGATTGCAAATTTTTATAAACTTGAAGAGTCTCCTCAGCACATTTTCTCCAAGAAAATTTTTTTGATTGGATTATTCCTTTGCCAATTAATTCTTTTGAAAGATAGTTATCAAAAAGTATTCTTTCCATTTTTTCAGAAATATCCTCTGGATTTTTTGGATCAAAGTATTCGGCTGCTTGTCCAGCTACTTCTGGTAATGAAGTTGTATTGCTGCAAACTACTGGGCAACTATTTACCATTGCCTCTAAAATTGGTAGCCCAAATCCTTCGTATAAAGAGGGATAAACAAATAAACTTGCATTCATATAATATGATTGAAGTAATAAATTATTTCCTGAAATAAATTTGATATTTTTTTCTAAATTGTAACCATTTACTATATCAGCATCCACAGACGAATATTTTTCTCCCCCAAAAAAAACTAAATTAAAATCATTTTTAATTTTTTTTGAAATTGAATAAGCTTTTATTAAGTTTTCAAAATTTTTGTAATCTCTTCGACTACCCACATATAATATAAAGTCTTTATCCTTACATAATTTTATATCACCTTTTTCCATAAGGTTGGTACCAAGATACACAACAGATATTTTTTTTTCATCAATATTATAAATATTAATAAGATCTTTTTTTGTATTTTCTGAAATACAGATGATATAATCACTATTATGAATACTAATTCTTTTTTTAATTGAATGATTTTTATAATTTAAATTTTTATTACCATATAATTCTGTGATCATATCATAAACTGTTATAATATTTTTTAATTTTTTTCTTTTAGTAATTTTTTCAGAATAAAATGTATTATGTAAAATATTAGGCTGATTATATTCAATATATTTTTCTGAAATAAAAAAGTTTAAATCTCCTAAAGTTCTTCTTAAAAATTTTGGATAAGAATTTATATTTACTCCAAATTTTTTATCTATTTTAGAAAAATCCTCAAAAATATTTATTGGCGCATTCAAGGTTATATCTACATTTAACTTATGGAGTTCTTTTAAAAGATTTAAATAATAATTTGATATTCCACCTATTTTTTGTTGATAAAAAATTTGGTAATTAACATGTACTTTCATTATTGAACTTAATCTTTTATATTAATTAAATATCTTCTTGAAGTTTAATTTTTAAATTAGTCAATTTTTTTTGTAGGAAGTTTAAAAATTTATTTTGCTTATTGTTCCAAGATGTAAGCGATAAAATTGGAGTATATGTGACTTGCAACATTATCCTGTAAAAACCATCAGATTTAATGTAACCACCCTTGTGGTAAACCCTCGATGTATCAATAAACAAAATGTCTCCTAAATTTGCAAAAAAATACTTAATTTTTTTTTCATCTTTCAAATACTTAATAATCTCTTCATCTTCTGTTCTAAATTTATTCCAAACATGAATTTTTTTATTATTAATTTTTTTTTTATCTAACTTAAATTTTTGGTAATATGAAACATCTTCATTAGAAATAAAATAGAACATTCCGTTTTCAAAAGAAATTGATGTGAGTGGAATAAATATTTTAAGCTGATCAGATAAACTATCGCTATCTCTGTGCCACATCTTTGACCCTTCTTTTTCAACAGTATTATCATTATAGAAATTATAATTGATTAAAATATTTCTTAGTTTGCATTTAGATCCCAATAATAAAGATGCAATATCAATTTGATTTTTTGATGAATAGTACTTTTCTAATTTAAGCTTATCATCAGATCTTATTAGATCAAATATATTACAATTAAAATTATTAATATTTTGATCTAAAAGCTTATCTTTAAGAATATCCAGATCTATATCTTTATAAATATTTTCTAATACATTTAACAAAAAATATTTGTGTGTGTCGTCAGTTTTGCCAATTTTATACCCCTTTTTTTTGAATTCATTATCAACCAAGATTTTTGGAGAGAGAGGATGAATTATTTTGTTGGGTGCATTCAGTAAGATATTATAAATTTTATATAAAAGCATAATCTTAAATTATATAAAAAAATATTATAAGTAAAAGTATGAAAAATGAAATTGTATTTTTAGTATCTACAGATGTAGATAGTGTATTAAGAAGTTTAAATAATGAGAAATATTTAATAAAAGAATTAAGAAAAAATACTAAAAAAATAAAAATATTTGATTTATCAAAGTTTTCAAAAATAAATAATAAAAATTATTTAAATGTTTTGAAAAAGAAATTTGGTAACTTTTTTGAATTAAATTTAATTAGTGATGTAAAATTTTTAGATAAATTTAAGTTTAAAAAAAAAATTATTTTCATTAATTTTGTTCCGATAGATAAGAATCAATTTAAAATTTGGAGAATTATAAAAAAGTATAGATTATTTAATGTATTGATTCAAAATGATCAGTTTAGAAGACTGAGGGAACAAGAAAAATCAAACACAAATATAAAAAAAAATATTTTCAAAACTTTCTTTAATTTTTACTATCTATTTAGAATATTAGTTTTAATAAAATATTTCCCAAAAATTGACATAGTTTTTGTTGCAACCAAAAATATTAAAAAAAAATTTGAAAATAGTATTTTTAAAAAAATAGATAATATTTTAAAATATAGCTTATTTTCTTTTTTTAAAAAAATTGAAGTTGTTAATATTAAGTTTTATAGTCCAAAAATATTATCGAGTTTAAATTATATTAGTTATATTGATACCGCTCCTTTTGACCATCCAGCTTTAAAAAAATTTTCTAATGAAAAAATAAATCAAAATGAGAGGAAATTTTTTTATAATAACCTGTGTTCCGCTTTAAAAAAAATTGCAAATTATTCAAAAAAAAAATTAATAATTTGCCTTCACCCAAAGTATAATTTCAAATACAAAAAAAATGATTTTGGTAATTTGAAATGTAATATATTCAATACTGAAAAATATATAAACGAGTCTTACCTAACATTATTTACTTCTTCATCAATGGTTATGAATGCAATGATATTAAAAAAAAGAATTCTTCAGATTAATTCTTCCAAACTACCAAATTATTTTAAAAGTGAAAATGCACACTGGAATAATTTATTTGATTTTACAAATCTTTTGATTGACAATCCAAACAAACTAGATAATGAATATTTAAACAATATAATAAAAAATGCTAATTATAAAATTAAATTTTACGATAAAATTTTAAAAAAAATAATTCATAAAAAAAATCTAAGTGCTTCAGAGCAAATTATAAAAATTTTAGAAAGACAAACAACATGAAGAATTGCATAATAATTCCAGCTAGGTTTAATTCAAAAAGAATACCTGGAAAGCCTTTGCTGGATGTAAATGGTAAACCGTTAATTATAAAAACTATAGAAAAATTAAAAAAAAAAATAAATTTAGAGCACATTTACGTTTGTACTGATGATAAAAAAGTTGCTGAGATAGTAGATAAAAAAATTATAAATAAATCCATAATAGTTAAAAAATACTGTTTGAATGGTACAGAAAGATGCTCATGGGCTTTAAAAAAAATTAATCAAAAATATGATTATGCAACTATTGTCTCTTGTGACATGCCCTTTATAGAAGCAGATGTAATTAGAAACATAGAAAATAAATTTAAAATAAAAAAAAAGTATACCGATGGAGTTACTGTACACTGTAAAATTGAGGACAAAAGAATACTTAAAGAGACAAATATAGCCAAAATAACTGTTAGTAAAAGTAATAGAATTCTATACGTTACACGTTCAGGCATTCCATATTCGAAAAAATTTGTAAAAAATAAGTTTTTTAGTCACCATGGCATCATGATGTTAAAATGGAATGTATTAAAAAAATATAAAAATCTTCAAAGTACAAATTTACAAATTTTAGAAGATAATGAGTGGCTCAAATTAATAGAAAATGATTACATATTAAGATCCTATGAATATAAAAAGCTCAAACCAGAAATAAATACAAAAAAAGATATTAAAAAATATTTTCCTATAAAAGTAAAATAATTCATTATTTCGATTTTACAAATAAACTATTTATATTTTTCTCTTTCAAATCAAATTCTAATTCGTTTCTTGTCAATACTGGGAGTTTAGGACTCCTGTTGCTTGGAACCACGGAAAATAAATATACCAAAACTAATCTTTTTTTATTTTTTGGCTGCAAACCTCTATGTATACCAAAAGTATTTGCTATAAAAGTTTTTCCCCTTTTACCCTTGATTGTAAAAATTTTATCTTTTTGAAAATTTTCATTAATGAGTTGATCACTAAATCTTTCTCTTTTATAAAGTTTATCTATCTTATGAGAACCAATAATATATTCATGTGGTCCATTAAATTCATCAACATCTGAAAGATAAACAAAAACTTTTAAAAAATTCATAGATTCATAATCTCTATGAAATAATTGTGGTCCAGCTAACTCATTAGATGGAAATGACCACCAAGCCCATACCCAGTCTAGTTTAAAACTGCAACCAAAATAACTTTTTAGAATATTTAACAAATTCGGATTGTTTGCTGCTTTTAAAATATATTTTGATTTAACTAATAAGTGTGTATCTATATATCCCGTTTTAACACCAGATGGCGGTTGTTTTAAATTAAACTTTTTATGGTTTGTATAAATTGGCTCTAACAAATGATCAGTAGATAAATATTTAAAAGTTTCTTTTAATTCAAAATCAGTAAAAATACTATTTATCTCCAAGTATCCATTATTATTTAGTTCTTGTGTTTTTTTTTCTAAGTCAATTGATTTATATATTTTATATTTTCTAATAAAAAAAATTTTTTCTAACCTTTGAAATAAATGTCTAGTTTTAGGCCTCAAAAAAAATCTTTGATATGATTTATAAGTTAGTCTAAAAAGTTTAATAAAAAAAACATAAATTTTGATTATTTTAATATGGTTTTTTTTATAAATTTGTTGTCTTATGTTAAATTCTAGTGGCTCTTCTGAGTAAAGAATTTTTTTTAGGAAATTCATTTAAAAATCTATAGACTTATTTTATGAAAAAAAAAATACTTTTATTAAATCCAAATAAATGGGGCAGATGGATTACCTCTATTTGGATTGCAAGCCATAGCTCTATATTAAAAAGGTCAGGTTTTGATGTAAAGCTATTTGATGCAACTTTTTACGAAAATTGGTCAGATTATGAAATTAAAATAAATACTGAAAATAAACAATTTAAAAAAACTGATTATTTAGAGAAAATAAAATTTAAGAAAGAGGACATTCATAAAGATTTTGAAAAAACAGTAACAAAATTTAAACCTGATATAATTTTTTGGTCAGCCCTTAGTTCTCATATTCATGGTGAGGGTGAATATATTAATATAGAATATGGACACGATTTAGTCTCTGAAATTAAAAATTTTAAAGGATTGAAAATCTGTGGAGGAATACAGGCGACAGCTGATGCAGAGGCAACGCTGAATAAATTTAGAAACATTGATTTTTTGGTTGGTGGCGAGTCAGAACTGACTCTAAATGATATAGTAAATTGTTATCCTAATATAGACAAAATAAAAAAATTAAAGGGTGTAAATTATTTTAATAAAACTGATAAAAGATTTGTTAAAAACCAAAAACAAGAGATAATTAAAAATTTGGATATAATTTCTCCATACGATTATTCTATTTTTGAAAAACAAGTTTTTTTAAGACCTTATAATGGAAAAGTTTTAAATGCTATAGATTATGAAATCTCGAGGGGATGTATTTATACTTGTTCATACTGTGTTGAAACAATTATTCAAAAATATTATGGTTTTGAAGAAAATAATAATAATGGAACTCTATTTAATTTTAAAAATTATTTAAGAAATAAATCTGCAAAAACAATTTTTAAAGAAATTACCAAGTTAAATCATGAACTAAATATTCAGTTATTTAGATGTCAGGATACAAATTTTCTTACAATAAATAAAACTACTCTTTTGGAACTAGCTGAACTTTTACACAATTCAAACTTAAAAATTAAACTTTATATTGAAACTAGAGCTGAAGGTATAAACTCTAAAACAATCGAATTATTAAAAAAACTTAAAGTAGATGGTGTTGGAATGGGTGTTGAACTATCAGATCAAAACTTTAGAGAAACAAATCTTAATAGATTTGTAAATCAAGAAAAAATTGAAAAGGCATTTAAACTTTTAAGAGATGTCAACATCAACACTACAGCATACAATATTATTGGTTTGCCAAATCAAACAGAGGAGTCAATAATTGAAACAATCAAATTCAATAAAAAAATAAATCCAAATGTATGCTCTGTTGCTTTTTATTCAAAATATGATGGGACCGATTTAACAAGTAAAGCATTGAATAACTTTGATAAATATCCAAAAGGTATGGACGCTCAAATAAGATCTAAAATAATTAATCATAATATTTCAAGTAATACATTAAATTTTTATAAAGATAATTTTAATT
>MDTB01214407.1_pt1 | contig 19617 bp, 17 predicted proteins | sample 811161 | NCBI WGS metagenome assembly MDTB01 (sample SAMN05326650, study PRJNA326480) | marine metagenome | isolation source: seawater | place: Mediterranean Sea | collected 2009 | reverse complement strand
GTTCAAAGTAATATTAAAAAGAGACTTGCTAGATATGCACAGTAATTCATATACAATTATCTTCACTTCTGTAGTTACAATTGTCCTTGGAGGTTTTCTTTCTGTTGCTGCTGGTACTTTAAAAGAGACTCAAGAGCTTAACGTAAAGAATGATAGCAAAAAGAATATACTTGCATCTCTTGGTTACAAACCTGAAGGTGAAAATACTTGGTCATCTGATGACATAACCAAAATATTTGAACAGAATATTGATGCTTACGTTTTGAATTCGAATGGTGATCGCACAGACACTGACCCAGCATCTATCAATACTGAAACTGATAATGAAAACTTTCCAATTTATGTAGACAAGAGAGATGGTGCCGTTAATGGTTATGCTATTCCGATATCAGGAAAGGGGTTGTGGTCAACCCTTTATGGATATTTTGCAGTTGATCCGAATTGTATCACCGCTAAAGGGATTACCTTTTATGCTCACAAAGAAACACCAGGTCTTGGAGGAGAGGTTGAAAAACCATGGTTCCAAAATAATTTCATAGGAAAAAGATTTGTTGATGATGCCGGCAACTTAGTTGGAATCAGAGTAGTCAAGGGCAAAGCAGACCCAAATAGTCAATATGAGGTTGATGGTATATCAGGAGCGACAATTACAAGCAAAGGTCTAGAATCCTTTCTGGTTGATGATTTGAAGAAGTACGAGTCCTTTTTTCAAAAGGTTAGAAGCGGAGAGGTTTAATGGGAATAATGGATAATAAGTCAAAAGAAGCACTTACGGATCCGTTGATGAAAAACAATCCAATTAGTCTTCAAGTATTAGGTATTTGTTCTGCTCTCGCTGTCACAGTTCAGTTGAATACTGCAGTAGTCATGACCTTGGCTGTTGTTTCGGTTTTATCAATTTCAAATACAGTGATCTCAATTCTTCGTAAAATGATTCCTGGAAAAGTTAGAATCATTGTTCAGCTTTCAGTAATTGCAAGTTTGGTAATATTAACTGATCAAATATTACAGGCATATATGTACGATATAAGTAAGCAATTATCTGTGTTTGTTGCGTTGATAATTACTAACTGCATTGTTATGGGAAGGGCTGAGGCATTTGCAATGCAAAATACCCCAGGGAAGTCATTCCTTGATGGGCTAGGAAATGGTCTGGGATATGGAGGAATATTAATTTCCGTTGCATTTTTTAGAGAGCTACTTGGTTCAGGTACGGTTTATGGTTTATCAGTGGTTCCAGAATCATTTTATGCAGCAGGATATCAGAATATGGGCCTCATGGTACTTTCTCCAGGGGCATTTATTATTCTTGGATTAATTGTATGGGCTCAAAGAATTTTTAGTGGAGTTGAAGAGGAGTAGGCGAGCATTGGAACATTATATTAGCATACTCACTAAGGCAATCTTTATTGAAAATATACTTCTTGCATATTTTCTTGGTATGTGCTCTTTCCTTGCTATATCAAAGAAAGTTGATACCTCAATTGGATTAGGATTTGCGGTTATATTTGTTTTGACAATTACTGCACCTGCTAACTGGATAATTCATAACTATTTACTAAAAGAAGGAGCACTTGCGTGGCTAAACTCAGAATATGGAATTAACGGATCAAAACCAATCGACCTCAGTTTTTTAAATAGTATCATCTTCATAGCTGTTATTGCAGCAATGGTTCAGCTTGTTGAAATGACACTAGATCGTTTTGCCCCCAAGCTTTACATCAGTCTTGGTATATTTTTGCCACTAATTGCTGTAAATTGTGCAATCCTAGGAGGGTCTATGTTCCTTGTAGAAAGAGAGTATACATTTATAGAGTCGACCGTTTACGGATTTGGTTCAGGCATTGGGTTTTTTATGGCCATTGCATCAATGGCAGCAATAAGGCACAGAATTAGATATTCAAACGTACCAGCTGAATTGAGAGGAGTAGGTATAACCATGTTATTAACAGGATTAGTTTCAATGGCCTTCATGGCATTTTCAGGAATTGACTTATGATTGAACAAATATTTTTAAGCGTAGCAGTATTTTCAGGTCTAGTACTCATGTTAGTACTCATCTTAAACTTTGCTGAGAGCAAGTTGCTACCTCAAGGAGATGTAACCATAGAGATCAATGGAGATTCAGAAAAAAATATTATTACGCGTCCAGGTAGCACACTATTAAGCGTGCTCGCAGGGCGATCAGTTTTCTTACCATCTGCATGTGGTGGTGGTGGAACCTGTGCCATGTGTGAGTGCCAGGTAATGGAAGGAGGTGGAGAAATACTTCCAACAGAGACTGGTCACATTAGTAGGTCAAAAGCTAAAGATAGTTGGAGACTTGCCTGCCAAGTAAAAATCAAAGATAATATGAAGATTCAGGTGCCTGATGAAATCTTTAGTATTTAGAAATGGGAAGCCACTGTAGAATCAAATAACAATGTAGCCACGTTTATTAAAGAACTAGTGTTAAACCTTCCAGAGGGTGAGGATTTGAACTTTCAAGCAGGTGGTTATATCCAAATTGATATTCCTGAATACCACAACCTTTCTTTTAGCGATTTTAAAATAGAAGATGAATATCACCCTGATTGGGATCAATACAAAATCTGGGATCTGGTAGCCAATAATGATGAACCAGTTTTCAGAGCATATTCAATGGCAAATCACCCTGCCGAAGGTAATAGAGTAATGTTAAATGTAAGGATAGCGACTCCACCACCGGCTCTATGGAATGAAGCACCACCAGGCCTTGCTTCTTCATACATATTTAATCTTAAGCCCGGTGACAAGGTTATGGTATCCGGTCCTTATGGGGAGTTTTTCATTAAAGATACTGATAGGGAAATGGTATACATTGGCGGAGGTGCTGGGATGGCACCAATGAGATCTCACCTTTTTCATTTATTTCAAACACTCAAGACAGGACGGAAGGTCTCATTTTGGTATGGTGCTCGATCAGTTCGTGAAATGTTTTATGATGAACATTTTAAAGAAATTGAACAAAAATTTCCCAATTTTACCTACAATGTTGCTCTCTCTGAGCCTATGGAAGAAGATAATTGGTCAGGACATACAGGTTTTATACACCAAATCCTCCATGACGAATACTTGATGAATCATGAAGATCCAACAGAAATTGAATATTACATGTGTGGGCCACCGCCTATGATTAATGCCTGTGATGGTATGTTGGATAGTTTAGGTGTTGATAAAGAAATGATTGCTTATGACAGCTTTGGCTAGAAATAACTTCCATTCGAACCCTTTGAAAGCCCAACTTATGTTGGGCTTTTTATTGCTTTTCAATAGTTGCACAAGTTTTGAAAAGCAATATGTTATCAGCGGTAATACCATGGGCACAACTTATTTAGTTAAAATAGTTGCACCAGATAATGCTAATGATATAGGATCAATTGAAAGGAGCATTGATTCATTATTGATCCAACTTAACAAACAGATGTCCACTTGGGATCCTAAAAGTGAAATATCTCAATTTAATGATTGGAACTCAAAAGTACCATTTGCCGTATCGGATGACTTTTTGAAGGTAGTGAGAAAATCAATTACTATTTCTGAACAGACTGGTGGCTTATTTGACCCCACTGTCTATGATTTGATGAGTTTATGGGGATTTGGACCAAATCCCAAATCTGGTTTTCCTAATTTGGAGGATGTACATCGTACTCTAGGACATACAGGAATAAGTCATTTTAAAACTACCGATAGTGAACTGTCAAAAAGAAATGAAAAGTGCAAATTAGATTTGAATGCTATAGCAAAGGGCTATGGCGTGGATAAAATCTTTAACTTTTTAAACGAAAAGGGTTTTAATAATATCTTCGTAGAGATCGGTGGTGAAGTAAAATGTTCTGGAAAGAATAGGGAAAGTAAAGACTGGTCAATCGGGATCGAGAATCCAAGTGGCGATGGAAATTATCAAAAGAAAATTAGTGCTATTATCTCCATTACGAATAGTGCAATAGCCACATCTGGTAATTATCGTAATATTGTAGATCTGGATGGAGAAATTCTAGGACATACAATCAATCCTCAAACTGGTTTTCCAATTCAGACTGATGTTCTCTCTGTTAGTGTATTATCAAATTCATGTATGGAGTCAGATGCTTGGGCAACAGCTCTAATGGCAATGGACTATAAAACTGGATTTTCTAAAGCGGAAAGCCAATCTAATATTGATGTGGTCTGGATACTTATTGACAGTAATGATGGAAAGCGTTATTTCTCAAAGTCAGGAGATATCAATATAAAACAGATGATTTATCCACTTATATAGACACAGATTTTATATCTGAATTATCACATTTACTTGTATCACCACCGCATATGGAACACTCTCCATTTGGATTCAGTCCACCGCAAGAACCAGACAAAGGCTTCCTGTTAAAAATAACACCTATTGACATAGCCATTATGGCTAGAGACAAAATAATAATTCCTAGTATGATTTCCATCGCTTTAAATTAGTCACAAACTCATTTTTTTCTATCATACAATGTTTTCATGTTTTAAGAGAAACAATGTAATTTATGTACTATTTATTTGGATACTATTATGGTTTTAAATCGACTAGTTTGGTTTGTTTTATTTTTCTTACCTTCATTGGCAATGACTGCGGATAGTTCTCATGGTTCAGCCCCTCACTTGATCGGTGAGGGATTAGCAATATTTTGGGTAATTCCGTTTGTTGGCATTTTGCTTTCAATTGCAATTATGCCTCTAGTTGCAGAAGACTTTTGGCACCATAACTTTGGAAAAATCTCTTTGTTTTGGGCTACTTCATTAATTGTACCACTTTTATTAAGTCAAGGATTATCGATTACAGTATATGAAATACTTCATGTAGGTTTACTTGAATACATTCCTTTCATCATTTTACTCCTGTCTTTATTTACTATTTCTGGCGGAGTAAGACTTAAAGGTACTCTTGTTGGCACACCTACGCTCAATACAATTATTATTTTCATTGGCACTGCCCTAGCTAGTTGGATGGGTACAACTGGAGCTGCCATGTTGCTTATAAGGCCATTAATCAGGGCAAATTCGAACAGAAAAAACAAAGTGCACGTTATAATATTTTTCATTTTTCTTGTGGCAAACATAGGTGGATCACTAACCCCTCTTGGAGATCCACCACTATTTTTGGGTTTCTTAAAAGGAGTCAACTTTTTTTGGACAACATCAGCTATGTTTGCCCCGATGCTCTTTCTGGTTGTTTGTCTGCTTTTAATATTTTTTGCTTTAGATACTTATTTCTATCGCAAAGAAGGACAGTTAGAAATAGATCATTCAGAAAATGAGAAAATTGGACTTGACGGCTCATTTAACTTATTGTTACTGGCAGGTGTTGTTGGTGGAGTTCTATTATCTGGTTTTTGGAAACCTCAAATAAGTCTAGAAATTTATCATGTCCACGTCGAGCTACAGAATATTGTCAGAGAAATCATTTTACTAACGCTTACTTATCTCAGTTGGACCATGACATCCAAGCAAATAAGGGACCAAAACGAATACACATGGTTTCCAATTATTGAGGTAGCAAAATTATTTGCAGGTATTTTCGTGACTATCATTCCAGCCATCGCAATTTTAAAAGCAGGTACAAAAGGAGCCTTATCCACTATTGTTGCCTCTGTATCCAATAATGGAGAACCTATTAATTACATGTATTTTTGGTTGACTGGAATACTATCAAGTTTCCTAGATAATGCACCCACTTATCTTGTTTTCTTTAATACAGCTGGAGGTGACCCTAACTTTCTAATGAGCAGTATACCTAATACACTTCTCGCTATTTCTGCTGGAGCTGTATTTATGGGAGCAAATACGTATATTGGGAATGCACCCAATTTTATGGTTAAATCAATATCTGAATCATCAGGTATAAAAATGCCAAGCTTTTTCGGTTACTTTTTCAAATGGGCTGTACCAATTCTGATGCCCTTGTTTATTGTTGTAACATACTTGTTTTTAATATGAGAATAACCAAGGTCACAACAAAAACCGGCGACACTGGAGAAACTGGTCTAGGAAACGGAGAAAGGGTCTCCAAAAATAGCCCTAGAGTACACGCAATGGGGTCTATAGATAAATTGAACTCGATAATCGGATGGGCACGTACATTAACAAGTAAAGATACTTTTGATATACTTGGGCTTGTTCAACAAGACTTATTCAATATGGGAGGAGAAATAGCAATCCCTGATGTAGAGATGAACTTATTGGATGAATCTCGTGTTGGGTGGCTAGATAGTCTTACAGACCAATATAACGAACAACTACCTCCTCTAAATGAATTTATTCTTCCTGGTGGTAATGAGTTATCATCAAGGTTACATATTTCAAGAACCGAATGTAGAGAAGCAGAGAGGAATCTAATTGCCTTATCTGAAGATGAATTTGTTTCTAGTACCCACAAAAAATACTTAAACAGATTATCGGACTTTCTTTTCGTGCTTGCTAGAGCCGTATCCTCTAATGCTAACATTGAAGAGATTTCTTGGGAGTATGAACGATAGAATGAACTTTAATAATACCCCCATAGATTGGAATAAAGTGCATGATGTAATTGACGGATCGAAAGCCCTTATGCTAACCACCCATGAAAATCCTGATGGAGATGGATTGGGGGCAGAGTGCGGATTATACTATCACCTTATTGATCAGGATAAAGAGGTTAGAATCATCAACTATTCTCCACTACCATCTGAATATCAATATCTGAATGAAGATAATATATATGAATACTATAATAGTGAATCTCATGATGAGTGGATTAAAGATATTGATCTTGTCATTGTTTTCGACGTCGGTGACTTTATGAGAATAAGGACATTGGTTGATGTAATAAAAAAATATCACATTAAGACGATGAATATTGATCACCATCCTCACCCTGAAAAAAACTCATTTGATTATAACTTAGTAGATCTATCTGCAGCTGCTACTGGTTGTATGGTTTATGATTACTTAAAGGTTGCTCAAAAGTCAGCTATTTCAAAAAACAGTTTGCTAGGCATATACACCGCAGTAATGACAGATACTGGATGTTTTAGGCATAGCAACACAGATAATAAATGCCATGAGATTGCGATAGAATGTCTGAATATTGGCATCGAAACACATAAAGTATACCAGCATATTTATGAAAATAGTACACGTTCAAGAATAAAGCTTATGGGTAACTTTTTGGCCAATTTAAATTATGAACTAGATGGAAAACTAGCTTGGTTTGTTATTTCAGATGATATGTTAAAAAATGCGAATGCAACCAAATCAGATGTAGATGGATTCACTGATATGGTTAGGTCAATAAGTGGAGTCGAAGTTTCTTTGATGATATTCCAACAAAACAAAACAAGTTGTAGAATTAATTTTCGTTCTAAAGGTAAATTAAGTGTTAATGACATAGCAAACGAAATTGGTGGAGGGGGTCATGCTTACGCTGCTGGAGCAGTAGTCAATGGTGCTTTGACTGAAGTCATATCTAAAGTGGTAGACCTAACAACTATTTCAATTGAGAAAAAGATGAAAGGTATTTAGTTTGAAGATATATGTAGCAAAAGATGCAGGATATTGTTTTGGGGTAAGAGATGCTGTCAATCTAGCTTACGACTCTGCCAAGAATTATGGTGAGGTATACATGCTTGGAACCATTGTACACAATGAGAGAGTGATTAATGATCTTTCAGATGCTGGAGCAAAAGTGGTTAATTCCTTGGATGAAGTCCCACATGATAAGCCATTATTATTTCGTGCCCATGGGACCTCTCCTGAAGTTTGGGAAGATGCAAAAAAAAGAAACCTCAAGTTAATTGACGCTACGTGCCCTCTTGTTACTGAAATACATCAAGATATCAAGAAACTCAACGATGAAGGTAGAAAAACAATCATTATTGGTGACCACGGTCATGATGAGGTTGTTGCAATAGCTGCACAAGTTGACAGGCCCGTGATTATTTCAAATGTAGAAGAGGCAAAAGCACTTAGGAAAATGAAAAAAGCTGGTGTTGTGAGTCAGTCAACTCAAATGTTGGAAAATGTCCAGGAAATTATGAACGTTCTCATGGAAAAAGTTTTTGACTTAAGATTTATTAACACAATTTGTTTTCCAACAAGAAGAAATCATCAACAAATAAAAGATTTGGCCTTGAATAGTGATGTTATGATAATTATTGGCTCATATACCAGTGCCAATTCAAAAAGACTTACTCAACTTTCACTTGAGAGGAATAAGAAATCATTTCAGGTCACATCAGCTGATGAGTTAGATCCTATTTGGTTTAAAGATTGTGACAATGTTGGTATATCTGCGGGCGCCTCAACGCCAGATGAAACAATTGAAGAGGTAATTAATAAAATTAAGGAGATTGGGCAAGTAACAGAAAAGGAAGAAATATATGAGTAAAGGATCTTTTGAAATAAAAGTTGGTTTAGCAGAAATGCTTAAAGGCGGCGTTATAATGGACGTCACTGATTCTGACCAAGCAAAAATTGCTGAAGACTCTGGCGCGTGCGCAGTGATGGCATTAGAACGTATACCCGCTGATATTAGAAAGGATGGTGGTATTGCAAGGATGAGTGATCCAGAGATGATTAAAGATATACAAGAATCTGTTTCTATTCCAGTAATGGCCAAAGCAAGAATAGGACATTTTGCAGAAGCTCAGGTGTTGGAGAGTTTGGAAGTAGATTTCATTGATGAGAGTGAAGTTTTAACTCCAGCTGATGAGCATAATCATATTTGGAAACATGACTTTAAAATTCCCTTTGTCTGTGGCTGCAGAAATCTTGGTGAAGCTTTACGACGAGTAGCAGAAGGAGCTGCTATGATTAGGACCAAAGGAGAGGCAGGTAGTGGAAACATTGTTGAAGCCGTTAGGCATATGAGGACTGTAATGACTGATATAAAGCGTGTCACAAGACTTGATCAGGAAGAGCTAGTTGCTGAGGCTAAGAATCTTGGTGCTCCATTAACACTTGTCCAGCAGGTTGCAAAATTAGGAAAACTTCCTGTGCCAAATTTTGCTGCAGGTGGCATTGCTACTCCTGCAGATGCATCTCTTATGATGCAACTTGGAGCAGAGACAGTCTTTGTCGGCTCTGGGATTTTTAAAAGTGATGATCCATCTGCGCGTGCAAAAGCTGTTGTAGAAGCAACAACGCATTTCGATGACCCAGAAATAATTGCAAAAGCTAGTACTGGTTTAAAAAAGGCAATGAAAGGACTAGATATGTCTGAGATCCCTGAAGAAGAAATACTTCAGGAGAGGGGTTGGTAATTAAAGTCGGGGTATTAGAATTACAGGGTGATTTCGCACTACATCATCTTATTTTGCAGAAAATAGGAGTTCGATCTATTAAAGTGAAAAAGCCTTTGCATTTGAATGGGATTGAGGGCTTGGTGATTCCTGGAGGTGAGTCCACTACAATGTCCAATTTAATTGAAACCTTTAAGTTGCGTGAAGGTTTAATCGATTTTAGCGATTCATTTCCGATTATGGGAACGTGTGCTGGAACTATATTAATGTCTAATAAAGTAATAGATGATGATAAAATAAATCCTCTCAGATTAGTTGATTTTTCAATTGAAAGGAACGCTTACGGTAGGCAAATAGATTCGGGCACTGAGGATGTCCAATTTAAATTTTCGCATAAAATTATGCAAAATCCCCCAGCCACATTTATTAGAGCTCCTAGAATAAAAAAACTTTCTGGGGATTTCAGAGTTATAGGTACATTAAATGATGATCCTGTGGCTTTTATTTCTGGGAATAAACTCTGCCTTACTTTTCATCCAGAGTTAGATCAGATTGATACTTTTCACAGGATTCTTTTTGATCCATTGAGTGATGTTTATTACAAAAAAGTAGGTCAAAAACATTTTGCTTAAGTATTTACCAAAGATAAATGGTCCTGAGGATATAAGAGATCTAACAAGGGAAGAGCTTAGTGAACTATGCGCTGAACTTAGATCGCATATTATAAGTACAATTACTGAAGTTGGAGGACACTTAGCACCTACCTTGGGCGTTATTGAATTAACCGTAGCTCTTCATTATGTTTATAATACCCCAGACGATAAGCTAGTATGGGATGTTGGCCATCAAGGGTATGCACACAAATTACTTACCGGAAGGTTCGATGAGTTTCCGACGATTAGACAAAATAATGGGCTCAGTGGGTTTTTGAAAAGAACCGAAAGCAAGTATGATGTCATTGGCGCAGGACATGCTTCAACCTCAATTTCATCAGCATTTGGCCTTGCTGAAGCAAGAAGACAACTTGATGAGAGATATCGTGTAGCTGCTATAATTGGTGATGGTTCGATGACAGGAGGACTTGCATTTGAAGGCATAAATAACGCAGGAAATTCAGGAAAACAATTTTTAGTTATTTTAAATGACAATGAGATGTCAATTAGTCCTAACGTAGGTGCAATCTCATCCTATTTTACAAGACTTATCTCAAATCCTATTTATAACCGTGTGAGAAATGAATTCTGGGATTTGACAGGAAAGTTACCAGTTGGAAAAAGTTCTACTAGATCTTTGATACGAAAAATTGAAGAAAGTTTAAAAAGTCTATTAGTGCCTGGAATATTATTTGATGAGTTAGGGTTTAGATATTTTGGGCCCATTGATGGGCATGATTTAAACATGGTGATTAATACTTTGGAGAATATCAAAGATATTCAAAACCCCGTACTTTTGCACGTACTTACAAAGAAAGGCAAAGGTATGGTATCATTAGATATGAAAAATGGTGATTATCATGATGATGCGGTTAAGTTTCATGCTGTGAAACCAAATGGGAAAATAAAGACACCTAGTATTGATACTAAAGAAGAATTGCAAAATGTTAAGCCTTCTCCAAGTTTTCAGGATGTATTTGGGAAATTAGCTATCGAAGTTGCTAAGAATAGAAAGGATACTGTGTGTATTACTGCAGCAATGAGAGAAGGGACAGGACTTGTACCGTATTCAAAAGAATTCCCAGATAGATATTATGATGTTGGTATTGCTGAAGGACATGGAGTAACCTTTGCCTCAGGACTTGCTGCACAAGGCATCAGGCCAATCGCTGCGATTTACTCTACCTTTTTACAACGTGCTTATGATCATATTATTCATGATTGTGCAATCCAACACTTGCCTGTCATATTTTGCATGGATCGTTCTGGAATAGCTGGTGAAGATGGTCCCACTCATCATGGTGCACTCGATATAGCATATCTAAGATGTATACAAGATATGATTGTTACTGCTCCTAAAAATGGTAATGAATTTCGACATTTAATGTATACGGCACTAAACATCAAAGATAAGCCTTTCTCCATTCGCTACCCAAAAGCAAATTCAGTTGAGTTTGACGAAGAAGGCCAAATTGAGTTATTGCCCATTGGTTCATGGGAAATATGTAGACAGGGAAAGGATATTGCAATTCTAGCAGTTGGCCCAATGGTATATACAGCGCTTTTGGCAGCAGAGAAACTATTAAAATATGATCTTGAGGTTGAAGTTGTTAATTGTAGATTTATTAAGCCTATGGATATTGCTTGCTTGGAAAATATTAAAAATAAATTCAGCAATATAATCACTATAGAAGAAGGAACTATCAATGGAGGATTTGGTGATGGTGTTTCTTCTTGGCTTTTAGAGAATGGATATGTAGGACATCTAAAACGTTTAGGTTTACCAGATTCATTCGTTGAACACGGCTCACGAGATCACCTTTTAAAGAGCTTAGGTTTAGATGAAGAAGGATTAGTCTTAACAGTAAAAAATATTCTTAACCTAGAAAAGGAATTCACTGTCTAACAACTGATTAATTCTCTGTATTACTTATTAATCATCCATTTGTTTATAATTAGCTCTTCAAAAACTTTTTATTATGATCGCCTTTAACTTATTATTGTGACTATATTTGCTTTTTATGCCTTGTTCAAAGTATGATTTAAGTTTTACAAGTTTCTTACCAAAAAAATGAAACACAATAACCAATTAGACTTATTCCAAGAATCCTTGGATAAATGGAAGGGAAGAATTGATACCTCTAAATCAAGAAATGCAGATTTCAACACTCTTTCAGGCCATAGTCAAGATGTATGCTATTTCCCTGAAGAACCAGAAAATAATTATATGGGAAAGCTCGGTTTTCCAGGAGATTTTCCATATACAAGGGGTATTCATCCAAATCTTTATCGCGGAAAATTATGGACAATGAGGCAGTTTGCTGGGTTTGGTACCCCAGAGGAAACTAACTTCAGATTTAAGCAGTTGTTAAAAAAAGGTCAAACAGGATTATCTGTTGCTTATGATATGCCAACTCTAATGGGATATGATCCAGACCATCCTCTATCAGAAGGTGAAGTAGGTAAGTGCGGTGTTAGTGTGTTCTCAATACGTGAGATGGAAAAACTATTTGATGGTATTCCACTTGATAGAATTACGGTCTCACAAACAATTAATGGACCGGCAATTATTCTACTAGCATTTTATATTGCAACGGCTGAGAACCAAGGCATAAATCCATCCAAACTTAAAGGAACATTACAAAACGATATTCTTAAAGAATTTACTGCCCAAAAAGAATGGATATTCCCACCTAAGACCTCCATGCGTATTATCACAGATATGCTTACATATTGCTCTAAATCAATGCCATACTATAATACAATTTCAATTAGCGGGTATCACATTCGTGAAGCTGGGTCAACTGCTGCTCAGGAACTTGCATTTACTCTTGCCGATGGATTCTCCTATATCGAGCATGGGATTAATTCTGGGCTAAAAGTAGATGATTTTGCACCTAGACTATCATTCTTTTTTAATTCCCATCTTGACTTTTTTGAAGAAATTGCAAAGTTTAGAGCAGCACGACGTATTTGGGCAAAGCGCCTAAGGTATAAGTACCAGGCTAAAGATGAAAAATCATGGAAGCTTAGATTTCATACACAAACAGCAGGCTGTAGTCTTACTGCACAGCAACCAGAGAATAATATTGCTAGAACAGGGTTTCAAGCTCTTGCAGGTGTTTTAGGTGGTACTCAAAGCTTGCATACCAATTCTATGGATGAGACACTTGCTTTACCATCAGAAAAAGCAGCAGAGATAGCATTAAGAACACAGCAAATTATTGCCTATGAAACTGGTGTCTCAAATGTTGTAGATCCATTAGGTGGGTCATGGTATTTAGAAAAATTAACAGATGAAATTGAAGAAGAGGCAGAAAGTTATTTCAAGGAAATTGAAAATATTGGTGGTGTTATTCCTGCAATAGAGCAGGGGTACTTTCAAAGAGAGATTGCTAGGTCTGCTTATGAATATCAAGAAAAAGTTGATAAAAATAAGAGAATTGTTGTAGGAGTAAATGATTTTATAAAGGATAATGAAGAGATTGATATTCCAATCTTAGAACTAAGTACGAAAACTACAAAAAATCAGATTCAAAAGTTAGAAAGGTTGAAAAATTCAAGAGATGAATTAGCGTTACAAAAAGCTCTTAATGAACTCTCCATTGCTTGTAGAAATAATTTAAACTTAGTAGAACCCATAATTAAGGCTGCCAAGCAATTTGCAACCATTGGTGAAATTGTGCATACAATGAAAGGTGAGTTTGGAGAATGGCAAGAGTCCGCCATATTTTGAATTTTATATTATAATCTGGAGATAAAAGAGTGGAACGAAAAATAGTGCATGTAGTTGGAACTGGTACGATTGGGGAACCATTAATAGGATTGCTCAGTGATTATGAAAATAAGCTGGGTATAGATGAGGTAACATTTCATAAAAATTCTGCATTAAAAAATGATAGAGCAAAAGTTTATGACTTATTAGAAAGAGGAGCGAGGCTTGCAGTAGAGGATGGAAAAGAGAAGGAGTTTAGAAAAATTGGGATGGATCCTGATCTTGAAAAGGAGGAGGCAATAAAAAGGGCCTCTGTAATTATTGATTGTACCCCTAAAGGTGTAGGGCAAGACAATAAAGTGAATTACTATCAAAAATTTTCAGGCAATGTTAAAGGTTTTCTTGCACAAGGAAGTGAGGATGGTTTTGGAAAAAAATATGCAAGAGGAATTAATGATGCAGCTTTAAATCCAAAAGATCAATTTATTCAGATAGTATCATGTAATACCCATAACATGGCATGCATAACAAAAACAATAGCTCTTAATGATGACCCAGACAACCTAATTGAAGGAAATTATGTATGTATTCGTAGAGCCAATGATTTAAGTCAACCTGACAATTTTATTCCATCACCACAAGTAGGAATGCACACAAATGAAAAATATGGCACTCATCATGCTGCTGATGCTGCTAACCTTTTTTCAACGATAGGTATGGACCTTAATCTTTTTTCTTCAGCAATGAAAGTAAATAGTCAATACATGCATGTTATGAGATTCAACATTAAACTAAAAGAATCAACTACTTTAAACGATATAAAAGATAAGTTATATAATAATGAACATATTGCTATGACAACAAAAGATCTAACAAGCACTGTTTTTTCTTTTGGAAGGGACCATGGGCACTATGGCCGAATTATGAATCAAACAGTTGTTGTTGAACAATCATTACATGTTCGTAATGACCATGAAGTATCTGGATTTTGTTTTACTCCTCAAGATGGTAACTCAATATTAAGTTCTATATCAGCTGCGGAGTGGTTACTTTATCCTCATTCCTATGAAGATAAGATTCAGTGTTTATCACATTTATCCTTTGGCGTCATATAGAGTTATTTTTTATCTTTAATGAACCCATTTTGAAGAAGTACTCCTACAAAAATAATATACTATTTAAAAAATTCAAAAATAGTATTGAAGATTTTCCGAATTTAAAAAAAGATGATAGAATTTTAGTCTCAGTATCTGGTGGAGTTGATTCTATTGCATTGCTTTTTTTATTAAATGAACTCGATATATTTGATTTAATTATAGTTCATATCAATCACAAACTAAGAGAAGAAAGTGATTTTGATGAGAAATTTGTAAGAGACTTGTCTGAAGATTTAAATATTCCATTTCGCTCAAAATCATTAGATCCAAAAAGTAAGTCAAAAAAGCTAAGCAAAGAAGAATGGGGTCGTCTAGAACGATATCTATTTTTAAATGAAACACTAAAAAAAGAGAAGGCACATTGGATAATGACAGCGCACCACGCTAATGATCAAGCAGAGACTATTTTGATGAATTTATCCCGTAAATCTGGTGTCTTAGGCCTAAGGGGAGTATCAAAACAAAAAGAAAATATTTTACGACCATTGTTAAAATTTACTAAAGCTGATATTTTAAAATTTTCAGAGGAAAATGGTTTGTTGTTTCAAGAAGACAAGACCAACCTTGATAATAATATACCAAGAAACTTTCTGCGCAATAAAATCTTAGGCCCTTGGGAGAGTGCATTTCCTCAGATAATAACAGGAATATCAAGTTCATCAAAATTTTTTTGTGAATGGTCAGATGGACTAGATCATATGATATCTAAATTTATTATTCCCGATTTAAAAATGACCGACAATACAATTGAAATATCATATGAATTATTAAAACCTTTTCCAATTATCGTAAAAACTAGATTGATCCAACTAATTACAAATTCAACAAGCAGTCAATGGTCAAAACACACCTTGACTATGTTAGCCCAATTTTTGGAAAAGAGTAGGAGTGGTATTTTTCATTCATTACCGAATGGATGGAGAATCCTAAGAGATAGAAGCTCAATCAAGGTCCAGTTTCGGTCAGATCATTTTGAAACCACCTCAGTGATAATTGAAAAGGATACCCCAACAATTTTTAATAGCTACAGGTATGAAGTAAATCTTGACAATAGTACTAATTATAGGAATTATAATAACAACTATGAAATTGTCGATTGGGAAAAATTAAAAAACACAACACTAAAATTAAGATTATGGAAAAAGGGAGATGCTTTTCAACCACTAGGTATGAAAGGCCATCAAAAAGTAAGTGATTTTCTAATTAACCAAAAAGCTGATTGTATTGAAAAGGAGTTTCAAAGTGTTTTAACTGCTAACGGGAAAATTGTTTGGGTATGTGGCAAAAGATTATCCAATTGGGCAAAAATAACAAAAGATACAAATCAAATTGCAGTTTTATCTAGAGGTAAGGTTTAACGATGAAAGAACTTACTGGCAATCTTAAAAGACTATTTTCTCCGCAAGAAATTAAGGATTGCGTTGAGAGCATGGGAAAAAAAATATCGAACCAATATTCAAATAGTAATCCCGTATTTATAGGTGTTTTAAATGGAAGTTTTATTTTCATGGCAGATTTATTAAGAACAGTTTCCGTTGATTGCGAAGTTGATTTTATAAAAGTACGTAGTTACTCTGGGAAAAAATCTTCAGGAACCATTAAGCTGCTAAAGGATATATCTTGTGATATAAAAGACAGAGATGTAATTATTGTTGAAGATATAATTGATACAGGATTATCCATAAAATTCTTATATGAAAGGATATCAGGAGCTTATCCAAAATCAATTGCGGTTGCTTCATTCTTACATAAGCCAGGGAAGGCAAAATTAGATTTCCCAATTGATTTTATTGGGTTTGAAATTCCTCACAAATTTGTTGTAGGATATGGGCTAGATTTTAACCAAAAAATGAGGCATTTAGATGGACTATACTATATTCCAGATGGCTCAAATATTAAAGGTAGTAATGACAAATAAAAATAAAGAAAATTCAGGAAAACAAACTGGTAACAAAAACAAAGATAATCTTAAGGAAAATTTTGACTGGGGAAGAGCTGGTAAAACCAGTTTTATATGGTTATTTATTATTTTTGGTGCCGTTTATATCTCAGGCCTTTTGAATCAGGCAGGTAAAAAAGAAGTTGAAATTGAATATACCCAATACAGAAAATATCTAGAAAATGGAGATATCCAAAAGGGTGTAATTATGGGAGATGTTTTCCATGGTGAGTTTAAGTTGCCACAATCAATAGAAACTCCAATTGGTACAAAATTAAATGATATTACCAATTTTAAACTTACTCTTCCATTTATAGATCGTGAGAATACACAAGAGTGGGATCAAGCAGGTCTAGAATACACGTTCAAGGAGAAAACAATAGATTGGACAGGATATCTATTAAATATGCTCCCTTGGATATTGCTGCTGGGTTTTTGGTTCTTTATGATAAGAAGAATGCAAGGGGGAGCTGGAGGCGTTGGAGGTATTTTTAAGTTTGGTAAAAGCAGAGCAGCTTTATGGACATCAGATCAACCTAGGGTAACATTTAAAGACGTCGCAGGATGTCAGGAAGCAAAAGAAGAATTAAAAGAGGTTATTGATTTTCTTAAAAGTCCAAAAAGATTTCAGAAACTTGGTGCGAAAGTTCCTAAAGGAGCTCTTTTAGTTGGTCCTCCAGGGACTGGGAAAACTCTGCTAGCCAGAGCAATAGCCGGTGAAGCAGCTGTACCGTTTTATAGTCTTAGTGGTGCAGATTTTGTTGAGATGTTTGTTGGAGTTGGTGCTTCAAGAGTTAGAGATCTTTTTGAACAAGCAAAAAAAAGTTCGCCCTGTATTGTTTTTATCGATGAAATGGATGCTGTTGGCCGCCAAAGAGGTGCAGGAATTGGTGGTGGACACGATGAAAGAGAACAGACTCTAAATGCTTTACTTGTTGAAATGGATGGTTTTGATAACTCTCAAAACGTAATAGTTGTTGCAGCAACCAATCGCCCAGATGTTCTTGATCCTGCTTTATTAAGACCTGGCAGATTTGACAGGCAAATTGTTGTTGATGTTCCAGATGTCAAGGGGAGACTTGGGATTCTGAAGGTACATACAAAAAAAGTCATTGTAAATCATAGAAAAGTTGATTTGGAATCTTTAGCAAAAGGTACTCCAGGAATGGTTGGTGCAGATATAGCAAACATTGTTAACGAAGCAGCTTTATTAGCAGCTAGAAAAAAGAAAAGATCCATTGATATGGATGACTTTGAAGAAGCTAAAGATAAAGTTATGATGGGGGTACAACGAAAGAGCATGATATTAACTGATGAAGAAAAAGAAGTAACTGCCTATCATGAAGCAGGTCATGCGTTGGTAGCCATAAAGACAAAAGGTGCAGACCCAGTTCATAAAATTACCATTATTCCTAGAGGTCGGGCTCTTGGAGTAACAATGCAGCTCCCAATGGACGAGAAACATGGATACACACGTAATTATGTTGAAGGTCGTCTAGCAATTTTAATGGGTGGGAGGAGTGCTGAAATGTTAATTTTTGATCAGATGACTACTGGTGCGGGCAATGATATTGAGCAGGCAACTCAAATTGCCAGAAAAATGGTCACTGAATGGGGTATGAGTGACCTTTTGGGCCCGATGACATTTGGTAAAAAGAATGAAGAAGTGTTTCTTGGAAGAGAAATACAATCCAGTAGGGACTACAGTGAAGTTACCGCAAGAATGATTGATGAAGAAATATCAAGAATTGTGAGAGAATCCCAGAGGTTTGCAGATGAAATCTTACGTAAAGATATTGACATGCTACATAGACTGGCTAAAGAATTGCTTAAATATGAGACTATTGATGCCAAAGATTTAGAGAAGATATTGAAAGGTGAAAAATTAACAAGAGCATTAAATGGTTCATCTACTCAAAAAATGCAAAAGAAACCAAGGCGTCGATACACAAGAAGAAATAGCAATAGAAATACCAAACAACAGAATTTGAGTAATGGAAAAAGAACAAATTCAAATGAGTCAAAACCAGTTAAAGATAAGAAAGCAGAGACAAAAACTTAACTTGAACTAGTTACTTATGATCGAATCTTTCCAAGACTGGTGTCTAAATCCAAAAAGAAAAACATTAGTTATGGGAATTGTCAATGTCACGCCCGATTCATTTAGTGATGGAGGTAAATTTTTTTCACCACAAGATGCAATAAGTCACGCATCCAAACTCATAGATCAAGGTGCAGATATAATTGATATTGGTGGGGAGTCAACTCGACCTGGTGCAGAACAAATTTCTGAATCAGAGGAATTAAATAGAGTAATTCCAGTTATTGAAAAGATACGTGACGAAAATCCAAAAAAATTGATTTCAATTGATACTACAAAAGCATCTGTTGCTAAACATGCGGTTGAGGTAGGCGCAGATATAATAAATGATGTCAGTGGTTTATCATTTGATAATAATATGAAAAATACTGTAGCAAGCTTAAATATACCTGTCATTATTATGCACATGAAAGGTAATCCTCGGAACATGCAGTTGAATCCAAAATACAAGGATATTATATATGAAATATTAGACTTTTTTAAGAAAAAAATAAAAATTGCAATTCAATCGGGGATTAATCATAAGATGATTATTTTAGACCCTGGCATTGGTTTTGGTAAAACTGTGCAGCATAATTTTGAATTATTATCAAGGTTAAATGAGTTAAATGTACTAGAATTACCAATTATGATTGGACCTAGCAGGAAATCATTTATTGGTATAACTCTTGATCTACCTCCAGAGGACAGGATTGAGGGTACTGCCGCAGCTGTTTCTGCAGGTGTAATGAATGGTGCGAGTATTGTAAGAGTACATGATGTTAAAAGTATGAAACGAGTTGTAAAGAT
>MDTB01107777.1_pt1 | contig 19628 bp, 22 predicted proteins | sample 811161 | NCBI WGS metagenome assembly MDTB01 (sample SAMN05326650, study PRJNA326480) | marine metagenome | isolation source: seawater | place: Mediterranean Sea | collected 2009 | reverse complement strand
TATCAGCGATCAACACTCTTATTGGAATAAATTAGTCTTATCTTTCAGTATGCCCAATTGCGATCAACCTGAAGTTTTTTTTCAGATCTTTACTGCGGGTTTTCGAAAACACGAAGGCATAGTAGAAAGAGAAGATCTCCTTAACGAAACTAGAGTGGTTATGCAAGTTGACGACGAACCACCATATTGGGTTAATTCAGAAATACGCCTCGTTAGTAAATTTGAAAATATGATAGACAAGGAGTTTTATCAAAAACATTCTAAAAACGATAATTTATTGTTCGATGTTTTTTTTGTTCATATTAAGAAAGGGGCTTATTTAATAAAAGAAGACGAATCTTTAGTGAGAAGATTATCCATATTCATTCCTCCTGAAAGTCCATATTATCTGTATTTTGAAGGCTTCAATCTTCTTACCTTTGAAAGCAACGAATTTCAACAAGCAATGGATGATTTCGCCGAATTATGTCAAAAAAGGCAGCTGGAAAATGATCTACTGCTTGGCTCTCTCGAATAAAAAAATGGATTTTGAAAAGTTCTTAACTAACCAAGGCCCAGATTTTAAGGGACGAGCCTTAGAAGAAATCTGGGCATACTCAGATAATGAAATTGAGAGCACTCATGATTTTGTTCAAATAGTCTTTCCAACCAATAAACCAAGTCAAGCTACTTTCAATAAGCTTTATTTAGATAATGAAAAATTGATCGAAAACTTAAAAAATAATTCTGCGGTGACTAAAAACCTAAAGAAATCCGCAAGTTGGTATTTATCTTTTTTGGATAGGAATGATGCCTGGCAAACAGGCTATGATCATAATCAATTGCGTATCACTCGAGTAATTGAATCTTTGAGACTTTTAGTTTCTGATGAAACCGCCGATGAGTTTTTCAAAGCCATTTTAAGACTTGTCAAAGATCCTGCTATTTTAAATCCAACAACAATGAAGTTTTGGGAAGAAGCATAAATTGAAACGACATGATCTGTCGTATTGAAAATCTAACATATAAAATGTCACACTTTCTCCTAAAGATCTCTTAGTGTTGAATCTCCTTGCTAAGAGATCTTAAAAAATAATAATCTAAAAAATGTATTTCTTTTTCAGGAAATTTATCTCTGATAAGTACACTATAAGATTTGTGTAAAATTAAAATTATAACAACTCCACACCTTACCAATTGGCCGAATTTTGACTATTATAGAGAAGGAATTCTTTGATTAAAAATTAAATGTCAAAGAAATAAGATTGCTAAAAAAAATGAAAAATCAAATAAACGAATTACAAGCTTTTATTGACAAACAAAAAGATTCTCAAAAATTAAAAGTTAGAAAAAAAGCTATAAGTCGAGCAAAATCATCTCTTATTCTGAATGGTAAAAAAGCTGAAGATATTTCTGATGAAGATTGGGAGCATTTAGTTGCAGATGAAGAAAGTAAAATCTGGCAACAGTATAAAACAGGAGGTATTGCAGCCCTTGCCGCTATATTAGGCATTGCATGGTTTTAAATGCTCTTTTTATCTTTTTTAAAAGAAAATTATAAAGCGTTTCTAAAAGGATGCGTTCCACTGGCGCTTATTTACTATGTTTTAAATCCGCTGTATTGGATGTGGGATCCAAAAATATCGGAAATAGGTTACGGATTTCATCTTTTAGTGCTCTTCACTTTGGTTTATCTCTTTATTTTTTTTTGGTCTTTCTATCATTTGAGAATCATCTTTTCTAATGAAAAGAGTGAAAAAATGGAAATTGCAAAACAATCTATCGCCAAAGAAGAAGAAAGGTTGGATAAATTAATGGACCTTAAGTCTTATCCGTCTTTGCATAGTAAATCAGATAAAATTTTAAACAAGAAAAATCAAGATGAATAGAACCATTTACTTTGATGATAAAAAAATTTCTGACCTGAAAGAACTAGTAACCCCGCTTTCATATTACGGCAAAGGAGCAAGAAAAATTGTCCGTTATTTTTTATTAAACCTAAAGCCAGAATGGGAAATCTATATCAAACCTTATCTCAATGGCTTAGAACCCGATATGGTTTTGCTGAGAAAGGATACTGGGATAATTATAGTAAGATTTGATAAAGATAATCCAACAGGCTTGAAAGCTGATGAACATTTAAACCTTATTGAATATCAAATTAGGTCGGTTTTTTGTCCAAGTTGCTATGATCTTGATGTGAAAACGGATTGGCCACCGGATAAAGGTGAGTATGAAAAACAACTATTTCTTCCTGTAATTACTTCTTGTATTGTTTCGACAGAACTTGACTCTGTCCAAATGAAAAATAAGTTTCAAGACATCATGAAAGACAAGAAGAGTTCTAAAGCCCGAGAATATTTCAGATTGATATCTAAAGAAAATTTAGAAAAAAATAATATCGCTATAGATATACCATTTCTTAAATATGATGGTAAATCAAAAAAAATGAATGGTGACATTTATAACGAATTAAGACATTGGCTTCTGCCTTACCAGTCTATGTTTGAAGAAGGAAATTTTTTTTCATTGGTTAGCATGCAGCCTTTAATATTAGACAAAACCCAAGAAAAATTAACTTTGGAAAGGACATCATCAGGTTTTAGAAAAATTAAGGGTCCGGCTGGCTCGGGCAAAACAAATATCTTGGCATTTAGAGCTTTAAATTGTTCATTAGAAAAAAAGACGGTTTTATTTCTTGCACAAAATAGATCCCTTGTTCCATATCTAATGAATTGCATCTTTAGAGCGATAAAGACAAAGACAGAAGTTTTTTTAAGAACAAAAGAAAGAGGCCGTATTAGATACGACCATTTTTATAGCTTTGCTTATAAAATTTCTAAATTTTTAGAGTGGGATAATAACCCTGGAGAGCTGAGGAATGTACAAAACTTTTTGGAATTAAATGAAAAAATTACTAGAGAACAAGTTGGTGAAGCGATGTTAGAGGATATAAAAAAGAAAAAAGCTGAGAATCCTCTTCTATTAGAAACTTTAATGTTTGATGTAATTTTGGTTGATGAGTTTCAAGATTGGCTTAAGCATGATTGGTTAATCGCAAAAGAATTTCTTAAAAATACAGGAGAAATGATTGCTGCGGGGGATGCTACCCAAGATATATTAGGAACCGATGCGAAGTTAAATTTCGATGAACTTCATGCCTTAAAGGGTTATGGACTTCCTTCTCGATGGAGAGAATTAGAAACATCTTATCGTCTTCCTTACGATTATGTTCCGCTTATGGAGAGTTTCATAAAAGAATTCTTACCAAAAAAAGGATCGATGATTCCTGAAAATTTTCAAAGAGATGCTTTTACCGAAACTTACGTTAACTGGATAATGGTTCAAGATAAAAAAGAATCTTTTGATAGAACAATCCAAGCAATCAAAGATTTTAAATCAACTAATAATATTGCCAGCTTACTTTATCTCGCAGATTCCAATGTCACTGGGTACATACTCATTAATGAATTGGTAAGACAAGGCATTATTGAAGAAAAAGAGATAACTCATACATTTCCATATCCGGGACCAATAAAAAACACTAATCATGATTTTAGTAAGATGAATAAATTATTTTGGGAAAATTTTAGATCTAATTCTGCAAGAGTTAGAAATAGGAGTGGGTTTTTTGTTCAAAGAAATGCTATGAAGGCATCCACTATCAATAACTTTAAAGGTCTTGAAGCAAAAAATATTATCTATCAAATTAATAGCAAACCGGAAGATATGGAATATGAAGATTACTTTACAAGAATTTATACTGGATTGAGTAGACTTGCTTCCGTAGCTGATCTTAGTTATTCAGAAGGACATAATTTTTCAGGTATAACAGTAATTTGTTCTGAGCCAATGTTTACCGAATATTCAAAGACTTGGAAAAATAAATACGAATATTCAACTGAAAAATTACCTGATTTTTAGATAGTTTTTAATATAAAAAGTTTATGTTTAGCTCTCGAAGTTCCAGTATAAAGCTCTAGTTCAGAAACAGAATCATTTACATCCGCTAAAATGACGATGTCGGAATCTAAGCCTTTGAAACGTTTTATAGAGCTAAAAAATATTTTGTGTTCCTCTCCTTTTTTAGTAGAAATATTAAAATCTAACTTATATCTTTGACTCCAAAGAATACTTTTTGTTGCAGATTTTGCGGTCAAAATTGCTATTGAATTAAGCTTAACTTTTTCTTTTTCGGTAAGTTTTCTAACAATATTGTTTATTTCAGCTACTTGGTCTGATTCATTTTTTATTATTTTTACCTTTACCTCTTCTCCTTTTGGACTATGAACAAACATATTTGGAGTTTCCCCTACATATTCGTATGCAGTCTTAGCAATTTTTTCAGTATTTCGACAATTTTTTAAGAGACGAAAAGGCCGTAAATCAAATTCACCCAAATAATTATCAAGCTGATAAATATTTTGTTTTGGATCAGCAAAAGCCCAACAAAAACTTTCCGATGGATGTTTCAAACAATCCATAATGGAAATCCACCATTCTTTTCTGAAATCTTGGGCCTCATCAACTAAGATTACGTCCCATCTTTTTTCTTTTTCTTTAGTAAGAGCTTCACTTAAAAGATTAGCAGTTTCAATATTCCAGAACTTATCTTTATATCTATCTTTAGGCTCTTTCCATCTACCACCTGTTTTAGTAATGAAATATTTACACAGCCCATGAAAGTTAAAGACTTCTATCCCGGCACCAAACGTCTTCTGTTCTATATCTTCAGTTAAAGCTCTGTTAAAACACAAGTACAAAACTTTTTTTCTTTCCTGAATTTTTTTTCTAGCAAATTCCAAAGCTAGAATAGTTTTCCCGGTTCCAGCCCTGCCGCTTATTAATACTTTCCTTTGTTCTTTTAACTGTTCTAATGCTTCTTGTTGTTCTTGGGTAAGAGAAATAAAGATTTTTTCTTCCCGATTAATCGTATCTTTCAATGTTGGGTATAGATTAAACTCTGGCGATATAATATTTAAAAATGAATTTACAGAATTCTGGCTTAAAGATGGTAATTTTCCATGTATTCTTAATTGGGTTTCAAAGATTTCTTCCATGTAGGGCAGTTGATTCGAAAAAATAATTTTATCTTTCGGTAAGTCTGCACCAAGATTTGAGTTAGTAGATCCTATTGAAGGGAATACTAAATGCCACCCCCAGAACCTAGTTATAGGGTGACCCTTCTTTTCTAGAAGCTCATACATTAGAGAGCGGGCTTTTTGCATTTTTTCAATTGGATCATCAATATCTTTTTCAGATTGCCTCCATCCTTTTTCATTTCTAGAAATTGCTCCTCCCTTTACTTCAAGACAAATCCAACCCTTTTCAGGATTAATTAAAATAAAATCGATTTCCTTTTCTTTATTACCGGAAATAATTCTTTGCCGGTGAAGAATTTGCCAATTATTGGATAGCTTTGAAAGATAGTCCCGAACTTCTAGTTCATACTCGTCGGTAGCTTCATTTGGGATGGGTGGGTAAATTTTAGCCATTAATGATAAGTTAATTTGATTAAATTTAAAATTATTCTTTCAAATCTGAAATAGGCCTTGTTTATTTAATATGCCTTTAATAAGATAAATTTATAGTTTTAAGTAATTAATGGCAAGACATAGAGGGGTTTATAAACCTGAACATCCTGAGCCTTACGAAGTTAGTCGATCAAGAATTGAAGCTTTTATAAATTGCCCAGCATGTTTTTGGTTGGATCGGGTGAAAGGGGTTAAATTCCCGAGTATGCCGCCTTTTTTATTGAATTCAGCCACAGATACCTTGCTAAAAAAAGATTTCAATAAGTATCGAGATTTGCAAAAACCACACCCATTTATGAAGCGTAATGGGCTTGAGCACCTCGTACCTTTTCAACACGAGGATTTTGAAACCTGGACTAAATCATTGCAACTCGGTCTAAAAACTTACCACGAAAAATCAAATTTAATTATCGGCGGGGGGCTGGATGATGTTTGGCATGACCCGAAGACCAATGAGCTTTTTATCGTGGATTATAAAAGTACGGCAGGAAAACGAACGGAAGATAAATCAAAACTTGAACCTATCCATCTAAGAGGGCGGTACAAAGAAGGTTACAAAAGACAAATGGACATGTACCAATGGATATTGAGAGGAATCATGCAAGAAAAAGCTCAAGATTACAAAGTAAGCAACACAGGATATTTTGTCTATGTGAACGGCGATCAACATTTTGAAGAGGGGATGTTAAGAGACGAAGAAAACAAAGCAGATATGAGTTTTGAGGTGCAACTACTGAGCTACGAAGGATCAGATCATTGGGTAGAAGAAAAAATTCTCGAATTGAAAGCCTGTCTAGAACAAGATACTTGTCCGGAACATACTCAAACTGGAAATGGACCGAAAGGCGACAGCCCCTGCGAGTACTATACTTTTTTAAAGACGTTAAACTATAAGTAAGTTTTTTGGATGGAAAAACTCAGAGATTAACTGCCTATTTATTTGATTGATATCTCGCTAAATTTTTTCTTGTTTAATTTCCATAATTCTAAGTCAACACCATTTCTTGAAATTTCCTCGGCATCAGCTCCATCATGCCAATTAAGAACGAAACCCTCCGAAACGTTTTTAAAAATTTCTGATTTGTTTTTTGGTAAAGATTCTAAGTAGTTTTTAAGTTGAAGCCTAGCTGGATTTTTTATGCTTGCGGAAACTTTGGTTTCTATTATTACTGCGTTTTTCAGAACAAAAGATTTATGTTTTTGTGGAGGTATTAAAAAATCAAGCCTGAAAACTCCTAAAGATTCATTTCTAAAAAAAATCTCAATATTGGTTTCTTTAAAATAATCTACTTTATGTAAACGAAAACATATTGATAAGGCTTTTTGAAATGTATCTTCTTTAAATCCAGAACCGAGCTCTGAATAAGTAATAATTGCTAGTTTCTCTAGTAAAGAAGCAAATTTAAGTAATTCTCTTCTATTATTCATTATTTATTTTGATATAAAAATTTTTTTAAAAATCTATTCTAACTACAAATTATTACTTTAATTAATAATTTTTAATCTAAAGTATTTTTTTAACCTAATTAATATTCTAACTAAAAAAACGTATTTAAAATATTAAGTGAATTCGTTTTCTTTCCGAGCTTTTGGAGTAATCAACGTAAATGATATCTATTTTAAAATTTATCCTTTTTCGGTTGCTAAGAAACACTAAAAATAATAATCTTAAATGCTACGTTTTATGAAAGAGTTAGTAGTTTCTATTCCGGCGATGAAAAAAGGGAAAAAATGAGTATTCAGAATACATTTCCCATAGATTTGGTTTCTATTAAAGGAATCCTTGATGATTTAAATATTGAAAACATAAGTGATTTTCATGCTTTGATGGATGAGATAGCTAGACTACCTATAGATATTGATAAAAAAGAAGCAATTGAAAAATCGCTATTATTAATAGAGAAAATAAAAAAAGAAGAAAAGAAATTCAAGGAGTTTAGACTTCAAGATCAAAGGCCATTTAAGGAAGCAATAAAAGTTATAACTGAATTTTATAAATTTTATGAGGACGCGCTCAAAGAAAAAAAATTACTTTTACAAGAAAAAATATCTGACTTTGCAAATAACCAGGATATGTTTAAAAAAAGCAATTCAAATAAGGTTAAGAATTTTTTTTCAAAATTAAAAGAACCTGAAAAATCTGATGAAAATAAAAATTTATCCTTTGATAGGGAATGGATTATCTCCAATATAGACCAGAAAAGGTTAGACCTAGAATCGCTAAGAAATCATTTTACTGACTATCAACTAAAAACGGCTATAAAAAAACACCTGAAATCAAATGGACCAATTTTAGAGGGAGTTGAGTACGAACAAAAAATAAAGATTTAATAACAAATTAAAATTTTAAAAAATGAAACTTCTAGAAGGACCTAAAGACAACTTAATCAAAGAGTTATTCACACCAAACTTTGATGATTGTAAATTGTACCGTAGGCAAACAGCTTTCTTCCAACCTTCAGTTTTTAAAAGCTGGGGCGAATCAATCAAATGCATAATCGATAATGAAACAAAATTAGAGATTCTGATGGCCGTATCTGAGCAAAATTTTAAAATTCTCAACACTATCAATAATCTTCAAACCAAAGAAGAGAAAAATAAACTATTAGCAAAGGAAGCAAATAGTTTTTTTGAACAATGCTTGGGATTCAATAACCCAACCGGCGATTATGAAAATCGAAGAAGATTAATAAGGTATCTTTACGCGAAAGAACAACTTGAAATTAAACTCTGTATTTCGTGTGATGAAAATCAAGAAAACTTAAGTTTATCTCATAACAAAATGGGCTATTTTGTAGATGAAAACGATGATTATGTCTCTTTTATGGGTAGTGCTAATGAATCAGACTCAGCTCTGATGAGGCACGGTGAAGATCTTGCTGTTTATGATTCAAAAGAAACTCAAGATTATGAATCAGCAAAAAAATTCAAAGAGGCCTTAGATAAAAAGTGGAATGAAACTGATCCTCACAATATAGTTTTTAAACCTACGAAAGAATTTATTAAAAAAATAAAGACAGTTTCTAATATCAAAGATAAACAGGAAGCTCTAAAGGTTACTAAAGAAATTCTAGAAGAAATGGGGGTTTTCTCTAATGATGAAATTAAGCTTAGAGATCATCAAAGAGCTGCTATTAGGGCCTGGGAAGAAAATGGTAAAAAAGGAATTTTAGATCATGCTACGGGATCAGGAAAAACTATAACCGCTATAAAAACAATACAGGCTCTAAGAAAAAAAATCGATCAACTCGTAGTAGTAATTGGCGTGCCATATGTCCCTCTAGGAGATCAATGGTTAGACCAATTGGACGAATATTTTAATGGAGTAAAAGAAAAAGAAAAATTTATTTTCAATAGCTCTATAGGATGCTACAACAGCGAACCTCCTTGGGAAATAAGAATTAAAAAAGAATTAAATCAATTTAATACCTCTGTCCAAAAAAAAAGATCTCACTTATCAATTATATTGGCAGTGAATGACTCATTGTCTTCTGAGGTTTTTCAAGCGGCTTTCAAAGAAGCTAATTTAAATAACGATAGAGTCTTTGTAATTGGCGATGAGTGTCATAATTATTCCTCAGAAATTAAGCTTAACTCTCTTCCTCAAGACGCAAGATACAGAATGGGCCTTTCCGCAACAGCTTTTGATGATGAAAAAAATTTAACTTTAGGAGAAAAAAACTTTAGCGAATATTTTGGAGGTATTTGCCATAAATATACACTTAAAGATGGGATAAAAGATGGCCATCTCTGTGATTACTATTATTATCCAGAGCCATGTTTTTTAGACGAAGAAGAGTTTTTCTCATGGAGGGAATATTTAGATAAAGGAGACAAAAGTAATGATGCTATAAATTCTATGGAAGACGTAATTGATAACAGTAAAGAAAAATACAGGTTATTTTTATCTATTTTAAAAAATAAAATAAAAAATAAAGAACATACTATAATTTTTTCAGGACAAGGCAAGAAAGAGGGATTAAGAGCTATTGATTACACTGCAGATATTTTAGATAAAGAAGAATGGACTTATCAAATGATTACAGCTGAAGAATCTAGAAAGGAAAGAAGAAAGATTATTAATGGTTTTGAAAGGTCCGACATAAAGAGCATCTGCGCTATAAGAGTTTTAGATGAAGGGGTAGATATCCCAGTAATTAAGAGAGCAATCATCTTAGCTAGTTCTAGTAAACGTCGACAATTTATTCAAAGAAGAGGAAGAGTTTTAAGGAAAAATGACGACAAAGATTTTGCTGAAATTTATGATTTTGTCATACTGCCGCCAGCTAAATATGGCAAACAGGGTTTAAAAATTATAGAAAGAGAAGTCGCAAGAGTAGAAGAAATGGGTAGAGATGCTTTAAACCAAAATGATATATTAAATTTTGTAAACAAATATAGAGGTTTATATGAAATCGCTTGAGGACATTGAAAATGCTTTTATAAAGATAGCTATTGTGCATGCTAAAAAAAATTTACTATCAAATGAAAAGACTAGTGCTAGTCAAGAAACTTTGCAAAGGAAGCAAGAATATGAAAAGTTCTACGAAAAAATAGAATCAGAACTTGAACAATTTATAGATATAGATAAATGAAGATTGAAAAAATAGAACTTGAAAATTTTAGGGGCTGGAACGGAAGCCACGAAATTAAGTTTTCTACGGACCCAAAAAAACCAGTTACTTTGATAATTGCAGAAAATGGAACGGGAAAAAGTAATATTCTTGAAGCCATAATGTGGTGTTTATACGGTAAGTTACCAGATAATTCAAAAGACCCTGAAATAATAAAATGTATGCATTGTGAAAATCCTAGAGCAGGAGCAAGAGTTGCTCTAGAAATAGTTGACGATAGAGAATCTAATATTTCAGGTAATAAAAACCCAAAATATCTTATTTCTAGAACGATTAATCATCGCGGAGAAATCTCAACAGCAACTTACGAAAAAGACCCAAACCGTCAAAAGTTAAGAGAATACAAAAGGCAAGAACTTTTGGTTGAAAAATTATTACCAGAAAGATTGAGTAAATTTTATTTATTTAGTGGGGAAGGCATCGAACAATTATTTGATGAAACAGATGAAGCACTTCTAAAAGAATCAATTGAATTTATGCAAGGTTTAACTTTTGCAAGATCAGCGCTAAAAGACCTAGAAAAATATAAAAATTCTTTAGTTGATCAAAAAAGCAAAAATAATAAGGCAAATATTAAGGCAAAGAATGCTGGTATAAAATTTAAGACTTTAAGTAAATCAAAGGATGAGAAAGAAAAATTAAAAGCTAATTTAGAAAAAGAGTTAATAGAACTAAGAAAACGTAGAAAAACAATTGGAGACCTAATTAAAGAATCGAACCATGAAGTAGCAAAAAAAACAAAGGAACTAGAAGAAGATACAATAAAGAACAGAAGCAATAATCAATCTCGATTACTTATTCACGAATCTGAGCAAAAAAGATTAATGGAAGTTGGCGCGGCGTCAATTCATCTATCAAAAGAGAAAGAATTTCTAAAACAATTTTTAAAAGAAAATGAGTTAGAAGGAATTATTCCTTTTCCTTACAACGAAAAATTTGTGGATAAAATTTTAGATAGAAAAGTATGTATTTGTGGAACAAAGTTCACTGAGGGTTCAAATGAGCATAAATGTATTTCGCAACTAATGGACCAAGCAGGAACAACAGAGCAGTCTCGAAATCATGCCTATCTAAGTGGTTTTATTACTCAATTTGGGGTTGAAAATAGAAGATTTAGAGAAGCTTATGACCTAAAACTTGAAGAAATAAATAGTTTAGAAGGACTTATTAAAACTGACTCAGCTAAGATCGAAAAACTCAGAGCCAAACTTACGAATTTGAAGGACGACGATATCGATAAACTCTTAAAAGAGGATGAGAAGTTAGAAAATAAAGAGTTTCTTTTGCCGTCTCAAATCGAAAAATTAGCTTTGGAAATTAAAACCATAATTAAAGAAATGAAAGTGCAAGAAAATATCATTGAAGGCGGTACCTCAGTTAATATTGAGTTAGAAAGGAAATATAAATTTATTGAAGGCACATATGCAAGCTTAGAATCGCAGATAGTGACTACGAAAAAGGATGGTCGTGATACTTTGCTGGAGAAACTAAATGTTCTTTCAAAAAAATATGATACTAAACAACAAAGATTTGAATACGCAGATGAATCATCATATACCCCTCTAATGATAGATCCAGTTTTGAATAAAGAAACTCCCCCAAATCAAGGGAACACAGTATTGAAATCAATTTTCTATGCAACTGCTTTACTTGATATATGTATCGAAAGGTTTGAGAACGAATCAACCTTAATTCAGCCAGGAACAATAGCTCCTATGGTTTGTGATGCTGTTTTTTCCGCTTTAGGAGTCGCTAATACGGCTACTGTTACTAAACTATTATGTACTGTTCCAGAACAAACTATTTTGATGATTAATGCAGAGTCTTATAACGGAAAGTGCAAAGAAACACTTGATAAAAATAATTTAGTAGGAAAATCATATTATTTTCAAAGATCTCAAAAAGCCGCGGTAGATGATTCTCTTGCAGAAATAGAAATAAATGGAAAAGTTTTGAAAGCTTTTATTCAGGATAATAAAATTACCACAAATCAAGTTAAACCTCTGCGAACATAAGATTATGGCATCAATATATGTAGAAGAAAGTTTATTAAAATTAAGCTCAGGATCAGATGAATCATTGTTAGATATTTTTGTCGGACAGGGGAATCCGTTTGGCTTAAATGCCCAATTTTATGGATATTGCGCAGCATTAGGCAAATCTAAAAAAAATTTTAAAGAGCCGAAAGAAAAATCTACTACCGGCGAAGTAAAGAGTGGTACTTTTGAAAATAATAATTTATGCGGTCTAATTTTTGCTATTGCTTTAGACGAAAAAAAGGATCTCGATATATTAAGAGACACCGATACCTGTTATAAAATTTTCGAAGGCTACGTAAATGGAGGTTTAGAGATTATTCATGAAAAATCGAAAAATTTAGAAAACGATGAGCTTATTGTAAGTTTAATGTTAGACGTTAAGAAACAGGCAGATAAAAATATAAAATTTGAAGATGATGTAGATCCTGGCGGCGAATTAGAACTTTAGATTTTGTCTATTTTTCTATTCTGTTGTTGTTCAGGAATTTTGTGAGTGGGAATTTCATTTTTAATTTTTGGCTTATCGAGAAATGGCTCGCAAGATTCCGAACACCCATCGGTAATGTGTAAATGATGAAGGTCTATAAACTTTTCAAATCCATCTTTAGCCATGTCTCGAATATCTTGAACAGTTCTAAAGCCCCTAAAAAATTTCATGGACTTTTGGTTTTTTAAAACCCCATTATTGAGCATCTTTTCAGCAATCTTTCCTGTCTTGCCGTATTTTTTTTCCATTTTTTCAGGAAAATCAAAAACTTCAGGATTTTCAATCATTACGGTAATTAATTTCTTATAAGATTTCTTCCAGCACCATGTGCAATTACCAAAATGTTCAGGTATTTCTAAATCAAAAGCTTGCTCTTCCCACCAATCTAAAACATCTTCCTTATCAATTTTCCAATCAACCAGAGGGTAGTACATGTTATTTTCTTCTGCTGCGTTAGAAACCCTATGCGACTCATCTTCCCTAATTCCTATTGCCATAATTCTATCTTCAATTGATATGCCAATATCTTTCAAATAATTTTTTATTGGATTTTCTTTAAGCTCTCTTGTGCAATGCCCAGCTTTCGACCAAGGGATTCCATATTTTGAAATCACTCCTTCAAAAGGATCGCCAGTTCTCGAGGCAGTCTCAAAATTAACGACTTTTGCAGTAGAGCCTCTCCTTTCATCTTTATGGGTGATAGATTCTATCCAAACAGTATTAAAGCCAAAACTTTTGTCACAATTATTTATAAATTCTAAAGTTTTTTCATGTTCTTGACCCGTATTAGCAAATATGACGATGATATCTTTATAGTTTGTTTTTTCTTCTTCCAGAAGTCTTTTAGTCATGTAGGCTGAAGTTCTGCCACCGCTAAAACTGACAACTAAAGTTTTTTTCTTTTTTCTAATATATTTTTTTCGTTTGATCTTAATGCGACCTCTTTTTAAATCATAATTAAGGTGACTATCTATGGATAAAGATGAAGGTTGTTTTTTGTAAGGAGACTCAGAAGAAATAATCTGATGGTAACTTTTCCCCTTTTTTCCTATCCAATTGACTCGAGAGCGATTGAATTCGGTGCATTCATCTAAATCAAATCTAATTTGAACAAATTTCTTTCCTTCAAATTTACTTTTGGTATTTCTACCCATCTTCCTCATTTAAATCCTCACCAGCCTTTTCTAAAGTTTCTGTCATGACATTTATTCTTGTTTGGTAATCCCCGACCTTTTTTTCAACTTTTCTGATAGCTTTTTTTAATTCAACAGTGCTCATATCTAAATTTGAAAATTCTTTTTTAACTTCTCTCACAACTTTTCCTACTAGTTCGGCTTTTTCATTGAGCTCTACTGCATCATGACCCATTCTGATATGATCTAGAAAACCAGCTAGAGAATTAGGACCAAGAATTAAAATCTTTTTGTCTCTCAATAAGCTATCTCTGAGATCTTCTATTAAATTTACTAAAGACACAAGACCCTCTGATGGAATATAAAGAACTCCAATATTTGAAGTGACACCCTCAATTAAATATTTCTCTCCAATATCATCTGCATCACTTTCTATTGATCTTTTAAGTTCCCTCAAGCTTCTTTCTTGATCACTTTTCTTTGTGGCTTCTTGATAAGCATTATAATGAGCCGGATAAAATTTAGAGTCGATTGGAATTAGAACTTTATTAGTAGTTTCGATAGCGCAATCTACTTGATTTTGTGTATTAGGGTCGATCATGTATTGAAAATGATATTTGTTGTTAGGCATTATGTCCTTAACAATAGATTCTAAATTCCATTCGCCTAATCGCCCTGTTTGAACATTGCCACCTAAATATCTATTCATAGCAGTGATGGGAATACTCATAGACGAGGTAGTCTCTTTTATAGAATCAATATTTGTTGAAATATTTGATAGCTTTTCAAGACTTGTTGAGAATTTATCAGTCAATTCATTCTTCATTCCATCGAGATTAGTGCCATCGTCTTTTTTAGAACTTATAAAAAATACAAAACTAACTAATATTAAAGTTGTGAACGAGAGTAACAAGGATATATATTCCATCACTTAAAGATTAACAGTCTTAAAAATAATTGGAAAAAGGTATTCATAAACTAGCTTCTTGTAATTCTTTAAGCTTAGAGTGCTTGGGACCAAAATAATTTTTTATAATTCTTTGTACCTTAATTAAGTCTTCGCCCTCAAACTCGGCGTCAATTTCAATGGTTAGTGAAGCAACAAGGGCCTCACTACATTTGGTATCATATCTAACATCAAAATCTTCGAAATATTCTTCTAAAGCCCCAAGAAACATAAATAAATATTTTTCATAAAGAGACCAAAATTTTAATGAAGAGAAGGAACATTCGAGTTCTCTTTTCCCATTAGCGATTTTAAAAAATAGATCAGGAGATGCACATCCATTGCCGCCATGTGCTCTAAGTTTTAAGAATTGGAACTCATCGTCAAACTTTTTATGGATAGCAAAACCATCGTAACGATAATGAATAAATTGATCAATTAATGAGGAGGCAGCGAAAATAGCAGAAATTTTTTCAGGGTCTGAACTAGCTTCTAAAAAATGATCTAAATCCCAACACGAACAAATACCATCATTTAAAGGTCTTTGATAAGGAGGAAGATCTCTATATTTTTTCTCTTCTTCTCTAAGAACATGGAGAGCTAATTTAGCAATACTAATCTTTGACATTTTTTTCTATCCACAAACTAAGAGTGCCAATTTGAGTCTTTACAACATTTTCTAGACTATCCATTCTTTTTTCAAAATCTTTGAAGGCTTTATTATTTCTTAAATCATAAAAAAAAGAAGAATCTTTTACTTCTTTCTTTTCTAAATTCTTTAAATAAGTTGATAGATAGCTTTCATTATATTTTTCAATTATTTCTTGATAAAGCTCTGGATCTGCATCTTTCATAATTTTGAATTGCTCTATATCTCTATTCATCAACTCATGAAATCGATCAGTTGCAGAAGTGCCTACAAATTTAAGTCTTGCAGAGTCCAATTCCCTCTGTAATTCGTTAAAAATTTGAGATATCTCTGAGCTTTTGTAATCATAATTATGAGAAGATAGTGCAGATAATGATCTGATAGCGTCTATTACTTTTTGTTTTCTTTTAGGTTTTATTTTTAAAAATCTATCTCTTCGAGTACTCATTAATACAAATTATAAAATATAGAATACATAAGATCAAATATATAATAACTCAAAAAATAAAAGAATTATTGTGGTTGTAGTTGAGCTTATGTAGAGAATTGGCCTATAGGCATAATCAAATGAAATTTGTATATCAGTTTCCAGAATTTGCCCTCTGAAAAATATCGCTATGTATAAAAAATAAGAAAGAAAGATAGAAAGAGCAAAGATCAATAAAAGCGAAGCAATAACCAAATCAAATCTTGAAAAGCCAATGAAGTATTTCAAGTTAAAACCTAAGGCCAAAAACATTAGCAACTCAATAGTAAAAATATAATTTTTAATCCATAGAAAAGTATTTTTCGCTTCTTCAATTTCCCATTCTTTTTTATCTTCTTTCTTCATATTTATTTGTATTGCTCACTAAGTTCTATAGACAGTTTTTTGAATTTATTTCTTAATTTTGTAGGCGCCAATACCTCAACATCCGATCCAAAGCTTTTGAGCCATTGCTCAAATTGCAAGGTATCAGTCATTCGAGCCGAGATTAGTAGTCGACCATCTGCTTGGTGTTTAACTTTTTGAGTACTATTCAAGGGCGTTTCTAACAAATGAGCAGCTGCAGTAAAATCAAAGAGCGCTTTGAATGTGTATAAGTCTTTGCTGAATTCAAAACTTAAGTTATTAGTATGGACAAAATTGTCCAAATTAAAATCTTTAGGCTCACGCACTTTATCATCGAGAACAGTGATTTGTTCAAATCGATGAGTTGGCATATATCTAGGATTTTCAGGATCTTCGTCCATCATACAAATCAAATAGTTGATACTGCCTTTCATCACTAAGCCAAGCGGATGAATGTGCCGCATAGCTGATTGGTTTTCACCTCGCTTACGATACAGCGCCTTAATTTGCAATCCCTCAAATGCCGCTCGGTAGAGTTGATCTTCGATGGTTTTATTTATATCTGGTTTTTTAAAACGAATTGTCTCCGGTAACACCCGAACTCGATTACGCCATCGGTTGATAAGCTTAGGTCCGCTTTCTTTCAAAACAGCATTTGCACGATCAAAAAATATTCCTACTCTCTTATAATTAGCACTTGGCATCAATGGTTCAAGGTATTGTTTAGCTAAAGACAAGGTAAGTGCTTCAACCGGATCCATGGCTGGAACCTGAATTCCTAACCCTTGTTTAGCCCAAGACCAACCATATGGCTTATCTCGGTCATCACATACTAAAGGCAATGTTCTTTCTAACGATACTAAGTCTCTTTGAATAGTTCGCTCATCAACTTCGTAACCTCTATTTTTCAACTTATCTTTTAGTTCTTTAGTATAGGTTTTGTGCGGTGCTCGAGGCACTAGCTCTAACATTGCGATTTGTCTTAAGGTTGGATTACCCATTTTCTATTAATTAATTTTTGATCTAATGGGGTTTATCTTGCGCATTTACCCATGCCTTAAATAAAATTGGATCTCCTCCGGCTTCAGTATGAATCTTTAAACTAGTTTGAAGTTTACCATTGCCTGCAGTTCTAAAATAAATACCAGTATCATGATCCTTGATAATGTTGCCAACATCTTCTTTAAGATACTTCATAAATTGTTTTAAGATTTGTTCTGAAGTACTTTCTCTTTTTTTCATAAAAGTATTATAACAATTTATAGCGACGTAATCTGTCGCTACTTATAACTATAATTCGCAACCTTTTAAATATAAATATGATTAAAAAATTAGATAAAAAAACACTTCGCGAGTCTATGATAGATACTTCAATTGCGATGCCAATTGCCTGGATTACTTCTTTCGGAACTTTAGCTCTGATGATGAATATGGGCATGGCCAATGCCTTTTTAATTTCTGCAATACAGACTTTAGTTTTGACCATTGTTTCGGTAGTCAGAAAATATATTGTAAGATCGGCTTTTAAAAATTCTGAAAATTTTTCAACCAATCAGACCTTAGCGCCAAGATAGAATGACAAAGAAAGAAGACAAAGATAAAGAAGAAGAAATAAATATGGATGCAAAGATCACCCAAGAGACTCTTGAAGCGCTTGCAAAAAAATATAATGTCAAAATCTTGCCTGATGATCACCCGATCTATCAAGAACCGCCAACTATTATTATTGGCCCTAGTATTAGAAATAAAAAAAAGAAGTAGAATATTTAATCTATTTTAAACTTTTTTTGAAATTAATATTGAGTATGAAGATGATAGTAATATTAGACCACAACAAATTAATACCCATCCAGGAATAGATATTCCTAAAAGACTCCACATAACTTCGGCACAATTACCATCGCCGATAAACAACATACTCAAAGCATCAGCAAAATAGGACTTATCAATTAAATAAGCTAGGTCTGGACCACAAGTTGGCACTTGATCTGCCGGTAAAGATTGCAGATATAAATGTCGAGTGGCAGATGCTGCACCGCCCGCACTAAAAAGAGCTGTGAGTCCAAAATAAACTTTTGGATATTGATTGTGAATCAGCCCAAAGAGAGCTGCCAAGCCAGCAAAAGCAACAGCGATTCTTTGAATGATGCACATTGGACAAGGCTCCAAACCTAAAGCATATTCCATGTAATAAGCGGTACCCAGTAAGGCAAGGCAGAAAATTAAAATTAAAGTTAAGGTTATTCTCATTACTTAAAAAAACTCTTACAGTAATTATATCTAACCATTAAACTAAAGTATTCATGGCCAAACCAGAAAGTACTTCAGATAACGACTCCGTCATTTTGGTGGATGGTTCATCTTATGTATATCGCGCATATCACGCTTTGCCGCCACTTTCGACTTCTACCGGTCAACCAACGGGTGCAGTCAGAGGCGTCACCACCATGGTGATGCGAATTTTGGAAGATCATCCGGATAGTCCAGTGGGTATGATCTTTGACGCAAAAGGCAGTACCTTTAGACATGATATGTACGATCAGTACAAAGCCAACCGGCCACCGATGCCAGATGATTTGCGCCCACAAATCCAACCTATTTATGACATCTGTGAAGCTTTGGGGTTAAAGATTTTTGTTGTTGATAATGTCGAGGCGGACGATGTGATTGGTACATTGGCAACTCAAGCAGAAGCGCAAGGCATCGAGACGGTGGTTTCAACGGGCGACAAAGATCTTGCGCAGTTGGTTACCAAAAATATTCGTTTGGTTAATACCATGAGTAACGAAGTTTTGGATGAAGCGGGTGTCATAAAGAAATTTGGTGTCAAACCCAATCAAATCATCGACTACTTAGCCTTAGTTGGCGATACCTCAGATAATATTCCAGGCGTACAAAAAGTTGGACCTAAAACAGCTGTGAACTGGCTGACCAAATATGAAACCGTTGAGAATATCATTGCCAATGCTGAAGAAGTTTCAGGCAAGGTTGGTGAATATCTGCGCGAAGGTATTGAGCAATTGAAACTCTCCCAACAACTTACGACTATAAAAAAAGATGTGGAATTGGATTTCGGCATTAATGATTTGAAAGTTGGCAAACGAGATACCGACAAATTACACAAGCTTTTCACTGACTTGGAATTTAAAACTCTTATTAAAAGCGCTACTTCCAAAGAAAAAAATAAACCAACAAAAAAAGAATACGTCGCACCATCAACAGAAAAGCATGTGCCACCAAAAGCTGTCGATTCTAAATACCAATGCGTTTTAACGGAGAAAGACCTAGATGCTTTGATAAAAAAATTATCCAAAGCAAAAATACTAGCCCTTGATACCGAAACCGATGGGCTTGATTTTACTGTGGCTAATTTAGTGGGAATTTCTGTTTCAGCC
>MDTB01112733.1_pt1 | contig 19630 bp, 19 predicted proteins | sample 811161 | NCBI WGS metagenome assembly MDTB01 (sample SAMN05326650, study PRJNA326480) | marine metagenome | isolation source: seawater | place: Mediterranean Sea | collected 2009 | reverse complement strand
GGTTTTATAACCTAGATGCATCTGTAGATAGGCCTAGTGTTTCTACTGCTGTAGGACGTCGTGCAATTAATTCAATCTTTTCTCAACTAGCGGTTGACTATGGAGGCTTTCTTTATGCTGATTTTAGTTTAAGAAATGATGTGTCGTCTACTTTACCAGAAGCAAATAATTCTTACAACTATTATTCATTTTCGAATTCTCTAGTTTTTTCTGAGTTAGTTTCTTTACCAATGGTTTCTTTTGGAAAACTCAGATTTTCCATGGCGCAAGTTGGTAGTGATACAGATCCTTATTCTGTGGGTCTAACATACTCAGTTGGTACGCCATATGGTTCTAGTGCTACTTTGGGTGTTCCGAATACTCTACCTAATCCAAATCTTAAACCATCCATTAGCACTGACACTGAGTTTGGTTTAGAGCTTTCGATGCTTGATAACAGATTACGTTTTGATATAGCAAGTTATACATCAGTAAAAGAGGATGAAATTATTGATTTGAGTGTTCCTGGCGCTTCAGGTTACACAGTATCATTGGTAAACGCAGGGAAGTTTACTACTACTGGAACTGAACTACAGGTATCTGGTACACCTGTATTGACAGATGACTTTTCACTTGACCTGGGTGTAAATTGGGCAGCAAGTGAATCTATTGTGAATGAACTTGCAGAAGGAATGGATGCAAGATCTCTTTTTAGAGCATACTGGGGAACCTTTCTCTATGCTAATGTTGGAGAAGAGTGGGGTATTATTCAGGGAACAGGTTATAAAAAGCATGAAAATGGTCAAAGAATAGTAGACCCAACAACTGGTAATTATATGTATGAGAACAACATGGAGTTTGGATCAGTGTTGCCAGATTATACTGGAGGTTTACGTGTCGATGCTAGATACAAAAATTTTGATATTGGAGCAAGCTTTGATTTTCAAGAAGGGGGTCAGTTTTACTCTCTTACTAGGCAATGGGGTCTTTATTCAGGCATGACATCGAATACTGTTGGTAACAATACTCTTGGAAATCCTGTCAGGGATCAAGTTGTAATTGCAAATGATCTTGGTGATGATTCAACAGGTTTTGTATTATTAGCTGATGCTGCATCTAACTCTGGTGGAGTATTAATTGAAGGAGTATTAGAAGATGGTACCCAAGTACAGTATCTTAAAGATGCTTTTGGAGTAGGTGCTAATTCTTATTACATGAGAAGCGAAGAGAACCTTGTTGATGCTAGTTATTTTAGATTTAAAGAGTTTCGTGTTGGTTATAATCTTCCATCTTCTTTATTATCTGGTTTTCCAGTCGCAGGTGCGAATATTGGTCTTTCTGTTCGGAATGTTGCCTTTTTAAGTATGGCTGAAGATGGAATAGATCCAACAACTGCTTCCAATGGTCACAGTGATGGTTTTAGTTATTGGGAAGGTGGCGTGTTGCCAAGTACACGAGCAGTTTCACTAAGTTTAAAACTAACATTTTAAGGTGGAAAAAATGAAAAATAAAAAAATAAAACATTGTACCTTTTCAATTTTATTATTTCTAGCAAGTTGTACTGATTTTGGCGATATGAATGTAGACCCAAATAATCCATCAGACGCCTTACCAGACCTTCTATTAACTTCTGCTCTTACTAGTATGAGTGATGTTGCAGGTGCAGTTACAGGTGCACTTTATGTTCAGTATTTTGCTGAGACACAGTATACAGAAGACTCACGATATGGAACAAATCAGTTTGATTTTGATGGTTGGTATGCTGGACCTCTTAACGATTGTCAAGCTATAATTAATAATAGTTCTACTACGGATAACTATAAAGCCGCAGCCAGGATTACAAAAGCATATTTTATGCATATGATGACCGACCGATGGGGAATGTTACCATACACTGAAGCTCTTCAAGGTGCAGATAATTTCCAACCTGCCTATGATACGCAAGAAACAATTTATAAGGGATTGATCTCTGACTTGACTGAGGCTGTAACCTTGTTTGATCCTAACAGTTCTCTTAATGGAGATATATTGTTTTTTGGAGATCAAACTAGATGGGTGCAATTTGCAAATACTTTAAGAATGGTTATGGCGCTTCGTCTATCAGGCGTAGACGCTTCTTATGCTAAGGCAGAATATGAAGCAGCTGTTACAGCTGGTGTTATTGATGCAGATGTAGTTTATTCTCATTTGGCTGAAGATGCAAATGCTTCCCCCTGGTATTCGAGGTTTATTACTCGTACCGATTATGCTATATCAAATACTATGGATGATCATATGACAGATAAAGGCGATTTGCGTTTACTCAAATATGCTGATCCAGCTCCAGATGCAGTAGCTACAGATAGCTTAGAAGGTCTAGATTTAATTCAAGGTATGACATATGGAATAAGTAATGATGCTGCTGGTGCTATTCAAAATGCTGCAGTATCTTTTCCTGGTGCTGCTATTAGATCTCAGGATTCTCAATTGCCCATATATACAGTTGCTCAAGTTCATTTGTCTCATGCAGAGGCAATACTTCATGGTTGGTCTGTTGATGGTGATCCTGCTACTCATTATGGTTTAGGTGTGACTGCTTCCTTTGAACAGTGGTGGGGTACAGATGGCACTGAAGCGGCCGTTAGTTACCTAGAGGCAAATCCATATGTTGATCTTAATAGTATTGCTTATGAAAAATGGGTTGCTGCATTTCCTTCTGGATATGAAGCGTGGGCAGAGTGGAGGAGATTAGACTATCCTGAACTTGTTCCTGCTGTGGATGCGCAAAATACTTCTCAACAGATTCCTGTTCGCCATGGATATGGCCAGACAGAATCTGAACTTAATGGAACAAATTACGATGCTGCTGTAGCAGCTCAAGGATTAGATGATTTAGATACTAAATTGTGGTGGGATGTTGAATAATTAAATTTAGTATTTATCTATTTAAAATAGGGCAGAGTTAACTCTGCCCTATTTTTTTTAATTAAATATTTTTAAAAGCATATTATATAATTCTGGATTAGGAATATCTTTTCCTAAATAAATTTCTTTATCATCTTTTTGAAAAATCATTTCCCAATGAAGATGCGAACCAGCTTTTGATCCAAGAGTGCTTTCTCTCATTCCAGTATTTCCAGATTTACCAATTAATTCTCCTTGAAATATTGAATAGCCTGGTTTTATGTAATCTTCAATATGTGATAGATGTGCATAAATTGTAATGATTCGAAAGCCAGGCACTAAATCAAAACCATGATCTAAAAAGACTGCTTTACCTAAAAGAATATTATTGAAAATATCTGATGGAGTGTCTCCAAGTTTTGCACTTGCCTTTAACATGTTAACTCTAAAATCTGCAGGGACTTCTTTGTAATTGTGGTCTGCTCTTACAACTGTACCATTCGCAACTGCATTAACTTCTGTACCCCAGTTAGCAAAAAAATCTATACCTCGATGGATTCCGTTTCTATATGATCTTGGTGCATTTGGTAGGCGCATTGTTCTTTTAGGTACTGAAATATTTTTACATGGTAGTAAAATTTTTAAAGAATCAACCCATGATATATCGAAAACTAATTTTTCATTAAATATAACACTTTCTTTCTTTTTTATGTTTGAAAGAACAGATAGTGGAGAATTTTTTGAGTACTCATAATGTTGACCAAATAATAGGCTTGTTAAAATATAAATATATAAAAAAGTGAACTTCATTTATTTTATAATTTGATCTAAACCTTTCAAACAAGAGGGCAGGGGTTCTCCACTAAATGGTTTAATATTCTTTCCTATCATAATAGAATCTTTTTCAGTAGTTCCAAAACTAAATGGTTTATTAAAATAAATAATGGACGTATTTATATTAATTAATAGAATAGTTTCTAATATAGTTTGATGATTTTTTGCCCATGATGTTGGGATAAAAAGCAAACCATCTGCTTTATTTCTATTCCTTTGTAAAAAATTAATGGCTTGGAAGTCTTTATGTGTTTGTAAAAATTTTAAATTTATTTCTTTATTCTTGATATAATTTCGAATTTGATTATTTAACTTATCTAAAGTTAGATGATTTTTAGAATGTGATGATTTTAAACCTAGTAGGTTAAGATTAGGTCCTTGTAATATTAAAATGTTCATTATAATGGAATCAGGTTTCCTATAATATAGCCAACTATCATTCCTATCAGAAGTGCAAGGGTTAAAATTCTACCCTTTGCCAATTCTGTAGCATAACCTTTTTTAATTGCGAGACCTGATACTAAAGTACCCATTGCATTAAAAATCCAAAAAACAGGAATCGTAATTATTTTTATTATCATAGGTCCGATTAAAGGTATAGCTGCTACTAGTGCCCCAATACCAACAAACCCTTCTGTAAAAACACTAATTATAAAAGCTATAAAAATAATTATTTTTTTTTCAATACCATAATTAATAGCAAGTGTAATAATTAATGCAAGAATAACCCAAAATATTATCTTTTTATAAAAAATTTTAAATAAAGTTTTGAGATGCATATGTAGTTATTCATTTTAGAAGTTAACAAAGTGTAATTATTCTGTTTTTTTGTATTTTATAACTGTATCGTACTCGTATGAGTTGTCTGTTTTTTTGTAGTTTATTACTAATATTAATTTGAGTTCTTTAATAGTGTATGTACCATAAGTTGTATCGGAGTCAACGATAATAGTTAAATAATCATTTTCTGCATACCATACTCCTTCACCATTTTTTTTTATTCCATCGTTTAACACATTGAAGAGCATTGCACCTGAATCTTTAAAATCCAATGTTTCAAGATTTTTTTTATCTTTATATAATATTGTAATTTCTTCTCGCTTGCCTTTTTTAATTGTTGTCATAGATTCAAAAATCCACTCACCAATAAGATTTTCATGTTTATATGAACTTGTTTTTCTAAACGGATTTTGTTGTGATTCAGAAGGAGACACAATAAGAAATATTAAAAAAAGGTTAATTTTATTCATTTGGTAAAAAAGGTTACTGATTGGTTAAATAAATTTAATAATTATATTTTTAATCATTAACTCTTGCAATAAAAGTAACCCAAGGACTTTTTGCACTTGCTTTAACGATAAGTCTTTTTTTATTGCGCATTACCCATAATTCTTTTACGTATGTTGAATTGTAAATATTATCCATAAAATAATCTTTTGTTTTATTAATCGTATGTGTTGAATCTTTTATGTTGATATCCATTCTATAGTGATCGCATAAAACTGAATCATTACCATTCCAAACCATTGTAGAGTCAGACCATAGGAACCTCGCTTTCCCAATTTTTCCTTGATGCTCATAGTTAAACCATTTTGTATCTATAAATTCTGATGGTAAGGATTGTACCATTGCTAACATAGTGAAAATATTGTGCAGGGGGGTATTTATTTTAAATTTTTGTTTATTATCATATAACATATATTGAGATGAGTCTATTGTTGCACTAAGAGAATTTTTATATGTTCCTTGATTAATATTTTTTTCCCATGACTTTAAAAAAAATGTAGAAGAATCAAAATTAGTAATATATTTATTATGAGCTGGCCAAATCATATCCATTAAACCTCTATTTTGGATTTCAAAATCAATTCTTTTTGATTCATGAATATATTGTTTGATATCTGTTGTATGAAAACCAAAACAGGTAAGCTGATAACTTTGACTTTTTGGAACACAAATAAGAAATAAAAAACAATAATAGAATTTTATGGTTTCCAACTAAATTTTCCTTTTAAACCTAATATACCAATTATTGGAATATATACAGGTTGTAAAATTGCCCAAATTAAATATACTTCAAAATTTAATTTTCTGTTGAATAACTTTGCCCCTAAATAGACAACTAAAGTGTCAAATAAAAATTTCACTAAAAAAAAAGGCAATAAGTGTTGGTAAAATAAAATAGATAACAATATTAAAAAGTTTTCGATAAAAGAAGTTATTAGGAATAATAAAAAAAATGGAGTTTTGTGATATGTTGATTTAGAATTTGAAGACCATCGTATTCGTTGATTTATAAATTCTTTAACAGATTTTAAAGCTTTTGTTTCAACGTATGAATTTGGATCAATATGAATGAATCCATTTTTTAATTTTGAAATTGATTGTACTAAATACATATCATCACCAGATACATTATTTTTTACGGGATTAAAACCATTAATTTCAAAAAAATCTTTTTTGTAATATGCTAAGTTTTGTCCTGTCCCAGACCAATATTGATTCCATCCTGCTGCACCAGCATTAGCAATTAATATAGCTAAAAAATCCATTTTTTGATATTTTTCAAAAAGACTCCCTAGCTTTTCTTTTATTTCTGAATATCCAATTATTATCCCATTTTTATTTATAAGGCTATATGTCATACTAGAAATCCAAAACTTACCTACTCGACAATCTGCATCAGTCGCTATAATTATTTCGCCTTTGGCTATCTTAATACCTTGACTGATTGCATTTTTTTTTGGTGTCATTTTTTCTGATTTTTTTTCAATTTTTATAGTTTTAAAAAATGAATAATTATCTGATGCTTGTTTTAATATTTCAGAAGTAGAGTCTGATGACCTATCATTAACAATTATGATTTCAAATTTATTTAAAGGGTATTCTTGGTTTATTAAATCATCAATTAAATGAGGAAGATTATATTCTTCATCTCTTGCTGCTATGATTACAGAGACGAATGGCAGGTCCCCCAAATGAGAAACATTTAATATGTTATGTTTAAATAAACCAGATATTATAAAGATAATAAAAAGAAGATATAGTACAGTACATATTGATAAAAGGTAGAACAATTTTTATATTGCAAGTAAATAACTAGCAATTAAAAAGTATAGGAAGACTCCTAAAATATCAACACTAGTTGTTACAAATGGACCAGTTGCAATGGCTGGGTCTATATCTAATTTTTTTAAAACTAAAGGGGTAAAAGTCCCAACACCAGTAGCAATTAGCATAGAAACGCAGATACTTAAACCGACAACTATTCCAATGATTGGAGTTGAATTTAAAAATTGCAAACCTGCAAAAACACCTAGCATTAACCCATATAACACGCCAAGTATTAAACCAACTTTAAGTTCTTTAATAATTATTTTTATTTCATTCCCGATTGTAATTCGTCCTGTAGCTAATCCTCTTACTATAATTGTAGATGATTGGGTGCCAATATTTCCCCCCATTCCTATAATTATAGGAATAAATGCTGTCAATATAATAATATTTTCAAGCATGTTTTGGTAATTTCCAATTACATAAGAAGCAATTATTCCTCCTATCCAACTAGCAAAAAGCCAAGGGATCCGTATTTTTGCATTTTCCCAGCTTGATTTTAATAGAATTTCTCTGTCTTTTCCAGCTCCTGCCATTTGTAAAAAGTCTTCTGTCGCTTCCTCTCTAATTACATCAACAACATCATCTACAGTCACAATACCTAGGAGAGTATTATCTATATCAACAACTGGAACAGCTAAATAATTATATTGTGCAACTATCTGAGCCACCTCTTCTTGATCAGTTTCAGGCCCAACTTTATGTACTTTTTTAATCATTATATCCTTTAGTGGTGTTTGAGGGCTTGTTGTTGTAAGAGCCCGTAGTGATGCAACACCAACTAAGGATTTATCATCATCAGTAATATAAAGGTAAAATACCATTTCGGCTTCTTGTTGATCTTGTAATATTTCTAGTGCTTCTTTACAGGTTGTGTTTTTATAGAGTGTGAATATATCAGTTTCCATAAGTGCACCAGCGGAATCTTCTGGATAGGCCAATATTTCTTCAATTTCTTCTTTTTCTTCAATTTTTAGTTGATTAATTATTGATTCAGCATGTGAACCTTCAAGTGCGTTTATTATATAACTTTGATCGTTTGTGGAGGCATTTTGTATAATTTTTGTAATACGATCTGTGTTTTCAAGACTAAGTAATTTTCCTATGATAACATCATCTAATTCTATTAAAAACTCAACGGTATGTTCATTGTTTTTCATTAAAGAAAAAACTACATGTTGTTGTTCATCATCAAAATATCTAAAGATAATTGCTAAATCAGCTGGATGAGTTTTTTTGATCAGTTTGATTAGATTCGTTTTAGCATTCCTCCTTAATAAACGTGTATATGTGTTTTTAAGGATTATGATTTCGTGCTTAAATATTTCTTTTTTCATTATTAATGAGATTTATTAATACCTTTAAAACCGATTACAATGCTTATTATAGCAAAAATTAAAAACCATGGAGCTACATGATTATTCCATAAATAAATATTATTGTTAATAGATTCAGAAAAAGAAAGGGCCATTGCCATACTATTATTTAATCCATGTAAAATTAGTGGAGGTATTACAGAATTTGTTTTCCAAGCCAAATATCCTAAAATAACACCTAGAATATAAATTTGTGCAAACCAATAAGGATTCATGTGTATTATTGAAAAAAGAAGAGCTGTAAATAATACTGCGCGTGTAATATCTTTCCAATGTATCTCAAGAATTTGTTGTAAAAACCCACGGAAAATAATTTCTTCTCCAAGGGGCGCTAGAATGGCAACGGCTATAAATAATAAAATTAATCCATAAAAGGTTTCTGGTTTTAATAGATCATTTAAATTATTTATATATTCTGGTGCAGGAATAAAGTATTGTATTATTCTATCTATTTCATCGGATAATATTATAATGCCGATTGATAGTAATATTGTGTAAAAAATAATATTATAGCTTATAGGATTCAGACGTATAGAGGACATAATTGCTATTTTATTATATTTTAAATAAAAAATTAAAGGGACAATCATAAATCCTTGTCCAATTATAAAAGATAAAAATGTAAAAAATTTTTGATTTGTTTCAGTGTAAGACATCCCGACCCACAATACTATTCCTCCTGCAATAAATGCAGTTAAAATAGATGTAATGACAATGATAAAAGCAGGTTTTAATTTTATTAAATATTTCATAAAGTAGTCTGAGTTAATAAAAGAATTAGTTCATTTGTTTGCATTATTAGCTAGTAAATACAAAAATATTGCACCTGCAGAAGAAACATTTAGTGATTCACCTACGCCTAATTTATTTATAGATATATTTTCTTTAATAAATTTTTTATTTTTTTTGGATAACCCATGAGCTTCATTCCCTAATACTAATACACATTTCTTGGGGAATGAAAACGAAATTATATTTTTTCCATTGGAGTTTCCAGCGACTATATAATGAGAGTCTACAAATACATTTAAATTAATATTTGTATGTATCGATATATTAAAATGGGCACCCATTGCAGATCGTACTGTTTTTGGATTATATGGGTCTACGCAATATGGTGAAAGAGCAATATTGGAAACCCCAAACCAAGCAGCAGATCGCATTAATGTCCCCATGTTCCCAGGGTCAGATATTTTATCAAGATAAAGCCATTTTTTTTGTTTTAGGTATAAACTTTTTTCTTCTGGTATTGAGCAGGAACTAATTATTCCTGAAGGAGATTTTGTATTGCTTATATTAAGTAATTTTTTATTTTTAATTATTATTGTTTTTTTATTGTTTAGGTTCGTTTGTATCCACTCTGAATTTTCATTTTTAAAAAGTTCACTACAATATAGTGGTCCAATATCAAAATTGCTATTCAATGCAGATTGTATTAATCGTTTACCTTCTATAAGAAATTTATTATAACGTTTTCTATATTTAACAAATTTTAATGATTTTAGTATCGAAAATTGTGCATTATTCATTTTTAAAATTTTTGTTTAATTGTTTACACTGATTAATTTGTATTTATTAACATAAGAGAAAAGTTTGTATCTTTATAGGTATTTATCTCACCGCTAATTTAATTATACATTTAAAGATATTTAATATGAGTAATCAACTACCAGAACGAAAAACAAATTTCTCTAAATGGTATACTTTTGTTGTTAATAAGGCTGGTCTTGCAGATTATGGTCCAGTTAAAGGGACAATGGTAATTAAGCCATATGGATTTGAATTATGGGAAAATATTAAAGATGCTTTTGATCTAATGATAAAACGTACTGGTCATGTAAATGCATATTTCCCTTTATTTATTCCTAAATCATTTTTAGCACGTGAGGCGGAGCATGTTGAAGGTTTTGCTAAAGAATGTGCAATTGTAACGCATACAAGGCTGAAAAATGATAAAGAAAAAGGTGTGATAATAGATCCAGAATCTAAGCTTGAAGAGGAGATCGTTGTCCGGCCTACTTCTGAAACTGTAATCTGGTCTATGTACAAAAAGTGGATTCAGTCCTATCGTGATTTGCCAATATTAATTAATCAATGGGCCAATGTTGTAAGATGGGAAATGAGGACACGATTATTTTTACGTACTAGTGAATTTCTTTGGCAGGAAGGTCATACAGCCCACGAGACTCAAGATGAAGCGCAGGAAGAAACTCTCAAAATATTGGAATTATACCGTCAATTATCCGAAAACTTTTTGGCTGTTCCAGTATATCAAGGAGTTAAGACAGATTCAGAAAAATTTGCTGGAGCAGAAAAAACATATTGTATAGAAGCTATGATGGGAGATAAGCGAGCATTACAAGCTGGAACATCTCATAACCTTGGACAAAACTTTGCAAAAGCTTTTGATGTAAAATTTCAGACAAAAGAGAATAAAGAAGAATATGTTTGGGCTACAAGTTGGGGAGTTAGTACGCGTTTGATTGGGGCTGTTATATTGACACATGGAGATGATAAAGGACTTCGTCTTCCTCCTAAAATTGCTCCTATTCAGGTAATAATAATACCTATTACAAAAAATGAAGATGAAATAAAAATTGTAAAAAAATATATAAATCCTTTTTGTCAATCTCTGAAAGAATTAGGTGTCAGAATTGATGAAGATTGGACAAGTAATACTCCTGGATTTAAATTTAATGAATGGGAAATGAAGGGTGTTCCCATTCGTATGGAAGTTGGACTTAGAGATATTGAAAATGAAAAAATTGTTTTGGTAAGAAGAGATAATGGAAAAAAGATCTTTTTATCAAAAAATGAACTTGTAAATATCATTCCATCATTGCTAGAAGAGATTCAAGATGGCCTTTTTAATCAGGCTAAAAAATTTAGAGATGACAATACTTTTTCAGTGTCTAGTTACAGTGAGTTTCGAGCTATAATTAAAGAAGGTGGTTTTGTTCGGTGTGGTTGGGACGGAACAACTAAGACAGAAGTTCAAATAAAAAATGAAACAAAAGCTACAATTCGATGTATACCTTTCGATGAAAATCCAAATGGAAAAAATTGTATTATCTCTGATAAACCTGCCAAACATGAGGTAATATTTGCTAAAGCCTATTAGGCTAAGATAAGATGGTTATTAATACTCCAGCTATCGTATTAAAATCATTTTCTTATGGTGAGACATCTTTAATTGCACATTGTTTTTCAAAAAAAAATGGGAAGATAAATATTATTGTCAAAGGGGCAAAAAGTAAAACGTCTCCAAAATATTCTTATTTTCAGCCTCTGAGTTATATAGATATTATTTATCATTCAAAGCCTAACAGGGAATTACAAATTTTATCTAAAGTTAATTTTAGAGAATATTGGCCTAATATTATTGCAGATTTATATAGAATATCATTGGCGATTACAATTTTAGAAATTACAAACAAAACTTTATCAGATAATGATCCCCATCCACTTTTATTTAAAGTTTTAATAAAAGTTTTAAGATTATTCAATAATAAGTTAAGTAATCCTAAGTTACTTTTTTGGTTTTACGAATGTGCATTGCTCAAGCAACTTGGGTTTCAACCTAATTTAGATCAACATGATTTACCAGGTTTAGTTTTACCAGATATTCAAAATGATTCTAGTAGCAGTATTATTATTGCAACATTATTATCTGGTAATATTGATAAACTTCCTAAGGAAGATATAACATCAAAAAATAGTAAAATTATAAGTGATTATTTGTGGAAATTAATGTGTTATCATTTTGAAAATTTAGAGAAAATAAAATCTCTTCCAGTAGTCAAAAAATTATTAAAATAAAATTATTCCAATATTGTAAAATACGATAATTTAGCGCCGTAAATTATTTCAATATATGAGATATCAATTTCAATCAAATCCAGGGCAAATGTCTTATAGGCCTATGTTTTTTACCGATGCAATTAAAACATTGATATCTATCAACTTTTTAATATTTCTATTACAGACTATTTCTAAGTCTGAACAATTGTTTTTTAACGTGTTTGGTTTAGTACCTAAGATGGTGTGGTCTGAATTAATGTTATGGCAACCTTTCACGTATATATTTTTCCATGGTGATATTTGGCACGTTTTAATTAATATGTTTGTGCTTTGGATGTTTGGAACCGAATTAGAAAATGCATGGGGTAAGAAAAATTTCTTAATTTTTTATTTTATTACGGGTATAGGATCGGGATTAGTGACAATGATATTCGGATTATATTCAATAGTGCCTATTGTTGGTGCAAGCGGAGCTGTTTATGGAGTTTTGGTTGCTTATGGATTAACATATCCAAATAGGACAGTTTATTTATATGGTATTATACCTATTAAATCTATTTGGTTTGTTATCGGGATAGGCGCAATTGCTTTTTTTTCTTCATTTAATAATGCTACACAGATTAGTCATTTAACACATTTATCAGGGATGGTAATAGGTTACATATTATTAAAAAAACCAATTCATTTTAAATCGTTATGGTTTACTATTGTTAAAAAATTTCTAGAATTCAAAATTCAAAATGAAGAAAAAAAAATCTCACAAAAATATGAAATGGAAAAAGATTTGAATTCAATTCTTGATAAAATTAATAGGGAAGGTTTTGATAGTTTAAGTAAAGATGAAGAAGACAGACTTTATAAGAATAGTCAGTCACTATCTTATGATAAAAAGAAAGATTGATATTTTGCTTATAATGGTGCTTAATTCTAGGGTAAAAATATTATGTATATAAATTTGATGTTACATTCAATTTAAATATGGCTGAAAATAGCAAGAAAAAAGATTTTGGAAGTCCTATTGGAATAACAATAGGTTTTATTGTTTTTTTATTGGGTGTCTTATTGCAACCGAGTAAAGCTGGTTTTTCGACAAATCTTGGTCTATTTATATCAGTAAATTCCTTGTTGTTGGTTATCGGGAGTACGATTGCAGCGGCTTTTGTAGCGATTCCAGCTTCTGGGATTAAGACAATTCCAGGTGTTTTATCTATAATAATAAGAAATCTTAATTTCGATTATCTTGGGGTCATAGATCAGATATTAGGTTATGCTACGATTGGTAGAAAAGATGGCTTGTTTGCATTAGAGAAAGAAGCACATAACATTGATGATCCATTTTTTGCTAATTATTTAGAGCAAGCTACATTTGAACGAGATCAAAAAAAATTGAAATCAGCAATGGAATTGGAATTAAATAACATATCATCTCGTCATGAAGCTGGGTCAGACTTATTTACTTTTATGGGTACTTATGCACCTGCTTTTGGTATGATGGGGACTGTGATGGGTTTAATTATTATGATGAATGGTTTTACTGCTACTGAAGGCGATGTGAATGTTGCAGATAAATTTGGTGAACTTCTAGGTGGTATGGCTACGGCACTTATTACAACTTTTTATGGCGTTTTTTTTGCAAATTTAATTTTCTTACCGATCGCTGCTAAATTAGAAAGAAGATCAGAAAATGAAATAAGACATAAACAAATTGTTGTAGAAGGTATTTTAATGATCCATGCCGGAGAACACCCAATTCTTATAAAAGAGAAGCTTATGAATTTTGTTCCAAAAGAAGTCAAAGCAATAAAGGGTGTAAAAAACGAAGAAAGTGATTAGTTTGTTTTTATAATATGGCTAAGCCAAAAAAAAACACACAGGCATGGGCGATTACTTATGCTGATATGGTCACATTATTGCTCACTTTTTTTGTGTTGCTGCTTGTAATTCTTAGTGAAGCAGAGAAACAGTTAGATATAGAAATTTCAAAGTTGCTTAATAAGGCGCAAAAACAAATGGCAGCGGAGTTAGATGATAAAAATATAGACGTCGAAAGAGTAGGGAAAGGTGTAAAAATAACAATACGTGGGAAGCTTTTTAAACAATTAAGTTCTGAGATATCATCAAAATACATACCAAAAATAGCTCGAATTGGTGAATTAATAAAAGAAACCGATTTAATGAAAATAAATACTTCTGTTATACCAGATAGCTCTGATAAATATTTTAGATTATTAGACGGCCTTGATAGCAGGGATAAAGAGCTCGCAATCGAAATTCGTTGCGAGGGGCATACTGATGATGCTGTTATTCCAAAAAACATCAGAACGAAATATGAATCTAATTGGCAGTTGTCTACGGAACGTTCTCTCAATGTGGTAAACCTTATGAATAAATACGCATCTATGCCTTTAAAGTATTTTTCAGCTTTAGGTTATGGGGAGCACCGTCCTTTAATTTCAGTGCAAATGATTAAAAGTAAAAAAACTCGGAAAGAGAAGGATCGTTTACGCGAATATAATAGACGAGTAGAAATTTATTTAGATGCTTTTGCCAGAGATAAGATAAAAGCAGATGAAGAAGAATTAATTCAAATGTTGAGTGGAAAAAAGATTAAAAAACAGAAAGAGGTTTCAATAGAAGAAGCATCATAATCTTTTATTCTTTTTTTTCAATTACTTTAAATACTTTTTCTCCAGGTTTGGCCATTCTGTATTTCTCTCTTGCCAGCTTCTCAATATACTCTATGTCATTTTCAAGTTTATGTTTTTCAGAAATAAGTAGCTCTCGTTCTTTCCTGGATTTTGTTATGTGTTTTTGTATATCTTTTTTTTCTTTTTTTAATTTAATTAATTGAAATAATCCATGATCGCCAAATAAAAATGTGGCAATCATTACAATTCCAATTAATGCTAATACACCTCGAACTAGTTTTTTTTGAGTTTCGTCAATTTGTTTTTGAAGAATTCTTTTTTGGTTTTTCTGTTTCATTTTTCTGAAAACACTCATTTGAAATGCCCTAGTAGATTCATTGATGCAAATTTTGCTTGATTACCTAATATCTCTTCAATGCGCAACAACTGATTGTATTTACAAACTCGGTCTGTTCGCGAAGCTGAACCAGTTTTGATTTGACCCATTCCCATTGCTACCGATAAATCTGCGATAGTTGTATCTTCTGTTTCTCCTGATCGATGAGAGATAATAGCACCAAAATTATTTTCTTGTGCAGTGTGTACAGCAGCAATTGTTTCAGTTACTGTACCAATTTGGTTTAATTTTATTAATATTGCATTCATGCTATTCTGGTTTATTGCTTGATCTAATCGTTTAATATTTGTAACAGTCAGGTCATCTCCTACAATTTGTATTTTATTTCCATATTCTTTTGTGAATAATGACCATCCATCCCAGTCATTTTCATCAAGACCATCTTCAATAGAAATGATTGGATATTTTTTTGTTAATGAACCTAGGTAGTCGATCATACCTCGAGAATCTAATTTTTTATTTTCTGAAAATAAATTATAACAATTATTTTCATATAATTCACTTGCTGCTACATCTAGAGCAATATAAATATCTGAACCAGGTTTTAAACTGGTTTTTTCTATAGCCTCTAAAATAACTTCTATTGCTTCTTCATTTGATCTTAGATCTGGTGCAAATCCACCTTCATCACCAACGGCCGTTGTCATGTTTTTAGATTTTAATACATTTTTTAGATGATGGAAAATTTCTGCTCCCATTTGTAATGCTTCTGAAAAAGTGTTTGCGCCAAATGGCATTATCATAAACTCCTGAATATCAACAGAATTATCCGCGTGACTTCCGCCGTTTAAAATATTCATCATCGGAACTGGTAGAGTAGTAGAATTAGTTTTACTTAAATATTCGAATAAAAACTTATTTGATGTTTTTGCTCCTGCATAAGCTATCGCCATAGAGGTTCCTAAAATTGCGTTTGCGCCCAACTTAGATTTGTTTTCTGTACCATCTAAATTAATTAAAACGTTATCAGCTTCTTTTTGTTTTGTAACATCAAAATCTTTTAAAGCCGAGGCTATTGTAGTGTTTATATTGTTTACAACCTTTTTTACACCTTTTCCAAGATATCTATTATCATCTTTATCTCGAATCTCAATTGCTTCATGTTCACCTGTAGAGGCACCTGATGGAACGGAGGCGCGTCCCATAATACCAGAATGGGTGGTAACATCAACTTCAATAGTTGGATTTCCCCTTGAGTCTATTATTTCTCTTGCATGTATTTTTTCAATAGTAGTATTCAATTTTTTGTCCCTTAAATTTGGTTATCAAATTAAAATCTAGTTTAAACACGATCCAATAATTATAAATTAAACTTTAAACAGTGAAACAATTGGTAAATTTAACTGTACTGAAATAATGTTAGAAATTTTTCGTTATAATTCATCAGATGAAAATAATTGGGATTCTTTTATTCCAATGACAAATAATGGGACATTGTTCCATTTAAGATCATTTTTAAATTACCATCCTGAAAATAAATATAATGACCATAGTTTAATGGTATTTAAAAAAGGGAAATTATTTTCAGTATTTCCAGCAGCGGAAAATTTCATTGATGGTCAAAAAATTTTGATTTCTCATCCAGGTGCTACAGTAGGTTCTTTTGCTTTACACGAAAATCTTTCTATTGGTGATGCGATAAATTTATCACAACAATTAGTAGAATATGCAAAAAACAATAAATTTAATGTTTTAAGAATAGCTCTTCCTCCGAATTTATATCAACAAAGATTATCTAATTATATGGAATTTGGATTTTTTAAAACTGGGTTTCAATATTTAAAAAGAGAAATAACAAGTATTTTGTTTTTAGAAGAATCAATAGAAAGTACATCAAAAAAATTTCGACCTTCCCATATGCGAGCAGTAAGAAAAGCAATCAATAAAGGTGTTATTGTTCAAGAATCAAAAGACCTTGAAACTTTTTATTATATTTTACAAAAAAATTTAAAAATAAGACATGGAGTTCAGCCTACACATTCTTTAGATGAACTAAAAAATCTCTTCAATATATTCCCTGAAAAAATAAAATTATTTGCTGCATATTTAGATAAGCATATGATTGCAGGAGTCGTTACTTTTCAAATAAATAAAAAGGTTTTGCTCGCTTTTTATATTAGCCATGATGAAGATTATTCTGAATTGAGATCAGTAAATGCTTTGTTTTACCATATTTTTAAATGGGCTATAGAATTGGAATTTAATGTATTCGATTTTGGAATTTTTACTATTAATGGAGAACCAAATATGGGGTTGGGAAGATTTAAAGAAAATTTTGGAGCAAGTGGTATATTTAGAGATACCATAGAATTAAAACTAGATTAGAAAAATGTCTATAAAAATTTTGGGTAAACAATCCCTTGTTTATGGCTTTGGCCATATTCTAACCCGTCTAATAACTTTTTTACTTTTACCTCTTTATACAAATCAATTTAGTCCAGATCAATATGGGGTTGTCGCGCTGTTTTATACTTTTGTGCCTTTGCTAAACATTATTATGCGTTATGGTATGGGTGCTGCATTTTTAAAAAATTATGTTCCCGCAAATACTAAAGATAGAATTGGTATAATGACTAATGTTATCGTTTCATTATTTATTACTGGAATTCCGTTTGTAGTATTATTTTGGTTTTTTCGATATGGGCTCTCCGTTATTTTTTTTAGTGTTCTCGAACCATCATATGTTGTTATGATGGGATTAATTATATTTTTAGATACAATTTGGTCTATCCCTATGCTTGCGTTTAGGGCAGAAAACCGGCCTCGTACTTTCATCGTTATTAGTTTTTTAAATGTAGGCATTACATTGATATGCAATCTTGTTTTTATTGTTTTTTTAAAAAAAGGCATTGCTAGTATTTTTTTGAGTAATCTAATTGCATCTTTTAGTGGTTTTCTTTTAGTTATCCCATTTATTATTCAAAGGTTCCAATTTTCATTATTATCGATTGATAAATGGAAAGTAATCTTTTCTTTTGCATTGCCTTTTCTTCCTGCTGGTTTGTTTGCTATGGCTATGGAAGTCGCAGATAGATATATTTTAAATTTATTGACTGATCTTGAAACAGTGGGCATTTATAATGCTGGATATAAGGTTGGTGTATTAATGTTGCTTTTAGTTAATGCATTTAACATGGGTTGGCAACCTTATTTTTTGGAAAAAAAATTCAACCCGCACACTCCAATATATGCTAGAATTAATTCTATTGTTTTGGCTGTGCTTGGATTTGTGTGGCTAGCTTTGCTTTTTTGGTCAGATGATTTGATAAAAGCTAATATTTTTGGTTTTACATTTTTTGGTCCAAAATTTTTTGATTCTTTATCAATTATTCCTTGGGTAGGACTAAGTTATTTTTTTTACGGATTTTATTTATTGCAAACACCAGGTATTTTTTTGAAAAATCGTCCGAGGTATGCAGCATGGACAAGATTATTTGGGGCTATCGCAAATATTGGTTTATGTTTTTTATTAATTCCAAAATTTGGAGCTATGGGTGCTGCGTATGCAACTTGCATATCTTTTGCTATTATGGCCTTATTGATGTACGGTATAAATAGGTATTTAATTTCTATTAAATTAGAATTTATTAATATCTTCATTATTTTGACTTTTTTAATTATTGGTTATGCTCTTTTCATTATTTTTAATGATTCATTTATAGTCAATATATCTATAATGTTTTTTTACACTTTTGTTATTTTTTATTTTAGAATTATTAATGTAAAAAATTTAAATCAACTCTTTAAATAGTAATTGATATAGTTTTGAAACCTAATTTTTTTATAGTAGGAGCCCCAAAGTGTGGTACAACATCTTTGCATACATATTTAAAATCACATTCTAAAGTTTTGATGTCCGTCCCTAAAGAACCTCATTATTTTAGTACAGATATAGATAATGGAGGTATTCGTAATTATAAAAAATATTTAACATGTTTTTCTTATAAAAAAGGAAATCCTATTGCTGTTGGAGAATCATCTACACTATATCTTTATTCCAAAATAGCCGTAAAAAAAATTTTTAATTATAATCCAGAAGCAAAATTTATTATTATGTTAAGAAACCCGTCTAAAATAGCCCCATCCTTTCATCAGGTATCGTTAAAAGTGTTTGGTGAGACAGAAGTTAATTTTAGTACTGCTTGGACTTTACAAGAGAAAAGAAAATTAGGAATGGGGATGCCAGGTTCTTATATTGATAAACAATTATTTCTTTATGGTGAAATTGCAAAAATTGGATTACAGGTTGAAAGGTTAATGTCCATCGTACCTCATGATAAAATACATTTTATATTATTTGATGATTTTAAATCTTCACCAAAAATAGAATATCTTAAAATTCTCAAATTTTTAAATCTTCAATCCGAAAAATTACCAAATTTTAAAAATTATAATGCAACTCAGAAAATTAAGAATCCTATGTTGACAAAAATTACTAATCAGGTTTTATCATTAAAAAAAAATATAGGAATAGCTAGAGGCTTTGGGTTAGCAAAAAAGATTCATAAAATTAATGTTAAGAATGGACCAATTGCTAAATTACCTTTAGATACAATTTTAAAAATGGATGAATATTTTAAAGAAGATATTAATCTTTT
>MDTB01010591.1_pt1 | contig 19632 bp, 18 predicted proteins | sample 811161 | NCBI WGS metagenome assembly MDTB01 (sample SAMN05326650, study PRJNA326480) | marine metagenome | isolation source: seawater | place: Mediterranean Sea | collected 2009 | reverse complement strand
ATGATACTAAATAATGGTTCTGATAATGAAATCGAAGAAGCAAGACACTGGAAAGCTTTATGCAAATGGAAAAAAGGAAATATCCAGATTGCACTGAAGGAATTGAATATTTTGATTGAAAAAGGGATTATAAAAGAATTTCAATCAAAATATCATATGTCGTTAGCAGAAATTTACAAAGAAATAAATGATGAAGAGCTAACTCTGTTTCATTTGGAAAATGCAGCTAGATTATCAAAAGATAGGGATGAAAAAAGTATAATTTATAGTAGGCTTGCAGAAATAGCTTTTAATCGTAATGATTTATACCTAGCTGAAAAGAGTTATAATAAAATAATATCCAACTCGCTTTCCAAAGAAAAAATTGAGGAAGCTCATTTGCAAATTTTAAAAATATTAAGAATACAAAAAAAATATCCATTAGCAGAGAAAAAGATTAGAGGTATGTTAGTTGATGAAAAATTCTCAAGGATTGCTGGAGAACTTGAATTAGAGCTCGTCCAGTTATTAAAAACACAGGGGCAAATAGAAGGAATTGAATCGCGTCTTGAATCAATTGTTAATGATTATCAAAGAACAAAAATTTCCGCAGAAGCTTATTACTTATTAGGAAAAATACATATTTCTGATAAATGGGATTTGGAAAAGGCTAAAGAATATTTTGAAATGGTCCCAAAGGAGTCAAGTAGGTCAATATTTTCACCAATGGCAAAGAATTATTCTAAATCAATATCGCAATACCAAGAAGCAATAAGGGATATACAATATTTAAACAGTCAAAATATTAATATTGTGGATGATAATTCCATTGGTGAAATTGATACAACAAAATTGTCTGTTTCAAAAACCAGTGCTCCATTAAAAACTCTGCCAGAATTATATTATCAAATAGCTGATTTAGAGGCCTTTAGTTTTCATAGGGATAAGAATGCAATCAATATTCTAAATCAAATTATAATCGATTATCCTGAATCTATATTTAAGCCAAAGGCAATTTTTTCATTATCCTTTATTTATCGAACCTTAGAGCAGGATTCATTAGCAACAAGTGCAGAAAATAAACTCTTAAGAGAATTTCCTGATACTGAATATGCATCCTATCTTTCAAAGGATAGTAAATCAAGTTCAAGTATTCAAAAAAACCTCATAATGAAAGCTGAAAAGAGCTTAGGATATGATACGAATAATGCAATGAAACTTTATCGATCTGCAATGGTTATGGACTCCCTAAGTGAATTTTCTATATATGCGGCCTTTTCTATTGGATATTTTTACGATAGTGAGGCTAATGTTGATAGTGCGTTGAAATATTATACCTGGATTAATGAGGTCCATCCAAAATCAAATCAAGCTAAGCAAGCTTCTATACGGCTTAATGAGATTAATAGTGCCCTATCAAATATATCTAATGATACTACAGTTAATAATAATCAGGAGCGAAATTGAGGATATGGATTTTTTCCTTTTTGTATCGTACATCACGATATTTTATTACTAAACTTGTTTTTCTATTACAAAAGATATTCTTTTATCAAAAAGACCTAGAGACTGCTGTGAAAATTGGTGATAAGGCCTTAGGGTCCCTTCATATTTTTAAAAATTTAATTTATGACTTCTCAATTCCTAAAGATTCTAGAGTAGACATTTATGATTTAACCTTTTCCTCACCTCTTGTTGGTGCATCATTTAAGTCTGATGAAAAAATTTTGGAGATGTGGTTAAAAATGGGAATAGGAGCCGTAATTTTCAAAACTATAATGAAAGATGGTCGGTTAGGAAATCCTAGGCCAAGATTGCAAGAAGTAAATATGCCAGAAGGAAGTGGGTTTATTAATTCATTAGGACTTCCTGGCCCTGGAATTAAAAATTATGTACATAAGGTCTCTCAATCAAAATTATGGAATTATGGTCGACCAATTGGGATTAGTATAGGAGGTGATACAAGTAAAGAATATATTAACAACATATCCAAAATAGAATCGAGCATTTCTAATGATAATCAATTATACTTTTATGAATTAAATATTAGTTGCCCAAATACTGAAAGTGGTCAAACAATTTGCGAAGACCCAAATTCATTAAATCTTTTATTATCCAATCTTCGCAATAGTGTATCCAAAATCATTTCGATAAAAATCTCACCAGACGTTTCAGATGAAGTATTAAACCGCATTGGTGAGGTATGTTCATGTTATGATCGAATAGTCATAAACGCTGGTAACACACAATATAAAACAAAAGGCGAAATTGGTTTAAAAAATATTGAATTATTAATGTCTGGCGGTGGACTTTCTGGACCAGCAATATTTCATAGAACAAATCAAATGGTAAAATTATTTTCTAATTTTAAAATGCCAATTATGGCAACAGGTGGGATTTCTTCTATCGATCACATAAATCTATTAAAAGAATCTGGGGCATCATTATTTGGTATGGCTACTTCATTAATTTTAGACCCATATTCAATACCTAAAATTAACAGACAGCTATAAGATTATGTTCACTATAGTTCTACTTGAACCACAAATTCCTCCTAATACCGGTTCCACTGGTAGGCTTTGTGGCGCAACTAATACGACCCTACATATTGTAGGAGAATTAGGTTTTGAACTTTCCGATAAGACATTGAAAAGAGCAGGCCTTGATTATTGGGACCATATTGATTGGGAATATTTTCCAAATATAAATGAATATTTATCTATGATGGTTTCAAAAAAGAAATTCCATTTATTAACAACAAAATCTTCTCAAAATTATACCTCTAAGACTTTTGAAAAAGGAGATTATATTGTATTTGGCAGTGAAACAAATGGTATCGATGAATCTTTTTTAAAAAAACATTGGAACAATACTTGCACTATCCCAATGGAAAACCCAAATATTAGGAGTTTAAACTTGGCTACTAGTGTTGGTGTAGTGCTTTATGAGGCATTAAGGCAGAATAATGTATAAAATTGGGATACAGATAATTATATTATACTTTTTATTATTTTTTGGATGCTCCAGTTCTCCTAGATACTCCAGAGGTGATTCCTTCAATATTCCAAAAAAAACAGTAAATAATAAAACCTCTAAATCAAAGGGAAAATCTAAACTAAAACATAGAAAAATAATGAAAGGAGTTAGTTCGTTTTATGCTGAAGATTTTCATGGTAAGTTAACAGCAAATGGAGAAATCTATGACATGTACGGTGTTACTGCCGCACACAAAACTCTCCCTTTAAATACTATATGCAGGGTAACAAATTTAGAAAATAATAAATCATTGATATTGCGTATTAATGATAGAGGTCCTTATATAAAAGGAAGGATATTAGATTGTTCATATGGTGCAGCAAAAAAACTAGACTTTATTAATCAAGGTACAACCAATGTCAAAATTGAGGTTATTGAATATGGAGATGACAAATATATGCAACATAGAACCCTTCAAAAATGAGAAAATTTTATTTAATTGTTAATCCTGTATCAGGTGTTAAAAAAGGATTAAATATCTTACATAAGATAAAGCCACTTTTTGAAAATTCTAACACGGAGTTAAATATTTTAGAAACAAAATTTCCTGGTCACGCAGAAAAATACATGCAATCAATCAATTATGATGGATATGAGGGAGTTTGTGGTATTGGTGGAGATGGTACTTTCTTTGAAATGATCAATGGAATGTTAAAGCGTGATGATCAAGATTCTATACCGATGGGTTTAATATCAGCTGGCACTGGAAACGCTTTGATGTATGACTTGGATTGCTTAGATCCAATTAAAGCTACAAATAAAATTTTAAAAGGAAAGATAAGGCCAATAGATATTATAAAAGTAGAAACAGATAGTGAATCATACTTTGCATTTAATGTTGTGGGATGGGGGCTTGCCGCAGATGCAGTAAAATTGGCAGAAAGTTTTCGATGGCTAGGAGGAATTCGATATAATCTTGCAGTTGTCATTGAATTAATCATTGGAAGACAAAGGATTTCTAAACTTTTATTAGACGGTGAAAATAGAGAAGAAGATTTTATATTAATTATTGCATGTAATACTGTGCATACAGGTAAAGCCATGAAAGTCGCACCATATGCAAAAATTGATGATGGTAAAATTGACCTAGTGATTGTAAAAAAAGCGTCAAAGTTAAAATTGTTAAAATTATTTCCTAAATTATTCAATGGTGAACATGTAAAAAGTGACTTGGTTGAATATTTACAAGTGAAAAACTTTAGCCTTAGACCCAAAAATAGAAGTCAGTTAAATATTGATGGAGAATTATTAGGCTATGCACCTTTCGATGTAACAATGAAGCCAGGGTTAGTTAAAATACTTAATTGAAAAAAGGGTTTTGTTATGATGCAAAATAGAAATCTAATTAATGCTATAGGTATTCCAATTTGGTTATTTCTGATTTGGAAAGGAAATTTGTACTATAGCTTTTTTATTTTGGTATTCTCTGTTATTGGTCTTGGAGAATTTTATTCTCTTATGGAGAAAAAGAACCTTAGACCATTGCGGTGGTTGGGAATGTCATCAACTGTATTTATTGCAGATTATTATTATATGCAACCTTCATTAACATCTCATGCGATGATTGGCGGAATGATAGTAGTTATCATATTGACTTGTATATGGGGACTCTTTTCTAAACATGAAAATGCAAGCCTAGATATTGCAACTACTTATACAGGAATTCTTTTTGTTCCAATTCTATTGGGCACAGCGATTGATATCAGACAATTTGATGAGTTAATGGGAACTCAGCTTACATTTGCATTAGTTTTGGCAATATGGGCCTGTGATTCATCAGCATTTATTCTTGGAACCCTTTATGGAAAGAAAAAAATCATGCCAAATATAAGTCCTAAAAAATCTTGGGTTGGTTCTATAAGTGGTTTTTTAGCCTCAATAGCGGTATTTATTCTTTTTCATTCACAAGGCTGGCTGGGAGATATATTTTCTCTAAAAGATGTCCTTGCATTTGCTTTCATAGTAGGATTTTTTGGCCAACTTGGAGACTTTACAGAGTCAATGTTAAAAAGAGATGCGGGAGTTAAAGATAGCGGAACTTTGTTAGCTGGCCATGGTGGGGTATTAGATAGAGCTGACTCATTAATATTTGCTATGCCATCGACATATATTTATGTACATTTTATTATGTGAAATTAATTTGGTTAGTAAATTATAATTCAGCAAACACAAATTTTAAACCGATTTTGATAAATAATAATTTTACTCCCTATAGATTTTTTTGTTTTTTCATATTTGTTTTTTTATCTTGCGAAAGAACTGATACAAATATAAAAACTGGTTTAAAAAATCAAATCTTACACCTAGGTAATGGTGCCGAACCTCAAACATTAGATCCACAACTTTCTACTGCTGTAGGTGACGGTAGGATTATTGATGGCCTAATGGAAGGATTACTTAATTCACATCCAAAAACTCTAGTACCAATTCCTGGAGTTGCAAAGTCATGGTCCATAAGTGAGGATCTCCTAGAAATCACATTTAACCTTAGAGATAACGCATATTGGTCAAATGGAGACCGAGTTACATCGCATGATTTTATTTATAGTTATGAGCGAATGCTGACCCCGGAATTAGGAGCTCAATATTCTTATATGTTGTATGTTATTAAAAATGCTAAAGAATACAATATGGGTAAAATAAAAGACTTTACTCAAGTAGGTCTTAAAGCACCAAATGATACAACATTAATAATTAATTTAGAAAGCCCCACTCCTTATATTCTTGAATTAATTAATCACGGTTCATGGTTGCCAATTCACCCTGGAACTATTAAAAAATTTAATGCAAAAACAAACCGTGGTACCCATTGGACAAAACCAAAATATTATGTATCAAATGGAGCTTTTATTCTTGATGAATGGAGGGTTAATGCAAGAATTGTTCTAAAAAAGAATCCAAATTATTGGGATAGTGATAATGTCCAATTGAATGAAGTTCGGTTCTATCCTATCGAGAGCGCAGATTCAGAAGAACGCGCATTTAGAGCTGGATATATTCATGATACACAAACCGTTCCACTCCATAGAATCGATTACTATAAAAATCAACAAAATGGACCACTTAGACTTGACACCTATCTTGGAGTTTATTATTACAGGTTTAATGTAACCAAACCTCCCTTGGATGATTTTAGAATAAGAAAAGCACTCTCTTATGCAGTTAATAGAAAAGATTTGGTTGAACATATTCTAAAGGCTGGGCAGGTGCCTGCTTACAGTTTTACTCCTCACGGTACTGGGGATATTTCATTTGGAAATTTTTATAATTATGATATTAATTTATCAAAACAACTAATAGAAGAATATCTTGATGATAATGATTTGGATAAATTGCCAATTATTGAATTAAAATATAATACTAGTGAGTCTCATCAAAAGGTAGCCGAAGCGATACAGAATATGTGGAAAAGCAGCCTTGGTCTTGATGTTGTTCTAGATAATCAAGAATGGAAAGTTTTTTTAAGTACTACTCAGCAACTAGACTATGAAATCGCAAGAGCAGGCTGGATTGGAGATTATAATGACCCTAATACATTTTTAGATATGTGGGTAACAAATGGAGGTAATAATCAAACCGGGTGGAGTAATACCAAATATGACGATTTAATAGTATTAGCATCAAAGGAATTAGATAAAAATAAACGGATGAATTATTTTAATCAATGTGAGCAAATCCTTGCAGATGAGATGCCTGTTTTACCGATTTATTTTTATGTTAATCAAAGCCTGACAGATGAATCTCTTAAGGGGTGGTATGGTAATGTATTAGACAAGCATCCACTTAAATTTGTTTATTTAGGAGAATAATTTGATTCGTTTTATAATTATTAGACTTTTACAAGCAATTCCAGTATTGTTAATAATATCAACTCTAACATTTTTCATGATACGTATTGCCCCTGGTGGTCCATTTACTGAGGAAAAAGCAATACCTGAAGAAATCAAAAAGAAAATTGAAGAATACTACGGTCTAGATAAATCATTATGGAAGCAATATTTAATATATTTTGGTCTGTCAAAAAAGAAATATGATTCCGAGAGAATTGTTTTTCAACCACAGCAAGAATACTACAGCCATATCTCTACTTCAGAAGATACTGAGGTCATAGTTGACCATAATGGTAAAATAATAAATGGTCATGAATTAAATCATAACTGGGTAACAGAAAGGGAAAGTAGCAAGCTTAATAAAAATAACTTTTTAATTTATATTTATGAAAGATCAGGTTTGTTATTTGGGGATTTTGGACCATCTTATAAATATGTTGGATGGGATGTTAAGGATTTAATTTTAACATCTTTTCCAGTTTCATTTCAATTAGGAATGTTTTCATTAATAATTGCTTTGACGATTGGTATCCCTTCGGGTGTATTTGCGGCGATTAATAAAAATTCACTGTTTGATTATATCCCGATGTCCTTAGCGATGCTAGGTATTTGTTTGCCTACCTTTGTGATGGGACCAATCTTGCTGTTAATCTTTTCATCATTCCTTGGGATGTTTAATCCTATAGGTTGGTATCATTGGTCTGATATGGTTCTACCATCTCTTACTCTTGGATTATATTATGCTGCATATATAGCTAGGTTGACTAGAGGTGGAATGTTAGAAATTTTAAATGAAGATTTTATCGTTACTGCAAGGGCAAAGGGATTACCTAAATACAAAATTATTATAAAGCATGCACTAAGAGGAGGTTTGCTCCCAGTAATTGCATTCTTAGGACCTGCATTTGCAGGACTAATAAGTGGGTCATTTGTTATTGAAACTATTTTTTCTATACCAGGATTAGGAAAATATTTTGTCACAGCGGCATTTAATAGGGATTACACAATGGTTATGGGAACAGTTTTATTCTATGCATCATTGATTATATTAATGAATTTAATTGTTGATATTCTTCTTGCCTGGTTAAATCCTAGAATTAGGCTAACTGATTAATGGACAATAATCAGTTAAATAATAATTCGAAATCCCTTTGGTCTGAAGCCTCAAGAAGATTAAAGAAAAATCAAATGGCATTTTATAGTATTTATATATTTTCTTTTATATGCTTTCTTTGTTTTTTCGGTCCAATATTTTTATCTCAAGATAATTATGGTTTAAATGATTTATCAAATAATTTTTCTCCTCCCAGCAATGAAAATTATTTTGGTACAGATGATTTAGGAAGAGATATGTTTTATAGAGTTCTTATTGGGGGGCGAATATCATTAGCAGTTGGTTTTTTAGCGACATTTGTTAGTTTGTTCATTGGAGTCTTATATGGGTCAATATCTGGTTATATTGGCGGAAAGATTGATAGTATTATGATGCGGATAGTCGATATTCTTTATTCGCTACCTTTTGTTATTTTTGTAATTCTTTTAATGGTCGTTTTTGGTAGAAATTTCATCTTGTTGTTTGTTGCTATAGGTGCAGTTGAATGGTTGACCATGGCCAGGATTGTAAGAGCAGAAGTCATGGCTCTGAAAAATACTGAATTCATAGAATCTGCAAGAGCTCTTGGTTATAATAAAAGAAGAATAATATTAAAACATCTTTTACCTAATGTTCTAGGTACAATAATCATATATACAACACTGACTATTCCTGCTGTAATGTTATTGGAAGCTGTTCTTAGTTTTCTAGGGTTAGGTATCCAACCACCTATGAGTTCATGGGGGCTTTTAATTCGAGATGGTGCAGAAAAAATAGATTTATATCCTTGGTTGTTGCTATTTCCAGCTATCCTATTTTCACTGACTCTTTTTAGTTTAAATTTCATTGGTGATGGATTAAGAGATGCATTAGACCCAAAATCATCTGAGGATTAGATATGTTAACCGTAAAAGACCTAACAACTTATTTTTTTACAAGAAATGGAATTATCAAGGCCGTTGATGGAGTTAGTTTCAATCTTGAAAAAGGTGAAGTACTTGGTATTGTCGGTGAATCAGGGTCGGGGAAATCTATAACTGTAAAATCACTTCTGGGGATTATACCTATTCCGCCAGGTGAGATTATTAAAGGCACAGCTAAGTTTAACGAAGATGAATTATTAACAAAGAATGATTCCTTTTTAAATGAAATTAGAGGTAAAAGAATTTCATTTATTTTCCAAGATCCTATGACAGCCTTGAATCCATATATGAAAATAATAGATCAATTAATTGAACCTTTATTAATTCATAAAATAATGGGAAAAGAAGAGGCGATTGAAAGTGCAAAAGTATTGTTAGAAAAAGTTGGAATAAAAGACTATAATAAACGATTACACTCCTATCCGCATGAATTTTCAGGAGGTATGAGGCAGAGGGTTATGATAGCGATGGCCCTTATAACTAATCCTGAAATCCTTATCGCTGATGAACCTACAACTGCTCTTGATGTGACTATTCAATCTGGAATTATTTCCCTTTTATTAGAATTAAAAAATGAGTTAGATGTTTCAATTATTTTTATTACCCATGACCTAGGAGTCATAGCAGAAATTGCAGATAAAGTAGCGGTCATGTATAATGGGAAAATAGTAGAAACCGGAACTGTCTTAAATATATTTGAAAAACCTAACCATCCATATACTAAAGGGTTATTGGCTTGTCGTCCTAGAATAGAATCAGAATTTAAAGTGTTACCAACTGTGCATGATTTTATTGAAAATAGTGAAAGTACCTCTGATTATGATTTTAAAGAAAGAATGGACGTAGATGAGCATTTGAAAAAGATACAAGATTCATTTAAACCAAATAAACTAGATACATCAGATATAATTTTAAGCGTAAATGATTTAAGTGTGTATTTTGAGGGGAAAAAGAGTTTATTTGATAGAAATTCAGAAATAATAAAAGCTGTAAATAAAATATCTTTTGATGTTGTCCGAGGATCTACCTTTGGTCTTGTTGGAGAATCTGGTTGCGGAAAAACTACAACAGGTAGAGCTATATTAAATTTGTTAAAGATAACGGATGGTTCTATAAAATATAATAATAAAGAAATACACCATTTAAGCGATGAATCATTTCTACCATATAGAAGAAAATTGCAAATTGTATTTCAAGATCCATACTCATCGTTAAATCCTAGACAAACGATAGAAGAAGTATTAATTGAGCCAATGCAAGTTCATCATCTTTTTGATACGTACAATGATTGTAGAGAGAATGCAATTAAACTATTAAATGAAGTTGGTTTAGAATCTGAAATACTGAAAAGATATCCACATGAATTTAGTGGCGGACAAAGACAAAGAATTTCAATAGCAAGGTCACTATCTTTAGAACCGGATTTTATGATATTAGATGAACCAGTTAGCGCTATGGATGTATCAATTCAAGCTCAAGTATTAAATCTGCTCAAATCCCTCCAAAAAAAACGTAATCTTACCTATGTATTCATAAGTCATGATTTGAGTGTGGTTAAATTTATGTCTGACTATGTTGCAATTATGAACAATGGGAAGATAATTGAAAAAGGAACTAAGGAACAGATTTTTTCTAATCAACAGAATAGCTATACTAAAAAGTTAATGGAAGCAATTCCTAGAGATGATATTGATTTTATTAAGAATCGAATTAGCAAAGTCGGTGGTTAATATTTTTTTTGAGAAGTTAGGTTAATCTGTAAGAAATTGTATGGACTGGAGCAAATATGAAACTTAATGCTATATTGATAATAATTTTTTCTTTTTCATACTCAATTACTCCTCCAATAAGTGGTGATTTTCCAATAGGGTTTTGGGAAAATATGAGATTGAATAGTGTAGGTGAACAATATGGTGATCCTGGATGGATAAGAAAAATAGCAACTCAAAGAAATAATCCATCACGTGATATTCAAAATGAATTTAATCTACCAGTTTTATTGGGACAATATTCAGATGTGACAAGTGTATTTTTCAATGCTGCTGATTTCGATGAATTATTATTTGGAGATAATCCCACTGGCTCAATGAAAGAATATTACAATGAAATTTCCTATGGAAACTTTCTATTAGATGGAACCGTTAATGGATGGTATCAATCAGGGTTGAGCCAAGCAGAAGCCGTTGCTAATACTAGGCAATATGTTGCAGAAATTGCATCCTTAGCAGATTCAGAAATTGACTATGGTCAATATGATAACGATGGGCCGGATAATATACCAAATTCAGGAGACGATGATGGATTTGTAGACGGTTTAGCTGTTATATATCCCGGCTGCTTGTCCGGCAATGAAAATATATGGGCACATCAGAGCTCTCTTGGTTCTAATTATCAATATGTTACAAATGACCTTGCTCCGAATGGTCAAAATATTATTATTAATTCCTATATGGTATGTCCAGAATTACCTGGTAGTGTTAATTGCATAACCGATAATATATGCCCGATGGGTGTTTATGCACATGAATTTGGTCATATTCTAGGTTTACCTGACCTTTACGATAGAGATTCCAATGATGGCGATTCAGAAGGATTAGGAGAATGGTGTCTGATGGCTTCTGGAAGTTGGCTTGGCTGGTATGGAGATACTCCTTCTCATATGTCTTCATGGTGTAAAATTGAAATGGGATGGATGGAGCCAACAATTGCAGTAAATACACTTATAAATACACCAGTCCCTCAACTTGCAACTTCACCGAGTGTTATCAAAGTTTGGGAAGATAATTATAGATTAAATCGATATTTTCTTGTAGAAAATCGGCAAAATTATGGATTTGACTCTGATCTCAACGGAGCAGGGCTTCTTATTTATCATGTTAATGAAAATAGAATTGCAGGGTTTAATAGTTTTGGACCCGTAAATGATGATGAAAATGATAAATTAGTAGATCTTGAGGAGGCTGATGGCTTACAGAATTTGGATAATGAGATAAATAGGGGAGACCAAGGCGATCCTTTTCCAGGCTCATCAGGGAATATTAGTTTTACGGGAGAATCTAATCCATCATCAAATAGAAATGATGGAACCCCTACTGGTATTTCTATACAAAATATTAGTGATGCTGATTCAATAATGTACGCAGATATCACACCAAGACCAATCTCAGGATATAGTATATTTTATGATGAATATGGTATTGCACCTACATCCCTTAGTATTGGAACTGAAGAACAATGGTCTGGTGTTTTATTTACCTCAGAATCAGAAGGCTATTTAACCGAAATAGATTTTGGAATAGTTTGGGAAGTATTCTGGAATACAGATATTCTCAATTGGGAAGTATATGTTTATGAATCATTTGATTTTGATACACCTGGGAATCTTTATGAAACTGTATCTGGGAGTTCAAATTTAGGAGGTTGGCATACAATCCAAATTGATTCAATGTATGTTAATTCAGGACAGGAATTTTTTATTGGCATAAAATTTCTAAATAACGGATATGTATATGCTTTTGATAATATAGGCGACTTATCAGGAAGATCATACCTCTCAAGTGATGGTATATACTATGAAAACCTACTTTCATCCTATGGAGATGCCAATATTAGAGCAAAAATAACTACTGATACGTTTGTTAAAAACGTTAGTGAAATTATTCCTAACGAACAGGTAGTTTTATATCCTAATTATCCTAATCCTTTTAATCCTACAACTAACCTTTCGTTCTCATTAGAAAGAGATGATAAAATTTTACTTGAGGTTTATGATATGGCTGGACGTTATATGAATACTATTATGGAAGGTTTTCTTCCGTACGGGAAACATAGTATACCTTGGGATGGAAGCTCCTTTTCCTCAGGTGTCTATTTTGTGAAATTGCAAACAAATGACATTCAAATAAATCAAAAAATAATTCTATTGAAATAAATCAAATAAGAAATATCAATATGTGCATAGTCTATTCTGACTTATCGAATTAAGTGTTTTATAGAATTATCAATCTATCTTTCCTTTTTGTAATTGGATGTAGTTTCTTTAATAAAGAAATCAATCCGGGAAGTAAAAAATATTTTCTTGGAATTACCGACACAAAGTTATTTCAAAAACACGTAGAACAAGTAATGCTAGAGAATGGTTTTTCAATAGAATATTATGATAATGATGCATTTTCTGCTAATATAATTACTAGATGGAGAACTAGGGATCCATATCCCTCTGATTTAGAAAATGGTTTTTTAGATACAAAAATTCGACTAATCATAAAAGGATTAATTAAAAATAATTCATATCAAGAAAATAATGGATTTAAATATGAATGCTATTTGACTATTGAAAACAAAGCTTATGATGGGAATGGTTATGTTCATTATTTACTAACCCCTGAGCTAACTGAAGAATTAAATAACATCCTATCTTTACTAAGAGAAAAATTTGATTATTATAATTAGTATATGTTTCATAAGAATTCTAAAATAATATTTTTTACAGGTGCAGGTATGTCTGCTGAATCCGGTATTCCCACATATAGAGGTAAAGGTGGAATATGGAACACCTACAATTGGCAAGAATATGCATGCCAAAATGCATTTGAAAAAAATCCCCACAAGGTATTAGACTTTCATGAATTAAGAAGAATAGAGGCACTTAAATGTTTTCCACACAGTGGTCACAAAATAATTAAAAATATTCAAGATGAAAATCAAGAAACATTTATAATAACTCAAAATATCGATGGAATGCATCAACGAATAGAATCGATTAACGTTATTGAACTACATGGAAGTATATGGAAATTAAGATGTGATAAAGAAAAATTAGAGTTGGAAGATTCTTATGGTGGAAAATATGCCAATCGTATTTGCAGTTGTGGTAATATTTTGCGACCTGATATAATTTGGTTTCAAGATAATTTGAAAGAAAAAATTGTCGACCTAGCTTCTGATATTATTTCGCAATGCGATTATTTTATTAGTATTGGAACTAGTGGGATGGTATGGCCTGCAGCTGATTATCCTAAATTGGCAAAGAGATCTGGGGCTTATTGTATAGAAATTAATCTAGAAGAAACAAAATTATCTTATATGTATAATGAAACAATAAGAATGGAAGCGAGCAAAGGACTAGAGTGGCTATATAATAAGTTCTAGTAAGTTATGCTAAAACATGTCCAAAATCTTCTCGGATAAGGATCAATATAGCAGATTGAGATACTATTAAGTAATCTTTGTTTTCAATTTTCAATTCAATACTTGCCTTTCCTAAAAAAAGTGCATAATCACCAATCTCTGCTTGAGTTGGAATATATTTCACATCTGACTTTTTATCTTTCCATGGTTCATCAAATGTTCCTTCTGGACTGCCAAGAGGTATTCCAGGTCCAACTTCAACAACCATACCACCGCGGACTTCTTGCTTTTCAATAACACTCGGAGGGAGATATAATCCGGCAGGAGATTTTGACTCACCTGTATCTGGTCTAATTAAGATACGATCTCCGACTACTAGGATTTGTTTATTTAAGCTTTTCATGTGAAATAAAATAAGCCTCGAATTAACGAGGCTTATTACATAACTGCATATCTACTGCTGGGAGGGTCTGGGATAGCAATAAGATAGTACAGTTATAAAATTATTTATTATTAGCATCTTCCTCATTTGTTGCTTCCAATGGTTCTGGTTTAGGCGGAATGTTTCCCCAATAGGTGGTATTACAATTTAATAGGAAAAATACATTGTCGTTAGTGCGATATACATCATTTGATTTATTTTCACGAATATAATTATGTTGATAGTCTTGGCCAGAATTACCAAAAATAAAATGAATGGTTTCATTATCATTTTTGTCAAATATTTGAATGTGTCTACCCAAAGAGTCATCAACGCCAAATTTCTCCCATTTCTCTTCCTTAGAGGTTATCAGCATTTCTTGTTTAACTTTTAAAAGTCTATCAAAAATTTTATCAATTTGATTTTCTTTAACGACAAATGAATCGGCTTGAGTAATACTCCAGGGAGTATCTTTTCTTACAAGTTCTACGGTTCTATCTCCTTCAGATATTAGAACTCGAAATACATCGCTTTTATCACCCAAAAAAATTGATTCTCCATTTATGTTATATGTTTTCTGAGAATTTTTATTGTAAAGGAACAATAATAAAATTAAAAATAATGCCCCTAAACTATATTTAATTGTATCAGTCATAGATTTGTTTTAATACCTCAGCTTGATTTTTTTCTTTTCTCATCCTTAAAATTCCAAATCCAATTATTAAAAAGGAGGGAAGAATAAGATTTGCAAATTTCCATCTTTTCTTAATTCTGTTTTTCATTTTTTCCTTTTCATCATCAGAAAGAAGTGCCTCCTGGTTATCTGATAGACCTAAAATGTCTAATGGTCTACTTGTTACTTCTCTAGATCTTAAGGAAATTAAATCTTGATCACCAGATAGATAATCAACAGCATTCATCAGAAAAATAACGTTTTCAGCAATGGACATACCACCATCATCACTTAAGAATCTTGAATCGGATAATATCAGTAATTCACCACCGTCAATTAACCTAGAGGAAGCTGCAAGAATTTTTCCTTTTTGCCCTAGCATTCTAATAAATGGGTTCTGTTGAGGATCGGGATTTAAAATAAAATTCGATTCCATTAGTCCACTATTGTTAGATGATTTATATAAGGAAATGACTTCAGAAATATTATTATTAGTGGTTGTATCAATTTTTATTTCACTAGGAAATAGTGGTAATACCTGTTCTAAGTTATCAACTATGATTCTTGATGTAGAATCTGATAGATTAAAAGAATTTATTATTGGGAAAAAAGGGTATTGCACAGCTCTATTCATACGAAATAGACCCACGTTTTGTTGCACCTGGACATTTCCACATTTAGAATCCAATACAAGATTTTTTTGAAGATCAATTCGATAATCTTTTAAAAATGAAAAAATATTTGATTCAATTGGTGTTGCCTGCTGAGTTTGGATATCAGCATTTACACCACTCTGAGTCATTAGCATCTTTTTCCCCGAATTAAGAAAAGTCTTCAGATTTGTTATTGTGGCAGTATCTACTGTGTCAATTGCTCCACTAACAAGAAGAACATTAACATTTTCTGGTATAGTCTCTTTAGCGTTAATTGATCTGAAATTATAGTGTTGATTCAGTTGTGAAGTCAGGTTGTCAGTTTTTGGCTTATTGATTTCATCTAAATGCATAATGCCAATTGTTTTCTTATCAAGATTGATCAGTGATTTAATTTTGGTACTAATCATATACTCTAATCCAGCTGTGGATTGTATAAGAGGCATTATTTCCTTCTTATTTTCATATAGCAAAACCATACCAAGATATACTTTTTTTACAACCATTTCATCATTCTCAAGAGCCTGCATTTGCACAGGTTGAATTCCATCCTTTTGAGCTTGCTCCTCTAACTCAGTATCTGACTCAGGTGCGTGAAAAAAGAAATTTATATTTTTGGATGCTGCTCTATATTCTTCAAGTATATCTTGAAGATATCTTCGTGTATTTCCTAACTCACTTGGAAGGTCATCTGAGAAATATACTTTTATAGTTAGACGATCATCTAGCTTTGAAACTATAGCATCGCTTGATGAGGATAGTGAGAATTTTTTATTATCAGTGAGGTCTAATCTTTTGAAAATATCCCTAGAGGTTATGTTAAGTAGAACAAGTCCCACTAAAAGAGCAGAGATAAATATTAAGAATGAATTTTTATTTTTTATTAGCATTGTTTAATTCCATTTCCTTGATTCTAGTACTCTAGTCGTTATGGAAAGGAAAAATCCTATAACTGAGCCGAAATATATAAGATTCCTAGTGTCAATAACGCCGCGTGACATATTTGACAAATGAAAATCTGTACTTAGATATTGTATGATTCCACTCATTGATGAAGGAACAAAAAAGAGAAGCTTATCCATCATAAAAAATAGCAATACTATTGCTATACCAATGATAAAAGCAATTACTTGATTGTCAGTGAGGCTACTAGCAAACAAGCTAACAGCTGTATAGACTCCACCAAGAAGTGCCAGCCCCAAATATCCAGTGAAAACTGCTCCATGGTCAATGGAAGATCCAACAAAACATAAGGTTATATAATGTATCAACGTTGTGAACAGTCCTAATAGGATGAGAGCGAATCCAGCTAGATATTTACCGATAACTATATCTCTTTCTAAAATTGGCATCGTAGATATAATTTCAATAGTGCCAAGACTTTTCTCTCTTGAAATAAGTCCCATCGATACTGCGGGTATGAAGAATAAATAAACCAGCGGTACAATTCCAAATAATATCCTCATATCGGATTCATTGATAAGAAAAAATTGTATATTAAAAAAGTAGCCATTGACAAGTGCAAAAACAACCAAAAATATGTATGCCATCGGGCTAGTGAAAAAGGATCGAAGCTCCTTTTTGAATATGGTTATTATATTATTCATTTAAATCTCCATTCACTTGGCCTGTAAGATTTCTAAAAATATCTTCAAGATTTTTCTCAGTAATACTCATTTCTGTTAAAATCCATTCCTTTTCAACAGCATAATTGAAAATTTCTTTTCTTGGATCGGAATTAGAACTGTATTCTATATTTGCTTTGTAAGAATCATTACTTCTTTTGATACTTGTCATATTAATGCTTGGTATTTTGGCTTTCATATCCTGAATATCATTTTCATCGCAATTGTTAATTTCCAGATGAAGTTTGGTCATCCCTTTTGAATCTGATATTAATTCATCACTGGTTCCATCTGCTACAATATTTCCTTTATCTATAATGATAATTCTATCTACGGTAGCTTGTATCTCTTGGAGAATATGAGAGGACATGAGCACTAGTTTTTCTTTACCTAGTTGTTTTATGAGGCCACGTATTTCTACTATTTGATTTGGGTCTAATCCTGTGACGGGTTCATCTAGTATTAAGATTTTTGGATCATGTATCATAGCTGCAGCTAAACCTATCCTTTGTTTATAACCTTTTGAGCAATTTCCTACGGTTCTATGAACAACACCCTGGAGTCCACATTGTGAAACTACCTTTTTTAGAGCATCTCTAAAATTTTCACCTTCAATGCCACGTATTGATGCATGAAATTTTAGATATTCATGTACTTTCATTTCAGAGTAAAGTGGATTTAGTTCAGGAAGGTATCCAATCATCTTTTGGATTTCCAGGCAATTATCTATGATATTTTGATCGTTAACAAATACATTCCCAGATGTGGGACTTAAATATCCTGTTATCATTTTTAAGGTAGTGCTTTTACCGGCACCATTAGCACCAAGAAAACCCACAATTTCACCATCGCCTAATGTGAAGGATATAGAGTTGACGGCTTGGACCTCTCCATAATTTTTAGATAGGTTGTCTATTCGTATCATTCAATTCTCCCAATGATGTTCTGACTCAATTAATGTCTTAATGATTTAAAAGTTCCAAAAAATAGCTCGCAATATTAAAAAAAAATATTTCACTACAAAACTAAAGAATTTTGTTCAGGCTCTTTTTTTACAGTAAAGATGTTAATTCGGAATTTTCTTGACAATATTAGGTAATAGAAAATATATTTGAGACGACTGGTCATGCATTTGTGACAGTTATGGTTAACCAAAACGAAAGAATAAAGGAGAGTTATATGACTCACTTATTAAAATCAATCGTTTCCGCATTAGTTATGTTGTCTCTTGCAGTAGCAGTTCCAACTGAAGCTACTACTCAAACTTGCGATGTTGAATTCGCAGTTGAGCAAGATACTGATAACGCTGTATTTGCTAGTGCAGACGTGAAGAAAAAGAAAAAGAAAGGTAAAAAACTTTCTGGTAAAGGTAAGAAAAAGAAGAAAGGCTTTTTCTCCAAAGTATTTGGTTCTAAGTAACCAATTCTTTTTCGAATAAATAAAAAAGGGTACGGTAACGTACCCTTTTTTATTTCCTGAAATCCAACTATAATCAGGTTGATTAAAAACAGGGAAAATCAATGTATATATATCAAAAAATAAAATTACTTATGATAGGATTATTTTTCTTATCATTTTCTATAGGGCAGGAGGTGACGGATACAACTGCAGTTGTAGAAGAAGAGGAAGGCAGCGGTAGGGAGATGTACACTAGTGTGGATGTGAGTTATTCGGAGGATAAAGGGAATACTGATTTTCTATCTCTTTACTATGGCTTGAATTTTATGCTAATTGGGGACCTAGGTCCGTTTAAAGACACGGAGTTTCTATTTGACTTCAATCGAAGTGATGATCAGTTTGACGGTGATCCTTTTTCAGATGACCAGGCACTGACCTTAAAATTCGATGTATGGGCTAACCAACGATTTTCGCCATTTTTGTTTTACCAAAAATCATTTGACAATGTTATTGGCCTTCAAGACAGGGTAAACTATGGTCTAGGGGCCAAAGTAGGCGTTACTAAAATTTTCTCAGTTAGTTATGCATTCTTGTTTGAAAAAGAAGACTATCTTGAATATTCATATACAGACTCCACTTTATCTGCTGGCATTGACACTATAGGTGGGACTGTTGGTACTGGTGACTGGTATGGGTCTGGTGATTCTATCTTAGTTGATTATGAAGATTTTTGGCATGTAGAATATGACGATAACCAATATTATCAATATACAGATTCAACTACATATTTTGACTATACTGACTCAACGGAGGCACCGGCTGAAGAATTTTTCCGTCATTCAATCAGGCCAAAAATTAAAATAAAACTATT
>MDTB01177998.1_pt1 | contig 19635 bp, 20 predicted proteins | sample 811161 | NCBI WGS metagenome assembly MDTB01 (sample SAMN05326650, study PRJNA326480) | marine metagenome | isolation source: seawater | place: Mediterranean Sea | collected 2009 | reverse complement strand
TTAGCTGACTGAGCAGAAACTCCACCTTCACCTGTAGCTGCATCTCCAGCTTCTGGAGTGTAACCAAGCATAAATGATGCTGAAGCACCACCTAAATCAAATGACGGAGAAGAATACATAACTGCGTTTCCATCAGATAATGCACCTAAAGAGTCAATTGCAGTAGTAGTTGCCATACCATCGTGGTTTTCTTCGTAAGCTCTTGGAGTTACATCGTCAAATGCACCACCAACGTTAGCTAGACCAGCACCGATAGTTATTGATCCCATTCCACCCATAGTCAAAGCTACGTTTGAAGATGAAAGACCAGATGTCTCTACTAAGATCATAGTTGTGCTAACAGACCAACCGTTATCTAGTTCACCTGAACCAGAAAACGTAATATCATGGTTGTAACCATAACCTTCGTCTGATCTAACACCGATTTCTTCAGACGAGAAAGTATAACCAGCATCTCCTTGTGCAGTTATCTCACCCGCGTAAGCAGAACCTGCAACTAAAGATGTTCCTAAAGCTGTAAGTCCTATTTTTTTAAGTATATTCATAATACTCCTTTTGTTATTTGTTATTCATATGAATGATCGTTTTATATAAATAAATGCCTATTTTGTTGGTATTTTATGCTAAAAAAATCAATTAATTAAAATTATGTTGCAAAAATATCACCTAAAAAACTAAGTAAATACGAGCATTTTTTAAATATTGTGATATTTTGTTATTTTACAATAATTTTTAACTTTTAATTGTGTTTTTTTTATTAATTTCATTAAAAGCTGTAATATCAGATCATGAAAATCAAAAAATCTCTTATTTGTATTTTTTTCATAACGTTATTCTTTTTACCTGGTTGCAAAAACCCTTTTAGATACACAGATGCTCGAGAAGTTCCTGTCGACGCTAAAGAGAGAGTTAGAAAAAATATCGATGAAGGTCGAGGTATACAGTTTGGAAAAGGATCGAAAAGTGGAGGTGTTTTTGATTTTGCATCATCAAATGAATTATGGAGAGCATCAATGGAAGTTCTTGACTTTGTTAGTTTTACAAACGCAAGCTATTCAGGTGGAATTTTAATAACGGATTGGTTTTCAGGTAACGCCGAGACAGAAGAAGATAAAATTAGAGAGCTAAAAATAACTGTAAGATTTTTAAGCAATGAAATTAGAGCTGATGGAATTAAAGTTATAATACATGAGAAAGTTTGTTCTGATAATACTAAAGTTGATTGCAACATTAATAAGATTAAATCTAAAATTGGAAACGAGATAAAGTTAGCAATTTTAAAAAAAGCAGCACTTCTAAAGCAGGAATCTGAAAAGAAGAAGAAAAAATAACTTTCTTTATTTTATAAATTAAATTTATGGAAAGATACAATTTTAAAAAGATTGAAAAAAAATGGCAAGATTTTTGGATTAAAAATAAAATATTTAAATCAGAAATAAATCCAAAACTTAAAAAATTCTATTGCCTAGAAATGTTTCCTTATCCTTCTGGTAAAATACACATGGGGCATGTTAGAAATTATACTATTGGGGATGTCCTTTCTCGATATAAAGCGATGCAAGGCTATAATGTTCTACACCCAATGGGTTGGGACTCATTTGGAATGCCAGCTGAAAATGCAGCAAGAGAGAACAATTTGCATCCAAAAGAATGGACAGAAAAAAATATTTCTGTAATGAAAGATCAGTTGAAAAAGCTCGGCTTATCAATCGATTGGGATAGAGAAATCTCAACATGTTCTGAGGATTATTACAAACACCAACAACTTTTTTTTATTGAAATGTATGAAAAAGGACTAGTTTATAGAAAAGAAAATTATGTGAACTGGGATCCTATTGATCAGACAGTGCTTGCTAACGAACAAGTTATTGACGGAAAAGGTTGGCGTTCTGGTGCAGTCGTGGAAAGAAAAAAATTAAATCAATGGTTTTTTAATATTTCAAAATTTTCAGAAGATCTTCTGAAAGGTCTAAATCAATTAGATAATTGGCCTAATAAAGTTAAAACTATGCAAAAAAATTGGATTGGGAAATCATTCGGCTGTGAAATAAATTTTCAAATTCAAGGAGATCTACCAACTAAAGAAATCAAATGTTTTACAACACGTCCAGATACTCTTTTTGGATTTTCTTTTTTAGCGGTTTCAATTGATCATCCTATATCTAAGTTTTATGAAGATAACCCAGATTTTGTAAAATTTAAAGAAGCATGCTCTAAAACTGGGACAACCGAAGAATCTATTGCTCAAGGAGAAAAGATCGGATTTAAGACAAATTTGTATGCTATTAATCCCCTAAACAATGAGCAAAGAGTACCCGTTTTTTTTGCCAACTTTGTGTTAATGGATTATGGTTTTGGAGCAGTTTTCGGATGCCCAGCACATGACCAAAGAGATTTAGATTTTGCGCTAAAATATAATTTACCAGTAAATACAGTAGTTAGACCTATTGATGAAGATGAAAATTATTCTGTTAAAGACTTAGCATATACTGGCAAAGGTGTAATTTTTAATTCTAAATTCTTGGATGGATTAAATGTTCCTGAAGAATCTATCATTGAAACAATTAAAATAATCGAGGAAAAAAATATTGGAAAAAAAACAATAAATTTTAGATTAAAGGATTGGGGTGTTTCAAGACAAAGATATTGGGGTTGCCCTATCCCAATGGCATATGACGAAAACGGCAATGTAAATCCAATTCCAAAAGAAAAACTGCCAATTAAATTGCCAGAAAAAATCAATCTTAAATCCAAAGGAAACCCACTAAATTTTGAAGATGATTGGAGAAAAATCATTATAAACGGTAAAAAATTTATGAAAGAAACTGATACACTTGATACCTTTGTGGACTCTTCGTGGTATTTTTTAAGATTTTGTTCACCTCTTAATAAAGATTATGGATTTGACCATAAGGCAATAAAATACTGGATGCCAGTAGATCAGTATATAGGTGGTATTGAACATGCGATATTACATTTACTTTATTCAAGATTTTTTATGAGAGCTATAGATTATAAGAATGAAAATTTCTCAGTTAAAGAACCTTTTGAAAGCTTATTTACTCAAGGAATGGTTTGTCATGAAACTTATCAGGATCATAATAAAAATTGGCTTAATCCTGAAGAAGTCGAAACTAATGATGGAAAAAATTATTTTGTAAAGGATCAACCGGGTAATAGGGTAACTGTTGGTGCTCCCGAATCTATGTCTAAATCTAAAAAAAATACAATTGATCCTGCTAAAATGATAGAAAATTTTGGAGCAGACGCTGTTAGATTATTTATTTTGTCTGATAGTCCTCCTGAAAAAGATGTCATGTGGTCTGAACAGGGCATGGTTGCCTCTTATAAATTTATACAAAAATTTTGGATCTTAAATAATCGAATTATAAAAAAAATAAATGAATCTTCAAATGACAAAAATCAAAATGGAGACTTAGAAATAGCAAAATTTACAAATGATTTAATTAAAAGAATGAACAATAATTTAGAAAAATTTAATTATAATGTAATTATCGCAAATATGCATGAAACTTATAATTTTTTAAATAAAATTATGGATAAAAAATTTAATAAAGAAGTGCTTAAAGAAAATTTAAAAAAAATACTTTCTATATTATCACCAATCATTCCACATCTAACTCATGAATGTTTAGAATTGAATAAATTTGAGCCTTTACAAAAGTGGCCAATTATAAACGAAAAACTTCTTGAAAAAAAAATAGTTTCAATAGTTGTTCAAATTGGTGGTAAAAAAAGAGGTATTATAGAAGCAAAAAAAGATACTGAGGAAAAGACAATAATGGAACTTATAGCGAAAGAAGATAAAATAAATAAGAACTTAGAAAATAAGAAGATAAATAAAGTAATTTTTGTTAAAAATAGACTTATAAATATTGTTCTAAATGATTAAAAAAATATTATTATTAAGTGTATTCATATTATTTATAAATGGATGTGGATATAAGCCTATTTATTCAACAAAAGATCAAAATTTTTCTTTAGAAAATATTAATTACCAAGGTGAAATAAAAGTAAATAATCTTATAAATAAAATATTAAAAAATTATTCAAATAACTCTAACGCCAAAAACACTTATGAAATTACAATAAATTCTTCTTTAAAGAAAAACATTATAACAAAGAATAAGAAAGGAAATGCTATACGTTTTTCTCTTGATTTATCGATAGATTTGATTGTATTTGAAAATTCTGAACAAAAAAGAAAAATTAAATTTTTGGAAAAAAGTTCTTACAATAATAAAGATAATAAATTTGATCTAAAAATTTATGAAAATAATTTAATTGAAAATATGTCAGAAAAAATTATTTCTGATATGTTGTTCTTTTTTCAAAATATTGAATAATTCATGATAATAAAACATTATCAATTAGAAAAATTAAAAAATAATAAATATAATTTTTTTTTATTTTATGGAGAAAATGATGGATTTAAAAATGATGCAATTGATATAATAACTAAAAGTGGATTTACTAAAAATATCTTAAAGTATGAAGAAAATGAGATATTAAAAAATTATAGTAATTTTTTAAGTGAAATAACAAATAAATCGTTTTTCGAGGAAAAAAAAATTATAATAATTTCAAGAGTTTCTGAAAAAATATTCACACTAATAGATGAAATAAGAAATAAAAATATACAAGATGTGAAGATAATTATCAATTCCAGAATATTAGATAAAAAATCTAAGCTGAGAGCAAATTTTGAAAAACAGAAAGATTTAATTTGTGTAGCATTTTATAGTGATGACAATGTAATGCTTGCAAATCTGGCAAACCGATTCTTTATCGAAAATAAAATATCAATATCTAGAGAAATAATTAATTTACTAGTTGAAAGATGCAGGGGCGATAGAAGTAATTTAAAAAATGAATTGAGTAAGATTGAAGCCTTTAGTGAAAACAAAAAAAATATATCACTAGAGGAAATGTTAGCCCTAACAAATCTTGCAGAAAACTATAGTTTTACAGAATTAGCAGACGCATGTTTGAGCAAAAATAAAAAGAAAACACTTCGTATAATTAACGAAAATAATTTTTCGCCTGAAGATTGTATTACAATTCTGAGAATTTTTTTATCTAAAGCAAAACGTATTCTTGCACTAAATAAAATGAATGAAGAAAATAAAAACTCAGATCAAAATATAAATAATTATAAACCACCAATTTTTTGGAAAGATAAAGACATTGTAAAACAACAATTAAGATATTGGAATTTGGGAAAGATTGAAAAACTTATTTTTTACATTAATGATATTGAGTTAGTTGTAAAAAAAAATAGCAGTATTTCGGTAAATTTATTAAATGATTTTATTTTAAGTCAACTTCAAGCTAATAATTAGCCTTAATAACATATATAATTTTATTTAATTGATCTAAATCTTTATAATCAAATGATATTGACCCTGTATTATTTTTTTTATTTTTAATTGATACTCTTATACCTAATTTATTAATAAGCGTATTCTCTAAATCTTTTAAATTAGAATTATTAGAAATAAGTTTAACTTTTTTGGGTTTTTTAAATAAGTTAACTAATTTCTCAGATTGTCGTACAGAAAGTTTTTTATCAATTATTTTTTTAGCTATCAATAAAGCATTTTCCATTCCTACAAGCACTTTGGCATGTCCTTGAGTAATTTTATTGTTTTCTATAAAGTTTATTACCTCTTTTGGCAAAGTTAATAATCTTAGATTATTCGCTACATGAGCTCTGCTTTTGCCTATAAACTTAGAAACCTTGTCTTGGTCATAACCAAATTCATCCATCAATTTTTTATAACTCGCTGCCTCCTCAATCGGATTAAGATCACTTCTTTGAACATTTTCAACAATTGCAAATTCTAATGCTTTTAGATTATCAGCCTCTATAATAATGGCAGGTATTTCATGTAAACCTGCATTTTGAGATGCTAGCCATCTTCTTTCTCCAGCTATGATTTCAAATTTACCCACATCGTCTTCTGACTTACGAACTATTATTGGCTGAACAACACCTCTTTCTTTAATAGAATTTTTTAAATCTTCCATCTTTTCCTTTTCAAAATTTTTTCTTGGCTGATATTTGTTTGGAACTATTGAACTGATTGAAATTTTATTATTCGAAACCTTTAAATCACCATCTCCTATTAATGATGATAATCCTCTTCCCAATCCTTTTTTTGATTTGAATGGATTCATCACGCAGCACTCTCTACAGGTTTCTCTTGAGTTAAAAATTCATCAGTAAAATTTACGTAAGCTTTTGTTCCAGGGCAAGTTTTATCATAAAGAAGCACTGGTATCCCATGGGAAGGAGCCTCGGACAATCTTACATTTCTTGGAACCACTGTGTTATAAACTTTCTCTTTAAAATAATTTCTTGCTTCAATCTCAACCTGTGCAGAAAGCTTATTTCTTTTGTCGTACATTGTTAAGAGTATTCCTCGAATCTCTAATGTTGGGTTAAGTTTAGATTTTATTCTGTCTATTGTTTTCATAAGCTGTGTTAAGCCCTCTAGAGCAAAAAATTCTGTTTGAAGAGGTACAACAAGAGAGTTGGAGGCAACTAATGCCATAATTGTAAGCAAACTAAGAGAAGGAGGACAATCAATAAGAATATAATCATAGTTAGCTCTAGAATCATTTAAAATAGCCATTAATTCGTCCTTTAATTTATAAGCTCTTCGTCCGTCACTAGCTGTTTCGACCTCTAGTCCTGATAGATCTACGTTTGATTTAATGAGATCGAGATTTTCAAAGGATGTAGGCTGAATTACATCTGAAATTTTTTCATTACCATTGAGAACATTATAAATTGTTTGGTTCGGACCATCGATATTCGACAATCCCAGTCCTGTTGTTGCATTACCTTGGGGGTCTAAGTCTATTACCAATATTTTTTTACTTTTCATGGACAAACCTGCAGCTAAGTTAATTACTGATGTTGTCTTTCCTACTCCGCCCTTTTGATTGATAATTGAAATTATTTTATTTTCCATTTTTTTTTTTTAAATTTGAAATTTTGATTATTAAGGAATCTTTATTTGTGACACTCTTCATCTTCTCGTAACTAAATTTCCAATTTTCCAGAGTTTCTTCGAGAGTTTTGTTTCCACTTTTTCCTAAAAATAAAATTATATATTTAAAATATTTAAAATTTGTTCTAGCTATTTTTAACATGACTGGCATGGGCTTGAAGGCTCTCGAAATTATTACATCACTATTTAAATTTTTTTGGTCAAAAATATTTTTTTGATATATCTCTGTATTAAGTTTAAATTTTTTTGACATCTCTCTTAAAAAATTACTCTTATGAAAACTTTTTTCGTAAAATATTACTTTAAATAAGGGTTTTTTACGTTTCATTAAAATTGCCAAGACTAAACCCGGGAGACCAGCTCCAGAACCTAAATCAGTACAAATATTTATGTCATTTTTATCAATAAAATCAATAACTTGAGCGCTATCATAAATATGCCTTGTATTTATTGATTTTTCTGTACTTTCACTAATCAAATTAATTTTTTTATTTCTTCTAATAATAGATGAGCTGTAATCCTCAAGGTCTTTTAATGTTTCACGTGAAACATTTTGATAATCTAATTTTGAATTTTTTATAAATATCGAATCAATCAAGCTATATGCTTAATAGACTTTCTTTTGACATGAGACAACAAAATATATACAGCGGCTGGAGTTATTCCGTCAATTCTTAAAGCTTGACCCATCGTTTTAGGACGAATTTTCTTGAATTTTGACTTAACCTCATTAGAAAGACCATTCAAACAGTCATAATTAACCCCTTCGGGTATCTTGAGATTTTCATCTTTCTTAAATGCCAAAATATCAGCTTTTTGTTTTCTTAAATAACCCTTATAATGTGCGTTTATTTCTAACTGTTCATCAATTTCTTCTGATTTATAAGATATTTCTGGCCAAATTTCTCTAATTTTGCTCATTTTAACGTCTTTTTGACTAAGTATTTGCTCAGCATTTCTAATAATTCCATCTTTTGCTATATTAACCCCATACTTAGCAACCTTTGAAGGGGAAATTCTTGAATTATTCATTAATTTAGTCATTTTCTGCAAATCTTTTGACTTTTGAATATAAATATTCTTTCTATAATCTTGAATTAGACCTATATCTATTCCTTTCTTAGTTAATCTTAGATCAGCATTATCTGCTCTAAGACTTAACCTGTACTCAGCTCTTGAAGTAAACATTCTATAAGGTTCAGCAACTCCTTTTGTAACGAGGTCATCTATCATAACTCCAATATAGGCTTCGGATCTATCTAAAATAAATGGTTCTAATTTTTTAACTGAAAGCGCAGCATTAACCCCTGCTATCAAACCTTGTGCTGCAGCCTCCTCATAGCCTGTAGTTCCATTTATTTGGCCCGCCAAAAACAAGTTTTTGATTTTTTTAGCTTCAAGAGTTAAAAAAAGCTCTCTAGGATCTACATAGTCATATTCTATAGCATATCCTGGTCGTATAATTTTTACTTCTTCTAAACCTTTGATATTACTACATATTTCTTGCTGTATTTCAGCTGGAAGTGATGTTGATATACCATTAGGATAAATGGTATTATCATTAAGCCCCTCAGGTTCAAGAAAGATTTGATGTCTTAGTTTATCAGAGAACTTAGATATCTTGTCCTCAATTGAGGGACAGTACCTTGGCCCGATACCTTTTATACTGCCTGAGTACATTGCACTAAGTTTGATATTTTTAGAAATGATCTTATGCACCTTCTCATTAGTATAGGTCATCCTACATGAAACTTGAGGGTTGATATTTTTTTTAGTCAGAAACGAAAAAAAATAAGGATCAGTGTCAGCGTGTTGTTCTTCTAAATTTTCATAATTAATAGTCCTGCTATCTAATCTTGGCGGTGTGCCCGTTTTAAGTCTTCCAATTGCAAAGTTATGTTTTTTTAATTGCTCACTTAATCCTGTTGAAGGTTTTTCATTAAATCTTCCTGCTGGCGTCACTTCGTCACCAATATGTATGAGACCATTTAAAAAAGTCCCAGTTGTAAGTATGAGCTTACTACATGTAATTCTCTTCTCAGACAGTGTAACAAAACCATTTATGCTGTTTTTGTGAAAAATAAATTCAATTACAGGATCAGAAAAAACGCTTAAATTACAATAGTTTAGCATTTTTTTTTGCATATTTTTTTTATATAACGATCTATCATTTTGAGTTCGTGGTCCACGGACTGCTGGCCCCCTACTTCTATTTAAAAGCCTAAACTGTATACCAGATTTATCTGCTACTTCACCCATCACACCATCTAGCGCATCTATCTCTCTGACTAGGTGACCTTTGCCTAGTCCTCCAATAGCAGGATTGCATGACATCTCACCTATGGTTTCTATTTTATGAGTAAATAAAGCAGTGCTAATACCCAGTCTTGACGATGCTGCAGCTGCCTCACATCCTGCGTGACCACCACCTATTACTACTACATCAAAAAAGAAATCTTTTTTCATATTAAAAATATAGTTATTTTTTTATTATTTGCCAATACAGAAGTCATTAAAAATACTACCAAGTATTTCCTCTACATCTACTTTGCCTACCAACATTCCAAGGTGTCTAGTAGCAAGTCTAAGATCCTCAGCTGCTTTATCAAAATCATTTTCTTTTTCTTTTTTGTTAAATTCGTCTAAATGTAAAATACATTGTTGAAGATGTTGTCTGTGTCTTTCACGTGTGATTAGAGTATCCTCAACACTTACAAATTTGTTTTTTAAATTTTTTTTTATTTTGTTAATTAACTTATCAATATTACTTTCATCCTTAATAGAAATTGAAATAGGGTTGTACTGTTCAAGATCTTTGCCCTTTTCTTTGTTAAGGTCAGATTTGTTTATAACAAATATTGATTTTTTTAAGTTAAGATCGCTTAAAAAGTCAGTAAAATCAACACTTTTTGGTTCGAAAACCAGTATATTTAAATCAGCATCTTCTGCTCTTTTTAGTGCTAATTTTATCCCTTTTTTTTCTATTTCGTCTTTAGAGCTCCTTATGCCTGCAGTATCAGACATGATTACAGGGTATCCGTCAATATTCAAATGAACCTCAACTATATCCCTTGTTGTTCCTGCAATTTCAGAGACGATCGCTACCTCTCTTTTAGAAAAATAGTTTAGTAAACTAGATTTTCCTGCATTGGTTGGTCCAATTATTGCTATTTTAAAACCTTCTCTAATTCTTTCTCCAACTTTACTATCGTCTAAAATTTTTTTAATTTCTAATTTTACTTTTTCAGAGTCTTTTTTGATATTATTTAGCATGTTGGATGGAAGATCATCATCAGGAAAATCAATTTTAGCTTCTAGATTTGATAATATTTTTAATAATATTTCTCTCCACGAATTAAATTTGTCAGAACTCTTTCCGCTCATTATTTTTAATGCTTGTCTTCTTTGAATCTCAGTCTCCGAAGCAATTAGATCTGCGATACTTTCTGCTTTTATTAGGTTTATTTTATCATTCTGAAAAGCTCTTTTTGTGAACTCACCTGGTTCCGCTAGTTTACAACCATCTATTTTTGATAAGTTATTTAATAATGATTGTATTACTGCCTTACTGCCATGGGCATGAATTTCTGCCATATCCTCCCCTGTGTAACTATTTGGAGATGGAAACAATAACACAATACACTCATCTATTAATTCTTTAGACTTTAAATTTATTATCTTTCTTAAGGAAGCAACTCTTGGTTTTGGGAAAGATCCAATAATAATAGATTTTAAAACTTCTTTTGTTTTTTCACCCGATATTCTAATTACTGCAACACCTGATAGTCCTGGACCTGAAGATAGGGCATAAATTGTCATTTGAATATTATAGCTTGAAATAAATTAATGGATATCGTTAAAATATAGAATGATAATTTGGATAGCTTCATACCCAAAAAGTGGAAACACTTGGATAAGATATTTTTTAAAATCCTATTTTAATCCTGCGAACCAAGAATTAACTTTAAAATCAACGAAGAATGATAGTTTTTATACTTTAAATTTTCCTAATTTATCCTTGTTAAAAGAGATGAAAATTGAATATTCAAATTTTAGCAACATAATTAAAAATTGGATACCAATGCAAGAATTTATAAATCTAAATGGTAAGACTAATTTTTTTAAAACTCATAATGCAATGTGCACTATTAATAATTACCCTTTTACAAACAAAGATAATACTTGTGGAGCAATTTATGTTGTTAGAGATCCTAGAGATGTAGTTATTTCGTATGCGAATCATCTTCGATTGAGTCATGAAAAAACAATTGAAAGAATGTTCGACTCACAAAATGGAGAGAATCAACCAGGTGATGATAAAAGGTATAATTCTACATTAACTGGTACTTGGTCAGATCATTATAATTCATGGAAAACATATAAAGATAGAAAAATTTTAATTATAAAATATGAAGATCTACTTTTTAATACTTATGAAACTTTTGTCAAAATAATAAAATATTTATCTCAAGTTATTAAAACAGAAATAGATGAGAATAAAATTGAATACGCAATCGAAGAAACAAGATTTCAAAATCTACAATTGCTAGAGAAAAAAGAGGGCTTTGAAGAAAAAGGGATGGGGGAATTTTTTTTTAGAAGAGGGACTTCCGGTAATTGGAAAAATGACCTTGAAAAAAACCTTATAAAAAAGATTGAAGAAAAGTTTAAAGATGAGATGACAGAATTAGGTTATTTACGATACTAACTTGGTTTATTCATTGAGTTAAAAAATTCTGAATTGTTTTTAGTATTTTTCAATTTAGAATTTAAAAATTCAACAGCATCCATAGGTCCCATTGGAGCTATTATTCTTCTTAATACATTCATTTTTTGAAGATCATTTTTATCAAATAATAGTTCCTCTCTTCTTGTTCCAGATTTCGTAATATCAATTGCTGGAAATATTCTTTTTTCAGAAATTTTCCTATCTAATATTGTCTCGCTATTACCTGTGCCCTTAAATTCTTCAAAAATTACTTCGTCCATTCTGCTTCCAGTATCAATTAATGCGGTTGCTATAATAGTTAATGATCCTCCTTCTTCGATATTTCTAGCTGCTCCGAAAAATCTCTTCGGTCTTTGTAAAGCATTCGCATCAACTCCACCTGTTAAAACTTTTCCTGAGCTTGGAACAACTGCATTGTATGCTCTTCCTAACCTTGTAATTGAGTCAAGCAATATTACTACATCTTTTTTATGCTCTGTAAGTCTTTTAGCCTTTTCTATAACCATTTCAGCAACAGCAACATGTCTTTGAGCGGGTTCATCAAATGTTGAACTTATTACCTCTCCCTTAACAGTTCTTTGCATATCAGTTACTTCCTCAGGCCGTTCATCAATTAATAGCACCATTAAGTAACATTCTGGATGATTTGCGGTAATAGAGTTGGCTATGCTTTGTAAAATCATTGTCTTACCAGCTTTAGGTGGGGAAATAATTAAAGATCTTTGTCCTTTTCCTATTGGACTTACCAAATCAATTAACCTTGGAGTTAAATCTGGTTTTTTTTCAATTTTCACACTTTCAACTTCCATTACTAATTGTTTATTAGGGTACAATGGAGTTAAATTATCAAATGCAATTTTATGTTTAGACTTTTCTGCGTCCTCAAAATTAATTTTTCCTACTTGAAGTAAAGCAAAATATCTTTCACCATCTCTGGGCGCTCTTACAGGTCCCTCAACAGTATCACCAGTTCTTAAACCAAATCTTCTTATTTGACTTGGACTTATGTAGATATCATCTGGACCCGGAAGGTAATTTGATTCCATAGCCCTTAAGAAACCAAATCCATCCTGCAAAAGTTGTAATACACCACCACCAGTAATTTCTTCACCTTTTTCAGCTAATTTTTTTAATATAGAAAAAAGTATTTCTTGCTTCCTTAGAGTGCTTGCGTTTTCGATACCAAGCTCCTCTGCTTGAGCTATAAGATTTTCTGATGATTTTGTTTTAAGTTCTTGAATGTTCATAGCGGGGGATAAATTTTTAAGATGAGTTTAATATATATATCTTTTAACTTTTTTCAATACTTAAGCGGGTTTAAAAATCACTATAAATATGATTAATATTAGTAAAACTGTAGGAACTTCATTAAATATTCTATAAAATCTAGATGAATAAGTATTATTATCTCTTTTAAATTTACTTAAGCAAGTACCTAAAAAAAAGTGATAACCAGTCAAAAGAAAAACAAGAATAAGCTTCAATTGTAGCCATATATCCAAAAGTTGACTAAAGCCGATATTACCTATTAAAATTAAACCAAACAACCAAGAAAATATCATTGCTGGCATCATTATGTAATTGTACAGCTTAAACTCCATTGTCTTAAAAACTTCGTTTATGTTTTTATTTGAACTGTTCTCTACATGATAAACGAAAATACGAGGCAAATATAATAACCCTGCCATCCAGGAAATAACAGCTATCAAATGCAAAGCTTTAATACTTAAATAAAAATTCATTTTCTAAAAATATATCTTTCGACCAAAGTATTTATTAATTGAATATGATCTTTATTATCATTTAAGCATGGCACTACATCAAAGTTTTTTCCTCCAGAATTAATAAAACTTTCTTTTCCTTGAATAGATATTTCTTCTAATGTTTCTACACAATCCGAAGAAAAACCGGGACAAATGACAAGAATATTTTTTTTACCAATTTTCGGTAAATTTTCTAGAGTTTTATCTGTATAAGGTTGTAACCATTCTTGAGGACCAAAACGCGACTGAAAAGTTGTTTCTATCTCAACATCACTAAATTTTTCCTTTATAAGTCTAGTAGTTTTATGACAATAACAATGATAGGGATCACCTTTTTCAAAATATTTTTTTGGAATACCATGATATGATGCAATAATTAAATCTGGTTTCCAATTTAGCTCTGATATTTTTTTATTTATACTATTTACCAAAGCATTTATATATAATGGGTCTGACTCATAGTGAGGAACTATCTGTAAACTTGGTTGCCACCTCATTTTCATAAGAACCCTATATACTTCATCGCACACTGTTGCTGAAGTAGCTGCTGCATATTGTGGGTAAAGAGGTAAAACTACTAAGTTTTCACATCCATCTTTTTGCAATTTATGCATGACACTTTTAATGCTTGGATTTCCATACCTCATTGCAAATTCTACTATAACATTTTCGTCTTTTATTCTCTCTCTTAATTTAATTGTTTGCTTTTGAGTATAGTATCTTAAAGGAGACATGTTCTCTTTTGTCATCCAAATTTCTTTATAAGCTTTTGCTGTCTTTGACGGTCTAAAAGTTAATATAAATAAATTAAGTATTATTTTCCATATAATCGGATTAACTTCTATTACTCTTTTATCTGACAAAAATTCTTTGAGATATTTTCTAATATCAAGCCAGCTAGTCGAATCTGGGGTTCCTAGGTTTACTAATAATATTCCTGTTTTGCCAAAAAGTATCTTTGGATGATTTTTCATTTAAAATTTTTAACAGTTTTTATTAAATACTTTATCATATTAGGATCTGTATTAGGTAGTACACCATGTCCTAAATTAAAAATATAAGGATGATTACGAAAAATATCTAAATAATGTTTAGTTTTTTTTTTAATATTAGCTTTATTTGTTAACAAAATTTTTGGATTTAAACCTCCTTGAACAGGAATTTTAATTTTTTTAACAATTTCGATTGGATTTACATTATAATCTATACTTATAACGTTAGGTTTTATTACGTCTGTATATTCTTGGTAGTTATTAATATTTCTTGGAAAACATATTGAAGGAACTTTAAGTGATTTTGTATAATTAACAAGTTTTTTTGTAGGATTGTAAATTAAATCTTCTAAATCTTTATCATTAACTAAACCTGCCCAACTATCAAATATTTGTATAACTGTTGCACCACTCTTAATTTGGTTTTTAATATGTATAGAAAGGTATTTATTAATTAATTTTAATAAGTCAGAAATTAATACTTTATCTTTGAAAATTTTTTTTAATTTTTTTTTTGGTGAATTTCTGTTAAGCATATAGACTAAAATAGTCCATGGTGCTCCAACGAACCCTATTAGATCTCTGTTCTTTAATAATTTATTATTTTTAACTAGTCTAATCGAATTATAAACAGGTTTAAGTCTTCTTGAAAAAACTTTTGGTGAAATTTTTTTAATTTTGTTATTACTAAAATCACCCAATATAGGACCGAAATTTTTTTTAAAATTTAAATCTTGTCCTAATGCGAATGGCACCATCAAAATGTCAGAAAAAATTATTGCAGCATCAAACTTAAATCTATTAATAGGTTGTAGTGTTATTTTTTGAACTTCTTTTTCTTTTAAACATAATTCAACAAAATTAGGATTTGATTTTCTGATTTTTCTAAATTCTGGTAAATACCTACCAGCTTGTCTCATTAACCAGATAGGTTTAATATCTTTATTATTTTGTTTAATAACTTTTTGTATTGGGGTCATTATATATATAAATTAGATATTTTATATTAGTAGTATATTGTCATGTTAATAATGGTAATATTTTTTTATTAACTGATTTTAAACACTTTTTCCACATACTTAGATATTTAAATAATATCAATTTATCTTATATAAAAGAACTTTAGTTTAAATATTAAATTTTGTGAATTTAAATTATACTTTTGCTTAAAATTGTTAATTAAAACAAGTTTTTTAGGAAAAAAAACAATATTATTCAATTTTTAAAAAAATAAGTTTATTATTAACATTTTATTTACAAATTATACATGAGTAATTTATACCAAATCTACCTAGTTTCAGATTCTACTGGTGAAACATTGGACAGAATATTTTTAGCCTTAAAAGCTCAATTTAAAAATTTTGATTATAAAACAAATCATTTCTCTTTCACGAGAACAGAAAATCAAGTTTTAAAAATATTAGAAAATTGTGAAAAGGAAAAAAAAACAATAATTTTATATACAATAGTTGACAATAAACTTGGTAACTTTCTTAGAGAAAAAAGTGAAAAATTAAACATACCTTGTTTTGGTATATTAGGTGATTTAATAAAGAGCTTTTCTAAATTACTCAATCAAAATGCATTACATGTTCCTAGTAGACAACACATGATGAATGATGATTACTATAAAAAAATTGATGCAATACAATTCACCATGGATCATGATGATGGAAATTCTATAGATGACATACAAAAATCTGATATAATTTTGTTAGGAGTAAGCAGAACAAGCAAAACCCCAACAGCTATTTATTTGGCAAACAAAGGGTATAAAGTATCTAATATTCCTATTGTAAATAAACAATCAATACCAGATGACGTTAAAAAAAATGTTAGCAATAAATGCATAATTGGATTACTTGCAGAGCCTGAGAGATTAGCTGAGATTAGAAAAAATAGAATGAATAGTTTAAACGAAACAGGAAATAAAAAATATATTAATATTCAAAAAATTAAAGATGAGGTAGAGGGATCAAAAAAAACATTCAAAAAATTTAAATGGCCAACAATAGACGTTAGTAGAAAAAGTGTAGAAGAAACAGCAGCATCTGTAATTAAAATATATGAGATAAGCAAAAAAAATGTTTAGTATAATTCTAGCCTCAAAAAGCAAAGTAAGAAAAAAAATATTAGAAGAAAATAACATTAATTGTACTGTTGAAAATTCAAATATAGACGAGGAAAGTGTAAAAATATCATTATTAAAAGAAGGAGCATCACCAGAATTAATATCAAAAAATTTAGCAGAACTTAAAGCAAATAAAGTAAGTCAATTAAATAATGAAGAATTAATAATTGGAGCTGACAGTGTAATCGATTTAGATGGAGAAATTATTTCAAAACCAGAAACAAGAGATGAAGCATTGAAAATTCTAAACAAATTAAATGGCAAAAAACATAAACTTATTAGTTCTGTTTGTATTTCTAAAAAAGGATCTATGTTGTGGAATTATACCGAAAAAGCCGAGCTTACCATGAAGTTATTTAAAGCTCATCAGTTAAAACAATATTTATCACAAATATCTGATGATAATTTATTTTCATATAATGTTTACCAAATAGAAGGACCTGGTAAAGATTTATTTCTAAAAATAAATGGAGATAAAGATACCATAATGGGTTTACCGATTAAAAAAATTAAAGAATATTTAGAGAGTATAAAATGAAAAAATATATTGTTATTGGCAATCCAATTAAGCATTCTCTTTCGCCGCTTCTTCATAATTATTGGATAAAAAAAAATAAAATTAATGCAGTTTACGAAAAAAAATTAGTCGAGGAAAATCAAATTAAAGGAGTTGTACTTAAAATTAAAAATGGGGAAATTAACGGTGCTAACGTAACAATACCATTCAAAACTAAAATAGTTCCATTTCTTGATAAATTGACAGATGAAGCAGAAGAAACAAAATCTGTAAATACCGTGTACTTTGAAAATGGTGAAGTAATAGGGCATAATACAGACATCGCAGGTTTTGAACTTGGGATACGACATTTTAAATATGATGTTAAAAATAAAAAAGTTTTTATAAATGGCGCTGGTGGAGTTGTCCCTTCGATTATAGTTGCTCTCAAAAAAATGGGCGCTTTAAAGATTTTTTTATACAACAGGACTTTAGATAAAGCTAAGGATTTACAAAATAATTTCCGTGAAGTAGAAATTATTAATAGAAAAGAAATTCCAAGTGATATTGATATGTTGATAAATGCATCAAGTTTAGGATTAAAAAAAAGTGATAAGATAAATTTAGATTACAAAAGTATTGGATCAAATAAATTTTTTTATGATGTAATTTACAATCCAATTGAAACTAATTTTTTAAAAAAAGGTAAAGAATTTGGCAATAGAACAGAAAATGGGAAAATGATGTTTATTTACCAGGCGCATCAATCTTTTGTATTATGGCACAAAATCCTACCTAAAATCGATGATAACATAATTGAATTACTAAATATATGATTAGAATAGCGGTCGTTGGGAATATAGGTTCTGGAAAAACTTATGTAGCTAATTTGTTTAAACTCCCAGTTTTTAATGCCGATTTTGAAGTTTTGAAAATTTACAAGGAAGATAGAAGTTGTTTCAGAAAATTAAAAAAAAAAAATTCCAAAATTTATAAATATTTTTCCAATTGATAAAAAACAAATTTTAAATGCTATAAACGAAAAAAAAAATAATCTTAAAAAAATTAGTGAAATAGTTCATCCGATAGTTAGAAAAAAAATGAACATTTTTCTCCGAAAGAACAAATATAATAAAGCAGTTATTTTAGATATTCCTTTATATTTTGAAAACAAGATTAACAGAAAAAAAGATGTAATTATTTATATCGATGCTAAGAAAAGTTTAATTAATATAGCATTGAAAAAGAGAAATAAATATAATTTAAAAATATTAAAAAAATTAAGCAAACTTCAAATTTCTCCGAAAATTAAAAAAAGAAGATCAAGTTATATATTAATAAATAATTTCAAAAGTGAAGTTTTAAGCAAAAAGGTTAGAATTTTAAAAAAAAAAATATTAGATAAATGACTGAAGTATTATTGGATACTGAGACTACTGGTTTAGACGTTAAAGATGGTCACAGGATAGTAGAAATAGGATGTTTAGAATTGGATAATTTTATTTTAACATCTAAAAAGTTTCATTGTTATCTAAATCCTGGACGCAAGGTATCGGAACAAGCACTTAAAGTTCATGGTTATACTGATGAATTTTTATCTAATAAGAAAAAATTTGCTCAAATAGCAGATGAATTTCTTAATTTTATTAAAGATAAAAAATTAATAATTCACAACGCAAATTTCGATTTATCTCATTTGAATAACGAACTAAACATTTTAGGAAAAAAAAAAATTGATAAAAAACAAGTAGTAGACACTTTAGAAATAGCCAGAAGAAAATTTCCAGGTGCACAAAATAGCCTAGACTCACTTTGCAAGAGGTATAGAATTGATAATTCACGTAGGATAAAACATACAGCTTTAATAGATTGTGAGCTTCTTTCTAAGGTTTATATAAATTTAGCTGGTCAGAGAGAACCATCCTTGGATTTAAAAATTGATGAATTTGAAAATTTATTAGGCAAAGAATCTTCTAATAATTTGTACTTTAAAAAAGTAGTTAAACCAACCGAAGAAGAACTAGAGCTTCATAAAAATTTTTTAAAAAAGAATTTAAAAAAAAATTTTTTTTAATTAAAGTTTTCATTAAATAGTTTTATAAAATCTACTCTTTTATCAAATTTGACACCAGGATATCCGGAGCCTGCGATCATATTTATAAGTATTTTTTCAAGTTTTGGAAAAATTTCATTTAAGTAACGGAGCTATAGAGATTGGAGTAAATGAAACTTCACAAAATTTTGAGTATAAAATTTGATTATTGGTATTTATTATCTAAATAATAATTAAAGAATTTTGATAAAAGATTATCTATTTTATAAAAATTTGGCACTAGGAATGGTCTTCTAGCATGTACTCTATCATTTACCCAGTACTTTGACCATTCAGTAGTTGTTTCTACACATTGTTTTGGAAATTCATTAATTTTATATTTCTCCTTAATCTGAAAACAACCACCTATAAATAAATCTACATATGATTGA
>MDTB01011864.1_pt1 | contig 19635 bp, 14 predicted proteins | sample 811161 | NCBI WGS metagenome assembly MDTB01 (sample SAMN05326650, study PRJNA326480) | marine metagenome | isolation source: seawater | place: Mediterranean Sea | collected 2009 | reverse complement strand
TGAAACAAGCAATAAATTAAGCATAATTTTACGAAAAGTTGTTAATAGTAAAAATGGTACTGCGAGTTTAGCTGATAAAGATGGATATTATGTTGGTGGAAAAACTGGTACTGCCGAAAGTTATGGTAATAAAAAAAACAGAATAAATACATTTATTTCAATTTTTCCCGCTTTTAAACCTAATTATGCTTTATTAGTTATGTTGGAAAACCCTAAGATCAATAGTGATTTAATATATAATTATAGAGGCGTTAAAACAAAAGCACCTTACAATACATCGGGCTGGAATGCTGTTTATGTGGCGGGCAAAATAATAGAAAAAATTGGACCAATTTTAGCCATAAATAATAAAGAGTTTACAGATCTGTATGTTGCTGAAAAATTTAATTAAAAATATCTCAAAAGATAAAAAGGATATAATCGTTACAGGCCTTTCAACTAATAGCAAAGCAATCAAAAAAAACTTTATTTTTTTTGCAATTAAAGGAAGTGCTTTTAATGGTGAAAGATTTATCAAAGAGGCGGTTAAAAAAGGTGCATCCGTTGTTATTTGTTCTAAGAGTTGTAAATTTAAAGATAAAAAAGTAAGTATAATTAAGACTAAAGATGTAAGATATTTTTTAAGTAAAATAGCTTCAAAATTTTATAATCTTAAACCTAAAAATATTATAGCAGTAACTGGAACTAATGGTAAAACTTCTGTCGCTGATATATTTTATCAAATATTAAGAATTAACAATATTCCTGTCGCAACAATTGGCACTTTAGGTATAAAATTTAATAATAAAATTATTAAAAGCAATTTAACCTCTCCTGATACAATAACACTTCACAAACAATTATATTATTTGAAAAAGAAAAAAATCGATAACGTAATAATTGAAACATCTAGTCACGGTCTTGATCAGAAAAGACTTCATCACTTAAAATTTAAAGGGGGCATTTTCACAAATTTTAGTCAAGACCATTTAGATTATCACAAAACAATGAAGTCATATTTAAATGCAAAGCTCATATTATTTAAAGAAATACTTAGTAAAAAATCTGTAATTATTTCTGACAGTAAAATTAAACCGTTTAACATATTAAAAGAAATAGCCAAAAAAAATAAATTAAAACTTCAAGACATTCGTGAAGAACTTATAAAAATTAAAAAGTTTTCAATTAAATACAAAAGTGACTTTAAAATTAAAAATTTAGCTATGGCAATTAAAGCTGCAAAATTATGTGGTTTGAAAGAAAAATCTATTTATAAAACATTAAAAAAATTAAAAGACGTCGATGGAAGGCTTGAACTTGTTAGAAAGTTCTCAAATAATATTAAAGTTTTTATAGACTATGCTCATACGCCTGACGCTTTATTGAAAACTCTACAGTCATTAAAAAGCAATTATATAAGCGGTATTAATTTAGTTTTTGGTTGTGGAGGTGATAGAGATAAAAAAAAGAGAAAGATAATGGCAAAAATTGCTAATAATAATTGTAAAAAGATTTATGTCACTGATGACAATCCAAGAAATGAAGACCCAAAAAAAATTAGAAATCATCTTTTAAAATATATTAAAAAAAATAAAGCTTTTAATATCGGAAGTAGAGCATTGGCTATTAAAACAGCTATACAGAATGCAGACCCTAATGAAATTATACTTATCGCTGGAAAAGGTCATGAAGAACATCAAGTTTATAAAAATAAAAAATTAAAGATTTCTGATAAAAAAATTGTAAAGAAAATTAATTTAAAATTTTTATATAAAAATGAAAAGCAAAAAAATTATTTTGAAAATAGGCTAATATTTAAAAAAATTTTTAGAAAAGAAATACCTGTAAATTTTAATGGTCTCACAATAGACACAAGAACACTTAAAAAAGATAATCTTTTTTTATCCATTAAAGGTAAAAACCATGATGGAAATGAATTTATTTATGATGCTATAAAAAAAGGTGCTGGCTGTATAGTCTCCTCTTCAATTATTAAAAAAAAAAATAAAAAAATAATTAAAACAAAAAACGTAATCTCTTTTTTGAATCACTTTGCTAAATTAAAAAGAGAGTTTTCATCAGCTAAAATTATAGCAATTACAGGAAGCGCTGGCAAAACATCATTGAAAAATATGCTTAATGATTTATTAAAAGTTTTTGGAAAGACAAGCTGTTCTCCTAGATCTTTTAATAATCACTTGGGTGTTCCAATAAGTTTATCAAACTTAAATCATTCTGATGAATTTGGAATTTTTGAAGTTGGTATGAGCAAAGCTGGAGAAATAAAAAAATTGAGCCATTTAATCAGACCACATATTGGAGTAATAACAAATATTGGTGAGGCTCATTTAGAAAATTTTAAAAACGTTTCTGAAATAGCAAAGGCAAAGTCAGAAATTATTGAAAACATTGAAACTGGTGGAACGATTGTTCTAAATAGAGATGATAAATTTTTTAATTATCTATCTAAAAAAGCAAAAACTTTGAATCTTAAAATTTTAACTTTCGGTATAAATAAAAATTCAGACATTCGCTTAAAAAAAATAACTAAAGAAGGAAGTACATCAAAAATATTTATAATTATTGGTGATCAAAAATTAAATTTAAGAATTGGGGATTTAAATATTTTTAACATACTATCGTCAATAGCAATTTTGAAAGAACTTGGTTTAAATATTTCAGCAATTAAGAATAAATTTAAAGACATTGAACCTTCAGAAGGAAGAGGAAAAAAATATTCAATTTCTAGGTTTAAGAAAAAATTTAAATTAATCGATGAAAGCTATAATGCCAGTCCATTGTCTGTAAAAAATGCAATTCAAAAATTAAGCATGATCAAAAATGCAAAATTTAAGAAATTCTTAATACTTGGAGATATGTTAGAACTAGGTTCTAAATCTATAAAATATCATAAGGATTTGTCAAAAGTTATTAACAACTCTGATATTGATAAAGTATTCATTAAAGGAAAAAAAACAATTTTCACTTATAAGCATCTTAATAAAGATAAAAGAGGAAATATTTTGCAAAATATCGAAGATATAGATTTGAGTTTAAATGGAATAATATCTAACAACGATTACTTGATGATCAAAGGTTCTAATGCAACAGGACTAAATGATTATAGTAAAAAAATGATTAAAGGAATTTAAATGCTATTCAATTTATTTACATCTTTGATAGATCAATATTCATTTTTAAATGTATTTAAGTATTTAACCTTTAGGACTGGTTTATCTTTAATTACATCTCTCGTAGTTGTATTTATTATTGGTGGTCCATTGATCAAATTATTTTCTGAAAAAATGATTACCGGACCAATAAGACAAGACGGCCCTATTGATCATATCATAAAAAAATCAGGTACACCTACAATGGGAGGTGTGATCATTATTATTGGGATAATATCAGGCACTATTTTATGGGCAGATTTAAAAAATGTTTATGTATGGACATTAATTTTTGTATCAGTTTCTTTAGGTGGTTTGGGATTATTAGACGACATATTAAAAATTAAATATGAAAACTCAAGAGGACTTAAATCTAGATATAAGTTTATCGGTCAGATTTTAATTGGAATAATTACACTACTAATTTTATTAAAATTTTCTGATCATGAATATTTGTATAATCTTTATTTTCCATTTTTTAAAAATTTAATATGGCATATGGGATTATTTTTTATTCCATTTGGTTTGTTTGTAATTATTGGAGCCTCAAACGCAGTAAATTTAACGGACGGTTTGGATGGATTAGCGACAGTGCCTGTAATGTTAGTAGCCCTATCTTTTACATTAATTTCTTATGTAGTCGGTAATACAATTTTTTCCGAATATTTAAAAATTCAATATATACCTGATGTAGGAGAATTATCTATTTTTTGCGGATCAATAGTTGGATCATGTTTAGGTTTTCTTTGGTATAATGCTCCACCTGCAAAAATATTTATGGGAGATACTGGGTCTCTTTCCTTAGGTGGCTCATTAGCAGCTGTAGCAATTATTGTAAAACATGAAATCGTTTTATCTATTATAGGAGGATTATTTGTTTTAGAAACTATTTCAGTCATAATTCAAGTAGCTTCGTTTAAATTAACCGGAAAAAGAATTTTTAAAATGGCTCCAATTCACCATCATTTTGAAAAAAAAGGATGGGCAGAGTCAACAATTGTTATTAGATTTTGGATAATTGCAATTATTCTCGCTTTAGTTGGCTTAGCAACATTAAAATTAAGATAATTATGTCTCAAATAGCAAAACTAAAAGAACTATCGTTCCTAGTTTATGGTTTGGGAAAATCTGGCTTTTCTGTGATTAAATTTTTTGAAAAGAAAAAAATTTATAATTTTAAAGTGTGGGATGATCAACAAAAAAAATTATTCAAAAAATATAGAACAAAAAATTTGAATAAAACACTAAAACAAGTTGATTATATAGTATTAGCACCAGGTATTAGTTTAATTCAAAATAAAAGGCTCTATAAATTAAAAAAAAAAATAATTACTGACATTGATTTATTTTATTTAACTAATAATAAATCAAAAAGCATAGTTGTTACAGGAACTAATGGTAAGTCAACAACTTGTAAAGCGTTAGAACATCTTCTTAAAAAAAATAAAATTAAATGTTTCTTAGGCGGAAATATCGGAATTCCGATTTTAAGTTTAAAAAACACAAAAAATAGTTTTGTAATCATTGAAGCTTCTTCTTTTCAACTATCACACTCAAAGTTTATTCGTCCTGATTTTGCGATCTTTCTAAATTTATCTAATGATCATTTGGATTGGCATGGAAGTAAACACAAATATTTTAACTCAAAACTTAAAATTTTTAATCTTCAAACTAAAGATCATTATGCAATAATTAATAAAAAACTTAAAAAAAATTTTTTTCAAAAAAACTTTTTAAGTAAATTAATTATACCAGATCATAACAAATACAAAAAGATTATGAGAAAACTTAAGAATGATTATTTAAGATCAAAAATAAACGAGGAAAACATGAGTTTTATTTATACTTTTTCAAAGCTATTAAGGATAAAAGAAAATTCTTTTATCAACTCAATGAAATCATTCAAGGGACTACCACACAGATTTGAAATTTTTTTAAAAAAGAAAAATTATACTTTTATCAATGATTCTAAAGCGACTTCATTTGCAGCAACGGAGTTAGCCTTGTCTAGCTTTAAAAATATTTATTGGATTTTAGGCGGACTTCCAAAAAAAGAAGATAATATAGAATTAGATTTATATAAGAAAAATATTTTTAAATGTTATTTAATCGGCAAAAGTATAAATTTTTTTAAAAATAAAATAAAAAAAAAGATAAATTTTTCCATTACTAAAAATTTAAAGAATTCGATTATTCAAATCTCGAAAGACTCTAGGCTGCAAAAGCAAGATGCTAAATGTATTTTATTAAGTCCTGCAGCAGCGTCGTTTGACCAATTTATTAATTTTGAAAACAGAGGAGAGGAATTTAAAAAAATATGTAAAAAATATGCTTATAGATTCATTTAAATTTCAATTAATAAACTATTGGAGAAGTATAGATAAAAAAATATTGATCTGTTTTTTAATTTTATTTTTTTTGGGTTTATTTTTTTCATTTTCCTCAACGTCGTCACTAGCTGGTGAAAGGCTCAATAAAGATTATTATTTCTTTTTCACCAAACATCTTCTGTATACGTGCTTGGCTTTAACAATAATGATTTTAATATCAGCTGTAAAAACCGAATTATTAACAAAACTGACCATACCCTTGTTTGTAATATCTTTTATTTTTTTGGCACTAGTTCCAATAGTTGGATTAGAGGTAAAAGGCGCCAAGAGATGGCTGGATCTTTATTTTTTTAGATTACAACCAATAGAAATATTGAAACCATTTTTTATGATAATGACAGTAAAAATATTAACTTTTAACAAATTTGAAAATTCTAAAATTAAGTATATTTTAAGTTTTATATTATTAGTTTCTGTTATAATTTTATTAATTGATCAACCAGATCTCGGCCAATCAATATTGTTATTATGTAGTTGGATAGCTACAGTTTTTGTTTCAGGAGTAAGCTTAATTTATATATTTTTATTTTTTTCAGTTTTTTTAATTTTTATATCTTCATTATTATTTTTTTTACCTGAGAAATTTGGATACATTACTAATAGGTTGGTTGCTTTTTTTGACTCAAGTCAGGGCGATAGATTTCAATCATCTTCAGCTCTTGATGCTATAAAATTAGGAGGATTGACTGGACAAGGAATGGGTGAAGGTATATTGAAAGAGAGTGTGCCTGAAGCACACACAGATTATGTTATCGCTGTAATTTCTGAAGAATACGGTTCTTTAGTTTCAATAATGATAATGGTTATCTTTCTTTATATTACGTTTAGAGTAATTAGAAATTGTTTTATTCAAGAAAATCAGTTTTTAAAATTTTCTTTAAGTAGTTTAGCAACATTATTGATTTTTCAAACATTCATTCACGCAGGTGTAAATACTAATTTATTGCCTACAACAGGTATGACTTTACCTTTTTTAAGTTATGGCGGTTCATCTTTGATTGGCAGCGCCATTTTAGCCGGTTTAGTTTTAAATTATACAAAAAATCTAACTTATTTATATGACTAAAAAAAAAATATTAATTGCAACAGGTGGAACGGGGGGGCATGTCTTTCCCGCTTACAGTCTAGCAAGTTACTTAATAAAAAATAATTACAATGTACAAATATCAACAGATACAAGGGGATATATTTTTTTAAAAAAATATAAAAATTTAAAAATAATTAATCTTCCTTTATCACCTTTAAAGAAAGGTATTTTTAATTTTTTATTTTCTATTGCGAAAATCTTTTATTCGATCATCACATCTTTCATATTCCTTTTATTTAATAGACCATCAGTTATTTTTGGCATGGGTGGTTATTCTTCTTTTCCAATATGCGTTGCAGCGTCTATTTTAAGAATAAAATTTGTTATTTATGAGAGTAACTTAATTATAGGGAAAGCTAATAAATACTTAATACCTTTTACAAAAAAAATTTTTGTATCATATAATGAGCTTGAGGGTATCTCAAAAAAATATAAAGATAAAATTTTTAAGATAGGAAACATTATTAGAGAGGAAATGATCGAATTCAAAATAAATGACCATCAACTAGATCAATCAAGTAGTATGAAGATTTTAGTTTTAGGAGGGAGTCAAGCTGCAAAAATTTTTGCGGAAGCTTTACCAGAAGTTTTTGAAAAATTAAAAAATTTTAAATTTCCCATTAAAATTTTCCAACAGTGCCTAAAGTCTCAAAACAATCAACTTTCACAATTTTACACAATTAACAAAATAGATCATGAAATATTTAATTTTACAGATAATATTATTAAATATTATTCCAAAGCAGATTTAGTTATTACACGTTCAGGTGCATCTGTTTTAGGTGAATTAATTAATGTTAAAAAACCTTTTATCTCAATACCGTTACCATCATCAGCAGATAACCATCAGTATAAAAATGCTCAATTTTATAAAACTAAAGGCTGTGGTTTTCTTTTAGATGAAAAGGATATCAAAAATAAGTTATTCGACTTAATTAGATATATTTTTAATGATAAGCTTACTATTAAAGAAATTTTATCAAATCAAAGACAATTTTCTGACAAAAATATATTTAGAAATTTGGAAAATCAATTAAAAGAAATTTTAAATGAAAAAAATTAATTTAGGTCAAAAAGATATTATTCATTTTATCGGCATTGGAGGGATAGGCATGAGTGGATTAGCTCAAATAATGAATAATATGGGATTCAAAGTTCAAGGTAGTGACCAAAATAAGAATAAAAATACAATTAATTGTACTAAATCTGGAATAAGAATATTTATAGGACACTCACTAAAAAATATTCAAAGAGCATCAATCATAGTTAAATCTTCTGCTATTAAAAATAATAATATTGAACTTAAACAAGCAAAAAAAAATAGGCTACCTATTTACTCAAGAGCTGAAGTTCTTGCTGACGTAGTTTCCTTAAAAAAAAATATAATAGTAACCGGCTCGCACGGAAAAACTACAACCACTTCTTTGGTGGCAAAGATTCTATCAGATCAAAAATTAGATCCAACAATTATTAATGGAGGCGTTATTAATTCTTTTAAGAGTAATGCAAAGCTTGGGCGAGGCGAATGGGCAATATTAGAAGCAGATGAGTCTGATGGTAGTTTTTTAAAGTTACCAATAAATTATTCAATCGTAACAAATATTGATTACGAACATTTGGACTTTTATAAAAATTATAAAAATTTAGAAAATTCTTTTATTGATTTCATCAACAAAACCCCACCAACTGGAAAATCAATTATTTGTATAGATAATAATAATATCATAAAAATTTTAAGTAAAATTAAAACCAAAAACATAATAACTTATGGGGAAAATAAAAAAGCTAATTTCAAAGTTGAAAGAATAAAGTATAATTTCGACAACACATCTTTTAATTTAATTTATAAAGATAAAGATAAAAAAAAGAAAAAAATTAAAAATATTAATGTAAAATTATTAGGTAAACACAATGTCCTTAATGCAGCGGCAGCTTTTATAGTTTGTCTAAATCTTGGTGCTAATCTAATAGCAGCTAAAAATTCTCTTAAATACTTTTCAGGAGTTCAAAGAAGAATGACTAAAGTCTTCACAAAAAATAAAAATGATTTTTATGACGACTACGCACACCACCCTACAGAAATCAGGTCTATATTAGAGGGTGTTCACAATGTAAATCCAAAAAGAAAAATCATTAGTGTTTTTGAACCACATAGATACTCACGAGTATTTTCTCTTAAAAATGAGTTTTCAAAATGTTTCTCATTTTCAAGCATTGTAATCATTTGCCCGCTTTATGCCGCTGGAGAGAAGAAAAATAAAAAATTTAATATCACAAAATTTGCTAATTTAATTTCTAAAAACTCTAATACTCAAGTAATAATTGTAAAAACAGAAAAAGAATTAAATAAATTTTTTAAAAAAAATTTATTTAACGATGAAATAGTAATTGGAATGGGAGCCGGAGCAATATCTAAATGGATGACAGGACTTAAATATTCATTATGAATTTAAATACCAATTTTATTAAAAAATTTGGAGAAAGTTACAGCAACGATGTAAACCTTTCTAATTATAGCTGGTTTAACCTAGGTGGAAATGCTGAGTTTTTTTTTAAAGCTAAAGATAAACAGCAGCTAAAAGAGATTTTAGAAGAAATTAAAAAAAAAGAATTAAAAATAACAATCCTAGGAGCTGGATCTAATACGTTATTTAGAGATAATGGAGTAAAAGGCGCAATAATAAAACTTAGCAAAGGTTTCTCGTACACTAAAAAAATTAATAAAGACACTATAGAAGCTGGAGCAGCTACGCTAGATCGTAAAGTAGCCAATTACGCTAAAGATAATAGTTTAGGAAATTTAGAATTTTTATCTTGTATACCTGGGTCTATTGGTGGAGCAATTATAATGAATAGTGGCTGCTATGATAACGATATATCAAAAGTTTTAGTTTCTCTTACTGCAATAAACAAAAACAATTTATCAGAAATAGAAATCAAAAGAAAAGATATCAAGTTTTATTATAGAGGAACAAACTTGTCTGACGATCTAATCATTATATCTGCAAAATTTAAAGGACAAATAGAAGACAAGGATGAAATTGAAAAAAAACAATCTAATCTAATCGAACAAAAAAAAATTTCTCAACCAAGCCAAATTAAGACATGTGGAAGTACTTTTAAAAACATAAATAAAGATAAAAAAGCCTGGATGTTAATTAAAAAGTCTGGCTGTGATAACTTAAAAGAAGGTGATGCAATTATCTCATCAAAGCATTGTAATTTTTTTGTTAATGACGGGAACGCTAAATCATCTGATATTGAAAATCTGATTTATAAGGTAAAAAAAAGAGTTTATGAAAAAACTGGAGAAAATCTAGAATTAGAGATTAAAATTATTGGTGAAAAAAAAATTTAATAATGTTTTAGTAGTTTTAGGAGGTAATTCAGGAGAGAGAGCTGTAAGCCTTGAGAGCGGTAGAGCTTGCATTAAGGCTCTGAAAAAAAAAGGTTATAAAGTTAAAATATTTGATCCAAAAATAAAAAATTTTAATTTAATTAATAAAAAAAATATAGACGTAATTTTTAATGCCTTGCATGGCAAAGATGGAGAAGACGGAGTAGCACAGAGTTATTTTGAATACCTAAAAATTCCTTACACTCACTCAGGAGTGATAAGCTCTTATAACTCAATGAATAAAATAATATCAAAAGAAATCTTTAAAAAAAATAATATAAAAACACCCAAGTTTATTTCTATCAAAAAGTCAGAATTAAAAAAAAATATAATTCAGAAAGAATTAAGCTTTAACAAAATAAGGTACCCAATAGTTTTAAAACCAATTAATGAAGGATCAAGTTTAGGGGTAGAGGTGTGTAAAGACCAAAAAAAATTATTAACATTAATAAACAAACTTTTTAAAAAATATGATGAATTAATTCTTGAAGAATACATCGGAGGACAAGAAGTTCAAGTTGCGGTTATAAACGGAAAACCAGTTGGTGCGATTGAGCTTATCCCTAGGAGATTATTTTATGATTACAAAGCAAAATATACAAAGAAGGCTAAAACAAAACATATTATGCCAGCAAATTTGACAAGGCAAAAATATAAAGAAGTTTTAAATATTGCTAAAAAAACTCACAAAGTTTTAAATTGCAGAGGAGTTACTAGATCTGACTTCAAATTTTATAAGAATAATTTTTATATTTTAGAAATTAATACACAACCAGGAATGACAAGTTTATCATTAGTACCTGAAATAGCTAGTTATGAAGGCATAAATTTTGAAAATTTAGTTGAGAAAATTTTATTAGATGCAAGTATAAATAAATGAATAAACAAGCAGCAATTGCTATATTTTTATTTTTACTATTAACTACTTTTGTCTCAAAAAAAAAAACCATTATTTCAAACTTTAAATTGAAAAAAATAGAAATTGAAAATAATTATTTTTTGGAAGAAAAAGATATTAAAAAATCTTTAGCTGAAATTTATAATAAGAATCTAATTTTTATAAATAAAAAAGATATTGAGTCAGCTTTAATTAAAAATAGTTTGATAGAAAGTTTTTTAGTTAAAAAAAAATACCCTAATACTTTGAAATTAAAAATTTTTGAAAAGAAACCAATAGCAATATTGGTAAATAAAAAAAAAAAATTTTATTTAAGTGATAAAATTGAAATAATTAATTTTAATGCTCTTAAAAACTATAATGATTTACCCTATGTTTTTGGGAATAAAAAGGATTTTAAGTTGTTATACAACAACCTGAAAAAAATTAATTTTCCAATTAATATAATTAAAAAGTATACTTTATATGAGTCTGGTAGGTGGGATATTATAACAGTGAATGATAAAATAATAAAACTTCCTTTAAAAAATTATAATCAAAATTTAAAAAATTATATGGATATAAAGAGCAAAGTGAATTTTAAAAAATATTTTTTATTTGATTATAGGATAGAAAATCAACTTATCTTGAAATAATAAATGCAAAATTATAATCTTAAACTTTATTTAGAAATAAATAATTCAAATTTTATTTTTTATGTCGTTGAAAATAATGAGAATGAAGAATTAAAGATTGCTCATAAATTAGATGTATGTTTAGAAGAATTCAAAAATAATAGAATTTCAGATTTAGAAAAAGTTTTTAATAAAATTAAGAAAAATATTTATTTAATAGAACAAAAATTTAATTATACATTTAAAGAATTAATTTTAATCCTAGAAAATTTTCAACCTTCATTTGTTAATTTGACAGGTTTTAAAAAATTAAATGGTTCTCAAATATTACGAGAAAATATAACCTATATTTTAAATACTCTTAAATCATATATAGATGAGACTGAGAGAGAAAAAACTATTCTTCATATTTTTAATTCAAAATTCGATTTGGATAAAAAAAAAATTGATAACGTGCCGATTGGTTTATTTGGTGATTTTTACTCTCATGAACTATCATTTGTATTAATTAACACTAACGATCTAAAAAATTTAAAAATTATTTTTGACAAGTGTAATTTAAAAATAAAAAAAACATTTGTTAAAAGTTTTATAAAAGGGGCAAATATAAGTAATGAATATAATAATATAGAATCTTTTTATTATATAAAAATTAGTAAAGACAGTTCCAAAATTTTTTATTTTGAAAATAATTCACTAAAATACGAGCAAGATTTTAATTTTGGAGCCGATATAATATTAAAAGATATATCAAAAGTTACATCTCTGAAACTAGATGAAGTTAAGGAAATTTTAAATAAAATTGAATTAACTGATAAACTCAATAATGATGACCTCCTTGAAGAAGAATTTTTTAATAAAAGTAACTATATAAAAATTAAGAAAAAATTAATTTATGAAATAGCTTTAGCTAGAATAACAGAAATATCAGAACTTATTATTTTTAAAAATATCAATCTAAAATACAATAACCATGAACTAAAAGAAATTTTTTTAGAGATAAGCAGTCAATTACAACTTAAAGGATTAAAAAAAATTTATAAGTCTGTTTTTTCAACGAATAGTAAATTACATCTCAATTTAATTGAGGAGTTATCCAATAAAAATTTGATAGATACTGCCAATAAACTTGCCCATTATGGATGGAAAAAAGAAGCTATACCTATTACTCAGTCTGAAAAATCTCTTATTGGAAGGTTTTTTGAGGCTATTTTTGGTTAAATTTTGTTATTTTTAGAAACATTAGTTGTTTTAATAAAGAAACGACAGTCGAGTATAACACTTCATGATGCAAGATATTTACCAAAAAACTTTATCTGGAAACATAACTTTTAAGGGGATAGGGCTTCATTCTGGAATTAACTCGACTTTAAATATAATTCCAGCAAAAGCAGATACAGGCATTATTTTTAAAAGAGTTGATTTAAATACAAACAACTTAATCAAGGCAAAATTTAATAATGTAACTTCTGCAAAATTGTGCACTACACTTGAGAATAAGAATGGCGTTAAAGTTTCAACAGTCGAACATTTACTTGCAGCACTCTATATAGCAGGAATAGATAATGCAGTTGTAGAGATCAATACCGAAGAAGTGCCTATAATGGATGGATCAGCTAAAGATTTCTTAGAAGTTATAAAAAAAATAGACATAATTGATCAGCCAAAAAAAAGAAAATATTTAAAAATTTCCAATAAGATTGAATTAGTAGATGGTAAAAGAAAAATTAGTATAGAACCCCACAAAAACTCTTTTGAAGTTAATTTTCAACTTAACTATAAAAATAAAGTCATAGGCCAACAAAAAAATAATATAAATTTTCAAAGTGATAATCTTGAAGATGTGTCAAATTCAAGAACGTTTTGCTTGTTCGATGATATTGAAAAGATTAAAAAGTTTGGATTAGCTAAGGGCGGTTCTTTAGATAATGCAGTTGTAGTTGATGACGACAAAGTTTTAAATAAAGGTGGATTAAGAAATAAAAAAGAATTTGTTAATCATAAAATCTTAGATTTAGCAGGAGACTTTTTATTATCTGGTTATAGAGTTATTGGCAAAGTTACTTGCCACCAAGGAGGCCATGAGTTGACTAACATATTTTTAAGAAAAATATTCAAGGAAAAAAATAGTTTTTCAGTAATTGAAAATATAGAAGATAATATCCTTGAAAAAACCGCAAATTCTTACAAATCAGATAAAATAGCTGTTAACGCTTAACAATCATTAAAATTTACCATTCATAATAAATTTGTTATTAGATAAGTAATGAGAAGCAAAATTCTTTACTTATTTATTTCACTTTTTTTACTATCTTGTTCAAATGATAAAAAAGTTGTCTATGAGCCAACTTCCCGAGTTGACCCTTACAAGGTTTACAAAGAAGCTTATAATGCTTTTGAAAAAGGAGATTATTTTTACGCTGAGAAGAAATTCTCAGAAGCAGAATTAAATTTTGAAATTGTAGATTTCGCTGCTAAGTCAGCCATCATGGCTTCATATTGCTTGTATGGAACTAATTTTTACGATGAAGCTTTAGAAAGCATAGAGACTTTTATTAAGAAATATCCTGCTGACAAGAACATTATTTATGCTCATTATTTAATTGCTTTAATTTACTTTGAACAAATTGCCGATGAAAAAAAAGATTTAGAGCCTTTGTTGAAAGCAAAAGAAAAAATAAGTTTTTTTTTAAATAAATACCCTGATAGCGACTATGCGCTAGATCTTAGTTTTAAGAGAGAGTTAATTATCAATCAAATAGCAGCAAAAGAATTATATATTGCAAAATATTATGTATCTATAAAAAAATGGATACCTGCTATTAATAGGTTAAAAATAATTGTTAAAAAATATGATCAAACAGTATTTGTTGAAGAAGCACTTCATAGACTAGTTGAAATATATTATCATATAGGCTTAGAAAATGAGGCAACTAAATATGCTTCAATTCTAGGATATAACTATAATTCAAGTGAGTGGTTTGCTCAGTCATACAAAATTTTTAATCAGGATTATAAAATTACAGATATTAAAAAAGTAAAAAAAAATGAGGGCTTATTTAGAAAAATAATAAAAAAATTAAATAATTAAATGACAAGTAAAAACACTTTACTTAAAAAATACAAACAAAAAATTTCAGAAATTAAAAAACATAATAATCTTTATTTTAATCATGATAATCCTAAAATTTCTGATAAAGAATATGACGACTTAAAGAGAGAGATAATTATATTAGAAAATAAACATTTATTTCTCAAAAAATTGAATTTGTTGAATAAATTGGTCGGGGCAAAGCCTACAAATAAGTTTTCAAAAATACATCACTTAAAGCCTATGCTCTCATTATCAAACGCGTTCGATAAAAAAGACATGTTGGATTTTAGTAAAAAAATTAGTAACTTTTTAAATACAAAAAATAAAAATTTAGAGCTATTTTCTGAACCAAAAATTGATGGAATTTCTGCATCATTAATTTATGAAAATGGAATTTTAACAAAAGGTTTGTCCAGAGGAGACGGTGTAATTGGTGAAGATATTTTAGAAAATTTAAAAACAATTAATACTATTCCCAAAATTATTGTAAGTAACCAAGTTCCAAAATTATTAGAAATTCGATGTGAAATTTATATAGGGAAAAAAGACTTTTTAAAAATCAATGACAAATTTGCAAACCCGAGAAACGCTGCGGGAGGATCCCTCAGACAAAAAAATCCAATGGAAACAGCAAAGATACCACTTAAATATTTTGCATATGGTTTTGGAGCCGTAGAGCCAATGAAATTTAAAACTCAATCGGAATTTTTAAGCAAAATATCGAAATGGAAATTTATTACTAATCCTTTGGCAAAAACCATAAACAGTTTGGAAGAAATTGAAAATGAACACAAAAAAATAAATCTAATACGGTCAACTCTTGATTATGATATTGACGGTATTGTTTTTAAAGTAAACGATTTGAATTTACAAAAAAGATTAGGCAATACATCGAATTCACCTCGATGGGCGATTGCGTACAAATTTTCAGCTGAAAAGGCAACTACTAAAATAAAAAATATTGTCATTCAAGTTGGAAGAACTGGAGCAATAACTCCTGTAGCAAAAGTACAGCCAGTTACGGTTGGAGGGGTAGTTGTATCCAACGCTACATTACACAATGAGGATGAAATAGAGAGAAAAGATATTCGAGTGGGAGACACAATTATTATACAAAGGGCAGGTGATGTTATTCCACAAGTAGTATCAGTTGATAAATCAAAAAGAGATAAGAAAAGTAAAAAATATCTTTTTCCCAGAAAATGTCTTTGTGGTGCTGAGACAAAAAAAGAATTTAGCAGAAGTACAAAAAAACATGATGCAGTAAGAAGATGCATAAAAGGGTACGATTGTAAATTTATAGCTAAAGAAAAACTTAAACATATTGTTTCAAAAGAAGCATTTAATATTGACGGACTTGGTAAAAAAGTAATTGAACAATTTTGGGACTTGAACTTAATAAAAGAACCATCAGATATTTTTAACTTAAACCTTATTAAGATTGAAAAGTTAGAAGGATGGGGTGAGCTTTCAATAAATAATTTAAAAAAAGCTATAGAAAAATCTAAGATGATCTCTTTAGATAGGTTTATTTACTCAATAGGTATTAGACATATAGGTCAAGAAAATGCGAAAATTTTAGCAGGTTTTTTCAGTTCAATTGAAGAATTTACAAAATTATTTGATAATAATTATAAAAAAAAAATATTAAACAATCTTGTGGATTTAGATGGAATAGGTGAAACGCAAATTTTGTCTATTGATAATTTTTTTTCCAATGAAACAAACACCAAAATAATTAAAGGTTTAATTACTAAATTAAACATTGAAAACTATAAAGTGCAAAATCAAGATGGGAAACTTTCTAATAAAAAATTGATGTTCACAGGTGGATTTAAAAATATGAGTAGATCAGAAGCAAAAGCAGTTGCAGAGAATAATGGGGGAAAAGTATTGGGGTCAATTTCTAAAAAGTTGGATTTTTTAGTTGTTGGCGACTCGAAGCCTACAAAAAGAAAAATAGAACAGGCAAAGCAATTAAATATTAAAATAATTCTAGAAAAAGATTGGAATAAAATTTTAAATAGCTGAGCAAGCTTTTTTAAGCTCTAACACTTCAGCTTTATTCATTGATTTTCTTAAATTTTTAAAGACAGTTTTATGATAATTATTAAGCCAATTTATTTCATTATTATTTAGGCTTTCTTTTATAATTAAATCTTTTTCTATAGGCGCCATAGTTAAATTTTCAAAAGACATCACCTCTTTATTTCCTTTAACATAAATAAGATTTTCAATTCTAATACCAAACTTGTTTTTTTCATAGTAACCAGGTTCGTTAGATACAATCATACCCGTTTTAAAATTAATCATATTTTTTTTTGATATTGCATGAGGTCCTTCGTGTACATTTAAAAAATACCCAACTCCATGACCAGTTCCATGTGCATAGTTTAATCCAATTTCTTTGAGGTATTTTCTTGCCTCAATATCAATTTCAGATCCAGATGTATTTTTTTTAAGTTTAAAATTTGCAACAGCAATATGCCCTTTAAGAACTCTTGTAAAAATATCTTTAATTCTTTTGTTTGAGTTTTTTAAAGAAATAGTACGAGTAACGTCTGTTGTTCCAAATTCATATTGACCACCAGAGTCAACCAAATAGATATCTCCTTTTTTTAATTTTCTATTAGTGTCTTTTGTTGCTTTATAATGAATGATTGCTCCATTAGGTCCCGTTCCTGATATTGTGGGAAAACTAGGAAATTTAAATTTTTTATTTTTTAGTCTGAATTTTAATAATTTTTGAGAGGCACTTATTTCAGAAATATTTTTTTTATAAAAATTTTTCTTTAGCCAAAATAAATATTTAGTTAAAGCAATTCCGTCATAGATATGAGCTTTTTTTATATTTTCTATTTCTCGTTTACCTTTAATTGCCTTGAAATAATAAATAGGATCATGAAAATTGAGTATTTTATTATTTTCACGAACTAAATTTTCAAAAAAATATGAGCAAGAAATATTATCAATTATAAATTTTTTCCTTTTAATTTTTGAGAGTATTTTAGAACAAGTTTTTATATCTAAAAATTCTATATTTTTAAAATTTTTTTTAAACGATAATGATATTTTTTTTAAGTCACAAAAAAACTTAATATTTTTATTCTTATCAATTAAAATATAACTATGTGGTATGGGTGTATAATCTGTATCGTGACCCCTTATATTCAGTAGCCAAGCATTGTTTTCACTTGCAGTTACAAATAGAAAATCAGATTTTTTTCTTTTTAAATAGTGAACAATTTTATTAACTTTGGATTGGTATTTTTCACTTACAGAATTTCTTGGAAGAATAAAATATTTTTTTTTATTTTTTTTTATTCTTCTTTTCCAAATTTGATCAACGAAATTATTAGAAAAGGTTTTTAATTTAAAGTTATTTTTTTCAAAAAAAACTGATAACGATTTTTTTGTAAATAACTTAGGATCAAAACCAATTGATAATTTTTTTCCTTTTAAGACATCACAAGGCATATTGTCAGGCACAGTAACAATGTTAAACAACCTCCCACTTTGCCTGTTCGCTTGCAAGGTGTATCTTCCATCAACAAATAAATAATTTTTGTTTTTTAATATTAGGGCAAAACCATAGGAGCCCGAAAAGTTTGAGATAAAATTTAATCTATCATTATAAAAAGGAATATATTCACCAAAAAATTCATCATTTTTAGGAATAATATAGCCATCTATTTTTTCTTTCTTTAAAATTTTTTTTAATTTTTCTACTTTTTCCATTTTAATATTTTATTTTTTTTATACCTATCCCATCCAGGACTTCTATATTCACTTTCAAATTCGATTGTATTATCTTGATTAAAATCAAAGTCATCATTATCACTTAAATCTATTTCATTTTTTTCTACACTTTCATCTGGAATTTCATTTAAAAATCTTGATGGCAAAGCATCCATCCAGTCTCCATGATAAGCTCTCTTCATAGCAAATGACAAATAAGCTTCTTTTTTTGCTCTTGTAATTCCCACATAAGCCAGCCTTCTCTCCTCTTCTAATGCAAAATCACCTTTTTCCTCTAATGATTTTTGATGAGGAAACAAACCCTCTTCCCACCCTGGTAGAAATACCACGTCAAACTCTAAACCTTTAGCAGCATGCATAGTCATTAAATTTATTTTTGCTCCTTCCCATTCTTGATCAATAGAAGTAGCTAGAGCCACGTGTTCTAAAAAACTCTGTAAATTATCATAGTCCTGCATGGCTCTAAGTAATTCTTTTAAGTTTTCTAACCTACTTTCATTTTCTAAATCCTTTTTATTTTTTAACATTGAGGAATAACCTGATTCATCTAAAAGCAGTTTTAACAAATCGAAATGTTTTATTTTTAAAGAGTCTTTTCGCCATTTATGGATCATGCCTATTAATTGGTTAAGTGATGTTTTTATTTTAGGTTTGAAATCACCTTTTTCTATCATCTTGATAATTGAGTCCTCAAGGCACATTTTATTTAATTTACCGAAAGAATAAATTTGGTTAAGAGTACTTTCACCAACTCCTCTTTTAGGTACACCAATGACTCTCTCTAAAGCTAGATCATCAAACTTTTGATTTATAATTCTGAGATAGGACACAGCGTCTTTAATTTCAGCTCTTTCGTAAAACTTTATTCCCCCTAAAACTCGATATCCAATTCCAACCTGAAGAAATCTTTCTTCAAATTCTCGAGTTTGATAAATTGCTCTAACTAGTATTGAAACGTTGTTTAAAGAATATTTTTTTTTAATTTTTTTTTCTATTATATCACAAATACCCTGAGCCTCTTCTTTACCAGTTCTATAACAATTAAGTTTGACTAATTCTCCTTGATTTGCTGAAGACCATAATTTTTTACCAACCCTACTTGAATTGTTTGAAATTAATCCTGAAGCGGTCTCCAAAATATTTTTTGTTGAACGATAGTTTTGTTCAAGTTTGAACACTTTACAATCTTTATAAATTTGATCAAAAGTAAGAAAATTTTTTATTTCTGCACCTCTCCAACTATAAAT